>ULUG01008852.1_pt1 | contig 13919 bp, 13 predicted proteins | sample 1958331 | NCBI WGS metagenome assembly ULUG01 (sample SAMEA4835755, study PRJEB28245) | human gut metagenome | biome: gut microbiome; material: fecal sample | place: Denmark | collected 2008
ATATGCACAAACTGCCTAAAATCTAAATCAGAAACTTGAGTTAATTACTTGAAGAAGTTTTGGAAGGAACTATTTGCTTTTCTGGACGATGGGGATCTTCCGATAGACAACAATCTGGCAGAACGGACCATCCGGAAGCTGACAACTCAACGCAACAATTCACTTCATTATGGCAGTGATGCGGGTGCTGAGATGGCCGCCACTTATCATAGTGTAATAGGAACGGTAAAGCTTCATGGCAGTTCTGTCTGGAACTTCATCGGAACTTTTTTCAAAAAAATCTTTAACGGGTTCAGGGATTATGTTAACATGGTTCCTGGCAAAATCACTTTGGCTGCCGGCCAATGTTAAATTCAAAGCTAATTAATTAACAAAACTCGGTTTAGGGCACTCAAAAGTGCCCTTTCAAAGGGGGATGCCCTAAATTGAGTGCTTACGTTTTAGCGTGAGTTACGGTAAAAAAGAAATAGTTTCCGCAACAATCTATCTGCAAAGGATAATAATCAACTTAACATAATAAAAAATCATGAAAAAGATTCTTATGGTCTGCGAAGCTTTCGGAGGCGGAGTTTTTGCGTATGTATCCCAACTGTGCAATGATATGTGCGATACATTTGATGTTTATTTGGCATACGCTGTACGACCGCAAACTCCGAAAAACCACAAAGAAGCGTTAGACAAACGGATTCATTTAATAGAAGTGAAAAACTTCGGGCACCTGAAAAATCCGCTGGCAGATATTCGGCTGATTAAGGAGTTACGGCAAATTGAACATGCCGTCAAACCGGATGTGATTCATCTTCATTCTTCTATTGCAGGTGGTATCGGCAGGATTGCTTTTAATGGCAAGCATAATACGGTAGTATATACTCCCCATGGATATTCATTCGTGTTGATGGGCAAAAAAGGCTCATTGAAAATGTGGATGTACAAGCAAATGGAAAAGATATTGGGAACAAGGAATTGCATTACATTGACCTGTTGTGAAAGTGAGGATGAAGTAGCCAAAACGGTCAGTGAACGAACGGCATACGTGGAAACAGGGGTTAATGTGGAAGACCTGTCAGCTTCATTAGACGGCATACAGCCTATTCGGAACGAACGGTTTACGGTGTATACATTAGGACGTATTTGTGTACAGAAACAACCGGAATTGTTTAACCAAATAGCGGAATTAGTGCCGGAAGCACGGTTTGTGTGGATAGGTAGTGGGGAGTTATCTGATAGATTGACAGCCCCCAATATTGAAATAACAGGCTGGAAACCTCGTAAAGAAGCTTTGGCAATGGCTAAAGGAGCAGACGTTTATGTATTATGCTCGTTGGGGGAAGCAATTGCGATGAGTTTGATAGAGAACATGTTTATGAAAAAACTGTGCTTGGTAAGTAATGTGATGGGAAACAAAAGCGTAATAAAAGACGGGGTAAATGGCTTCCTATGTGATAAGGCTGAGGACTATGCGGCACGTATCAAAGAAGCCATGAAGTCTTTCCCTGAAGCTTTGCCCCAACAGGCATACGATGATGTAATGCATATATACAACACTCATGAAATGAAAAGAAAATACGTTGAGTTTTATAATTCTATTTGTAAATAAATAATGCAACACTACGATTATTTGATAGTAGGTGCAGGCCTTTTCGGATCTGTCTTCGCCTACAAAGCCAAGGAACAAGGCAAGAAATGCCTAGTGATTGACCGCCGTCAGCATTTAGGCGGGAATCTTTATTGTGAAGATGTGGAAGGCATCCATGTACATAAATATGGGGCGCATATATTCCACACCTCTAATAAAAAGGTATGGGATTTCGTCAACTCGATTGTGGAGTTCAACCGCTACACCAATTCACCTGTGGCAAACTACAAGGGCAAACTGTACAACCTGCCTTTTAACATGAACACGTTTTACCAAATGTGGGGTGTGACCACGCCAGCCGAAGCCCAGGCAAAGATAGATGAACAGAAAGCCGAAGCGATAGCACGGATGAAGGCGGACGGCGTGACCGAGCCACGCAACTTAGAGGAACAGGCACAAATGCTTATCGGAAAGGACATTTACGAAAAGTTAATCAAAGGCTATACCGAAAAGCAATGGGGACGGAAATGCACGGATCTGCCTGCCTTCATCATCAAACGCCTACCGGTGCGCATGGTTTTCGACAACAATTATTTCAACGACAAATACCAAGGCATTCCTATTGGAGGGTACAATGTGTTGATAGAGCGATTGCTGGAAGATGTGGATGTACGGTTGGATTGTGACTTCTTCGCTAATCGCGAGGAATTGGAATCATTGGCTGACAAAGTGGTGTTTACCGGTGCCATTGACGAGTATTATGGTTATCGTTTTGGCAAACTGGAATACCGCACGGTACGGTTTGAAACGGAAATACTGGACATGCCGAATTACCAAGGCAATGCGGTAGTGAATTACACGGAACGGGAAGTGCCTTACACACGTGTCATCGAGCACAAGCATTTCGAGATGTTTGGCGAGGACGTATATCAATCTCCGAAAACTGTTATTTCAAAAGAGTACAGTTCGGAATGGACGGAAGGCAGCGAACCATACTATCCCGTGAATGACGAAAGGAACAATGCACTTTATCAGAAATATAAAGAGCTTGCTGATAAAGAAACAAACGTCATCTTTGGTGGAAGGTTGGCTGAGTACAAGTATTATGATATGCACCATATCGTAGAAAAAGCATTGTGTTATTGGGAATGACGTAAGATTCCGATACCTGAGACGCAATGGTTCAAACGGTAATGGTCCAATCATGCAATTTCCCAATGACTTCTGTTGTCGCATTCAGTTTAAACAATGGCAAATGGGAAATAAATGAACATGATGCAGAGATATTTCAGTTTTCCCTGTGCTGTAAAAGTGAAAGCTTTAGAAACTTCATTATATACAAATTTGTGAATCTCCCCAAGTATTCTTATCTTTGTAAACAGACAAGTTGGTGAGTTTGTAATTCTTATGGTTTTTAGTTCTTAAGCTGGAATCGAAGAAACGAGGGCTTGCCTGCATCTTTAACTAAAAAATTGTCCTTATGCAAAAGAATTCTTATATACGGTTTGATTGGGCCATCAAAAGGCTGTTGAGAGACAAGGCTAATTTCAGCGTGCTGGAAGGGTTGCTGACTGTGCTTTTCAATGACAAGACAAAGATTGTAGAAATATTGGAAAGTGAAGGTAATCAGCAACGGGATGATGACAAGTTTAACCGGGTGGACATCAAAGCAAAAAACAGTAAGGGTGAAATTATCATCGTGGAAGTTCAGAATACACGTGAACTTTATTATTTGGAGCGCATTCTATATGGTACAGCCAAAGCTATCACTGAGCATATCTCGTTGGGAGATACGTATCAGGAAGTGAAGAAGGTCTATTCAATCAGTATCCTTTATTTCGATTTGGGAAAGGGTAATGATTATCTGTATCACGGGCAGAACCGTTTTATCGGCGTACATACGAATGATGAACTGCTAATTACAGCAAAAGAGGAAGGTGCTATAATCCAGAAGCTTCCCCAAGAGGTTTTCCCTGAATATTATTTAATCCGGGTGAATGAATTTAACCAGGTGGCAAAAACGCCGTTGGAGGAATGGGTGAAGTATCTGAAAACCGGCATTATCGATCCGGATACAACAGCACCCGGCTTACCTGAAGCGCGGGAAAAGCTTCGTTATTATGATATGTCGCCAGAAGAACGGCATGAATATGACGAACATGTCAATGCCATCATGATTCAAAATGACGTGCTGAATACAGCAAAATTGGAAGGTCATGCAGAAGGTCGTGCAGAAGGTAAATTAGAAGATGCCAAAAACCTGAAACAACTGGGAGTATCGATTGATATTATAGTCCAGGCTACTGGACTTAGGCGGGAAGATATTGATAAGCTGTAAGCATATGAAACTGAAATACATGACGCATTTCGTGAACCCGTTTACGGATATCGGCTTCAAGATCATCTTCGGGCAACCTGCCAGCAAGGAACTGCTCATTACCTTGCTGAACGAGTTGCTGGCAGGGGAGCATCACATTGAAGACCTGACGTTCATCGACAAGGAAGACAATTCGGACAACGTAAACGACAGGGGGATTATCTTCGACCTGTATTGCCTGACTTCGGGTGGGGAATACATCATCGTGGAGATGCAGAACCGGTGGCACAGTAATTTTCTGGACCGTACGCTGTATTATGTATGCCGTGCCATCAGCCGGTTGATAGAACGTCCCATAACGGATGAAGTGGAATTGCCGATCGGCAGGAATGACAACGTAACAGACACGGTGAATGAGACACCGCCCCGCTACGGTGACCGCTACAAACTCTCAACCGTGTACGGGATATTCCTGATGAACTTCAAGGAAGGGAAGTTAGAGCCGAAATTCCGTACGGACACGGTGGTGGCAGACCGTGAGAGCGGACGGATGGTGAATCCGCACTTCCGGCAGATATACCTGCAGTTCCCTTACTTCACCAAGCAGCTGGAGGAATGCGAGACATTGTATGACAAACTAATCTATGCACTGAAGAATATGAACGAATGGAACAGAATGCCGGATGCGCTGAAGGAACAGGTGTTCAAGCATCTGGAACGGCTGGCTGCCGTAGCGAACCTGTCGGAAGCGAACCGTGTGGCGTATGACAAAGCGGTAGACCGTTTCTACGTGAGCCGTATTTACGAGGAGGACATGCAGGACAGGGTGGAGAACGCAATGCGGGAAGGAAGAGAGAAAGGGATGAAAGAAGGAAGAGAAGAAGGTCTGAAAGAAGGAATGAAAGAAGGAATGAAAGAAGGAATGAAAGAAGGAATGGCAAAAGGCAGATTGGAAGATGCACAAAACTTGAAACGTTTAGGTGTTTCTGTAGATATCATAGCACAAGCTACAGGGCTTAGTCCAAAAGAAATAGCAAAGCTTTAGTTCCTATGTTTGTAATGTGCTAACGAAAGATAGCCACATTACAAACATAGGAACTAAGTGATAAAAAACGGTCTCTTAGAAGCTGTTTTGAATTTATCGTGCGCTGATTTGGGATGAGTTTTTGAGGCATTTTCGCTTCTGTGATGAGGAAGATAGCGGGCTATCTGACGAAGAACAGGAGCGAAAAGGACCAAAAAATCGCCCAAAGCACACACGAAAACGAATACATCAAGCCAAGAAAAACTTTTTGGAGAAATTCAAAACAGCTTCTACTTATCAACATTATTTTTTTCTCAAATCATTAGGATAGATAAAAGAATAATTGTATTTTTGCACCGCAATTAAAAAAACGCACCCGTAGTTCAATGGATAGAATATCGGATTCCGGTTCCGACGATTGGGGTTCGACTCCCCACGGGTGTACGACTACCGAGTCATAAACGGATAAAAACCCACTAAAGCAGTTACTTTAGTGGTTTTTTTGTATCCGTACTTTTGTTATCACCCCCCAAAAACGCCCTCTACAACCTTGCCGGATTTGTAATCCATCATCAAAAAGGATTTGCAATTCCGAAGAGACAAGACTATAAATACCTATAAGCTCAAACACCTATTATGTGAATGTCTATCAGGAAACAAAGGAGGAAACAGATTGTCATTTTTCCTATGAAAAAGTTTTATCATTTTACATTCTGATAATATCTTTTGAAAATCCATTGCATTTTTGCAAAATATTCCTACCTTTGCATAACTTTATAAACAACTAATAACGAAAGGATATGAGCTATCTAATAAAACCAACCAATTACAAGCCCTTGCTCGACATGAAACAAACCGAGTTGGGTATCAAACAGATAAAAGATTTTTTCCAACAAAACTTATCTTCGGAACTGCGGTTGCGAAGAGTAACTGCCCCTCTTTTCGTTTTAAAAGGAATGGGTATCAACGATGACCTGAACGGTGTAGAACGTCCGGTAACCTTCCCTATCAAAGACCTTGCCGACCAACAGGCGGAAGTGGTGCATTCGCTTGCCAAATGGAAACGAGTTACTCTTGCAGATTATCATGTGGAACCGGGATATGGCATCTATACGGACATGAATGCTATCCGCGCCGACGAGGAATTGGGCAATCTGCATTCCTTGTATGTAGACCAATGGGACTGGGAGCGGGTCATCACACCCGAACAACGCACCATAGAGTTTTTGAAAAGTATCGTAACCCGCATCTATTCTGCCATGCGCCGCACAGAATATATGATTTGCGAAGCTTATCCGCAAATCACGTCATTCCTTGCGCATGACATCCATTTCATCCATGCACAAGAGTTGCTGGATATGTATCCGGACAAGACACCGAAGGAACGTGAAAACCTCATCACTGAAAAATACGGTTCGGTATTCATCATCGGCATCGGATGCAAACTAAGCGACGGCATGCCTCATGATTTACGCGCACCGGACTATGATGACTATACAACCATTGACCCTAAGACCGGATTGCCCGGCCTGAACGGTGACCTGCTGGTATGGGACTGTGTATTGGGACGTGCCCTCGAATTGTCTTCGATGGGTATCCGTGTGGACAAGGCAGCTATGCTGAAACAGCTGGAACTAGCAGGCAAAGAAGAACGCACCAAGCTTTATTTCCACAAGCGTCTGCTTGAAGGTTCGTTGCCGCTTAGCATTGGCGGCGGTATCGGCCAGTCACGCCTCTGCATGCTTTATCTGAAGAAAGCGCATATTGGCGAAATACAGGCAAGCATCTGGCCCGAAGAAATGCGGAAAGAATGCGCAGAATTGGGAATGCAGTTAATATAGCAATTCATCACCACAGAAGACACAGAGGCACACAGAGTTTTTTGAAAATAAAAACGAAAAACTTTGTGTGCCTCTGTGTCTTCTGTGGTGAATTTTATATCTTTACCGACAAAATCAAAACGAAAAAAGACCATGAATGTACAGATAGAAGAATCTTGGAAGCAAGTGCTGGCTCCCGAATTCGAAAAAGATTATTTTATCCGGCTGACTGATTTCGTACGCCAGGAATACCACAATACGACCGTTTATCCGCCGGGCAAGTTAATATTCAATGCCTTCAACCTCTGCCCGTACGATAAAGTAAAAGTAGTTATCATCGGACAAGACCCTTATCACGGTCCCGGACAAGCGCACGGACTGTGCTTTTCGGTCAATGACGGCGTGCCGTTTCCACCCTCACTGCAGAATATCTTCAAAGAAATACACGATGATTTGGGGACCCCGATTCCTGCCAGCGGAAACCTTACCCGTTGGGCGCAACAGGGCGTGCTACTGCTCAACGCCACACTCACCGTCCGTGCTCATCAAGCCGGTTCGCACCAAAACAAGGGGTGGGAAGAGTTTACGGATGCAGCTATCCGCGCTTTAGCAACCAACCGGGAACATCTGGTATTTATCTTATGGGGCTCGTATGCGCAGAAAAAAGGAGCATTTATCGACCGGAACAAGCATCTCGTACTGACTTCGGTTCACCCCTCTCCCCTATCCGCCTACCACGGTTTTTTCGGGAACAGACACTTCAGCCGCACCAATGAATACCTGATGCAGCACGGGGAAACACCGATTAACTGGTGATTTCAATTGTCAATTGCTTAGTACCACGTCACCTGGCTACCCGTATTGCTTCGCTGGTCCCATTTCAAGGCATCGGTCAACATGCTGGAGTTGGCACGGATGGAGAAATTATACGACGTGAACGGACCGAATACCAGACCGCAACTCATATTAAAGCAGTGCAGGTCGCGGGTGATATTAACCGTGGTCATAGACATTTCTTTCGATGTAAAATCATACCCGCTTGAATACGTGACATTCCAACGGCTGCCGATTTTCACATTTCCCGAAATATTCAATGAATGCGTAAGCGCATACGGATAACGCATCTTCTTGATGTTAATCTTCGCACTGGTATTTTCGCGGATGCTATAACTGTAACTCAAGCTCAAGCTCCACGGCATCTTGAAAGCCAGATACCCGTCGGGATCAAGCGTCGCATTTTCTGTCTTCCGGTTGGGAGAAGGCTGGCTATCGGTACTTTCTTCCTCTTCATCTCCATCTTCTTCTTCCGAATCTCCCTCCTTCTTGTCTTTCTCCTTATCTTTATCATCCCCTTTGCCGAACAGTTTCTTGAATGTATCATTATTCAAGGTATAAGAGAACGAGCCGCTATATCCTTGGAAACGTCCGAAACGTCCGTAAGACCACTCGGTGCGGTCGCTGGTCACTACATTTCCGTTTTCGTCAAACTTATAGGCATACGTGGCAAAGGTAGCGTTCATATTAAAGGTATAACTCTTGGTCAGCTTCAAACGGGCGCTCATCGTCAAATTACTCCAACGTCTTTGGGCGATATCGTACGACAAGTTTGCCGTCAGATTATCAATCAAGCTGATTTTCTTATACCCCGTAGTGTCTTTGTCTGAAGCCATTTTCATCTCCAAGTTATTCTGAAGCGAAAAGGCGACGGTTTGCGACACGCCTTGTCCCGGCACACCATACGGCATGCCCTCGAAAGGAGAATATTCCGTAGTACGGACTTCCCCGTTCTCGTCCGTATAAGTATATGTCTCATAATAGCCGAACTTCGATCTTCCAAAGTCAGGCGTATATGTATAACTTACGCTTGGCGTTAACACGTGACGGATGGTAATATCTTTGCTTTTCCAAAACAACGGCTTATACATACCGTACAGTTTCGTATTCATCGACACTGCCATGTTGTAATCGTACACCCGATGAAAACCGTTGATGGTATCACGCACTTCTTCTTGAGCCTGTTCGTCGTAACTACGCATAATTTTCTTGGTATACCAACGCTCCGTATAATTGAATGAAGGCGTAATGTTGATATAGTTAAATAAGGTAAAGTTCGCCTCAACCGGAATATTGTGGCGCATACCGGTCTCCCATTGCGAGAACGGGGTCTTGAACAGCAAATTATCCTTGGTATCCACACTGTTGGTCAAGGCACCCGTATACTGGAACGAAATCTTTTCGTACCAGCGTTCGTTACCTGCCGCTTTCTTACGCTTGAACGGATAGATACGGCTCAACGAAATGTTTACGTCGGGCAAAGTCATGGTCAGCGATGAGTCGCGCGTGTTCTGCGTAATATTGAACGTACTCGATATATTCAATCCGATATCGGGAAAGTTACGCGAATAGCTGATACTGGACGCTTTTGTATTATTGCTATACGAAGAAGGGTCGTACAACGTACTCAAGCTGGACCGGTCGTAACTGCTGGTCGCAAAGTTCACGCTTGCCGAGAACGAACTGTTCGGGTTTGCCTTGGCATCCTGCCGGTGGCTCCATTGGATACGGAAGTCTTTCGAAACGGCATAGTCGGGCATATTCTTCTCGCCCGTCTTTGTTACCAGATAACTGGCATTGAAACTGCCGCTATACTTGTATCGCTTGCTATAATTCGAAGCCACCGAAAGCCCCCAGGAACCTTTGGTATAGATTTCGCCCAATAATTTCAAATCCATCTTGTCGCTAATGGCAAAATAATATCCTCCGTCACGCAAATAGAAACCACGGTTCATCTCGTCACCGTATGTCGGCATGATGAAACCAGAAGAATAAGTGCTGTTGAAAGGGAAGAAACCGAACGGAACGGCTATGGGCAAAGGCACATCCTCTACCACCAGCTGCGCCGGTCCAAAGACCACATCTTTCTTAGGACGCACCTTTGCCATCGAAAGTTTCAAGTAAAAGTGCGGATGTTCATGATTGTCACAAGTCGTGTACTTTCCTTGTGTCATGTAAATATCATTGTCCGGACCTTTCTTGGCGTTCATGCTGGTCACATACCCTTCTCCCTGTTGGGTAATGATATCGTTGATAAAACCTTTCTTGGTCTTGAAATTATAACGCATGGTTTTCGACTCATACGGTGTCTCGCCGTCTTTGAATATCGGAGTGCCCGAAGCGACTCCAGCCGTATCCATTACCCCTTCGGCAAATACGGTACTGCTATCCATATTCATGGAAATCTTGGCAGAAGTCAGCTCAATATTCTGATAATTCACCTTACCATTCCCATACAAATGAGCATATCCCCCTTTGGTAAAAACAATAGAATCGCTCGCTTCATACACGACCGGAGCATCCAAAGGCTGTTTATCTGAGCTGTCTGAAGCCAGCGAATCGGACATAAGGCTATCTGTTGCCAACGAATCGGGCAACAATGAATCCGATGGCAGGGAATCCGTACGGAGCCCTGCATTGTCCTTTCTCGCCCGTTTTCCTTTAACACGCTGAGCCTCGGCATATAACGAAAAACAGCAGCTCATAAAAAACAAAGACAAGAACAAATATGTTGTTTTCCTAAATGACGTCATTCATTCTTTTTTTACACAATGCGTTGCAAAAGTAAACATTCTCCCGTAAATACACGCAGATGCTTCTGTTTTTAATGTATTTTTAAGACTATAAAAAAAGCTCGCACCAACGGTCGAAACGCTGCACGCCATTGCCTCCATGCTTTTCCACACTCTTCCGTGCCTTTTCGATGCTTTTCTCTTTATCCAGTTTGGTCTTCGAGAAAAACTTGTCGGCAAAGCAAATAATCTCTTCTTCCAAACTGACCGGCACCATATCCCGGTGGGGAACAGGCAAGCCTTGCTCCTCGATATCCTGCAACGAAAGCCCTGCTCCTGTATGCCGTTCGCACACCAGAGCATGGCGCGGGAAACCTTCTTTCCTCACCAAATCTGCCCCCAAATAACCGTGGCAAATATAAGGATGCGTCCCAAAGCATTGGATATCCGGAGCGTCGGTCAGGAAAATGCCAATGTCATGAAGCATCGCAGCCTCTTCGATAAAAGTCAAGTCCAAGTCCAGTTCGGGATGTTTCTTTGCCAACGCAAGTGCCTTATCCGTAACCGAACGGCTATGCACCAACAAAATGCGTTTCAATTCATTTTCTTCAGGATAGAATTTATCAATCAATGTCAATGGATTCATAATCTAATATATTGATGTATTATTTCATTGTCTCTAACTCCAATAAATATCTTTTAGCCTCAAGTCCGCCTCCATATCCGGTTAAGGAACGGTCACTTCCTATAATCCGATGGCAGGGGATAAATATGGAAATGGCATTGGCACCATTCGCATTAGCCACAGCGCGTACCGCTTTGGGACACCCGATACGCATTGCCAGTTCTCCGTAAGAACACGTCTGCCCGTATGGAATTTCCTGCAAAGCACGCCATACACGCATTTGGAAATCTGTACCTATTGTCAGCAGGGGGATATCGAAAGCAACCCGTTCGCGCCGAAAATAAGCTTCTAATTGCCCGATTGCTTCCTGAACCACATCCGATGCACCCTCTTCATAACCGGTTTTCAGCCCAGTCTGCAATCTCTGGTCTACCCTGCCCGAATGTTTCTCTTTTACCCAATTACACAAACACAACTTATCTCCCAAAGAGCCAAGCACCAGCTCGCCACACGGAGAGAGATAATGTTGTATCCGGATTTTCTGATTTCTTGCCATAAGCCTCACACCTCTTAATCATTATTTTTAACCGGTTTAATATCCGGAAGGAATACTGCAATCACCCCCAACAAAGGCAATAAGGTGCTGACACTGAAAATAAATTCAATGCTGGTCATATCGGCAAGCCAGCCGAAGAATGCCGAGCCTATCCCTCCTAAGCCAAACATCAATCCGAAGAAGATGCCTGATACCATGCCTACCTTATCCGGCTTCAAGTCGGTAGCATATACCAGAATAGCCGAGAAAGCAGATGCGATAATCAAACCGCTGACTCCTGCCATCACAAGCGTCCAAAACAAGTTCAGATAAGGAAGTGCCAACGTAAACGGAGCGGCACCAAGGATAGAGAACAATATGACATACTTCCGCCCGTAACGGTCACCGAAATACCCGCCCAACAACGTTCCGATGGCTAATGCTGCCAGAAAAGCAAAAAGACAGAATTGGGACTGTTGCACCGTAACCCCAAATTTCTCTATCAAGTAAAAAGTAAAATAGCTCGTCATACACGAAGTGAAAAAGTATTTCGAGAAAAGCATGATGACCAAAATTCCCATAGCCTTACGGATTGCCCCTTCGGACAAACCGTGTGTAGCCGTCCGCACAACACAATGAAAGCGTTTCATGCGAACCAGCAGCAAGCTATACCAATAGCCTACTCGCACCAGAATCATCGAAGCAAGCAGAGCAGCCGTGGCAAACCACCCCACCGCATGTTGTCCATAAGGAATAATAATCAATGCGGCAAGCAACGGACCAATAGCACTTCCGCCGTTTCCTCCTACTTGAAAAATAGACTGAGCCAAGCTCTTCTTACCGCCCGAAGCCATTTGAGCCACACGCGAAGCCTCCGGATGGAATACCGAAGAACCGCAACCGATTACCGCTACCGACAATAGGATAATCCAATAGTTAGGAGCAAAAGCCAGCATCAGCAAACCACACAACGTAAAACCCATCCCCATAGCCAACGAATAAGGTTGAGGATGACGGTCGGCATATTGTCCGACAAAAGGCTGGAAAACCGAAGAAGTCAACTGAAAAATCAATGTAATAATACCGATTTGCGCAAAAGTAAAGCCGAAACTATCTTTCAACAACGGATACATGGCAGGGATTACCGACTGAATCATATCGTTCAGCAAATGGCAAAAGCCCATTGAAAACAAAATAGCGTATGCGGTACCCTCCCCTACTTGCGGGTGACCTTTTAGCTTACTCAAAATATACCTAACCATTTTACCACTGAATTTGCAAGTGCAAAAGTACGCTTTTCCGAGCAACGGACAAACAAAAGAAACAGAATTATTCCGCAATTCTGTATAAGGAAGTAACTTTACGGATGTAAATATATCCCTATACCACTTCAATCCTCATCTTACAATTCGGTTCGCCTTGCAAGATAGAATGACAGAGCCTTACGTCAAATTTCCGTTTTTGCCAAAGGCTTTGCAATGAGTAGAGGACACTTTGACGTGAACATTCACAGAGTAAAGGCGTTGTGACATAGCCTTTCTTGCACAAATGGCAAGTACATTCCAAGAAGGTAAGATAATAGACTACGCCCTTTCTCTACGACCTCGCCTTTTACTCCCGGCAATCCATTCGCCAGCTGAAAGAAGACATCCATGTCCCCTCCAGCATCCTCATAGAGTTTTCTGTAAATGGAGAGCGTACCGCCGTCCACACAGTTCTTGCCGCATTCCGAAAAGAAAACAGCCCGCTGCTCCGGAGAGAGTCGGGCTATGCCTTTCTGAAATCCCTTAAACCAATCCGATAGTTCCATATTCAATATAAGTGTTTTTTATTCATACTTGAATCACTTTTAAAGCATTCCTCTTTGCCGCCGCTATGCTTGGAGGTGAATCTTGCGGTATCATATCCAAACATAATATCAGTTCCTGACATAATTCAGCATAAGGCTTACACATTCTTGCAGCAAGCTTAATCATCATAGAACGTGAACTGTTGCTTTCTTTATGGTCAGCCAGATGCATAAGGCAATAATCCAACAAATTACCGTTTAGCTCGTTTATTGGCAAGTCAGCGAGAATGGACAATACCAATCTACGATGAATACAAAGTTTTGTGGATATTGCCATGTCAACCAATTCTCCATAGTGTGGAAGAAGATAAATTTCTTTGTCCTCTTTAGAAAGGTGGGACAGCACCCACGCTACATTATTAGCTACCTGTGCATTGTTCGTCTGCTTCATTTGAGTAAACATTGCTTCGATGCCGCATTCATCGTGACGAAGATTGCCAGCCAATGCCATGACTTGTGCTTTTGAAAGCCTATTATCCAATGGGGGAATTGGAAACATATATTTGACTTATTTTCTTCTAATGGTCTGACATTTACGTTGGGTCATTTCTTTGGCAAAAGCCTGTTCGCCATGTTCCTTGATGTAACGGATGCAGGCGGCACGGTC
>ULUG01050304.1_pt1 | contig 13823 bp, 8 predicted proteins | sample 1958331 | NCBI WGS metagenome assembly ULUG01 (sample SAMEA4835755, study PRJEB28245) | human gut metagenome | biome: gut microbiome; material: fecal sample | place: Denmark | collected 2008
AAATTTATAAATTAACTTAAAAAATTTATTTGCAAAAAAATGCAAAATTTAGTGTAGTACCCCCTGCCCTTATTCATAATATATATAGAACGCTAATTGAAATACGACATGCAAGACGAGGTAATATATCGTTTTCTGACCGGAAAATGCTCACCGGAAGAGGAACAACAGATTCAGGAATGGTATCAGCAGGATCCCGAAACTCATCAGCGCGACATTGATCGTGTCCGTCTTATTTTCGAGGGGATGCTGGTTCATCAGGTGATCGGAGCGGTGGAGAAGCGCCCCAAACGTACCTGGACACTCCGCAAAGTGGCCCGGTATTCTACGGGGATTGCTGCCGGGCTGCTTCTTTTTGCCGGAGGATTGTATTGGATGCGTGCGCACACCTATGATGAAATATCGGCCCAATTCACCTCCCTTGAGACACCGGCCGGACAACGTGTAAGCATGAACCTGTCCGACGGCACGCACGTATGGCTCAATGCCGGTTCGAGGATCGAATATCCGGTGGTTTTTGATCGTAACGTAAGGCGGGTAAAGGTTTCGGGCGAGGCGATGTTTGAAGTTACCCACGACGCCGACCGGCCCTTTATCGTTGAGACTTTTGCTTCAAACATCGAGGTTTTGGGAACGAAATTCAATGTGGAGGCGGACGAATCGCGCGCCCTGTTCTCAACGACTTTGCTCGAAGGCCGGGTAAAGGTGACGTCGGGTGAACAGCATGTGATTCTTCAACCCGACGAGGTGGTCAGTCTCGTCAACGGACATCTCCGGGTCTCGCATAACGACGATCCCGTGGCGATGCAGTGGACGGAGGGTATCCTGAGCATGAAAGGGGTATCTTTTGAAGAACTGATGGCCCGATTCGAGCGGATATATGACGTCAGAATCGTATATGAGTGCGAAAAGATCCCGACCATTGAATTTGCGAGCGGAAAAATCCGGGTATCGGACGGCATCGACCATGCGCTTCGGGTGTTGCAGCATGTGGCGGATTTCTCCTATGAGCGGGATGAGGAGCACAATGTCATTCGTATCAAATAGCAGACATGCGATAGCGTAACTTATTGTATCATTCGGAAAAAAGAGTGCCTATGGAGAAACGACAATGAACGCCCCCCCTATCTGACATTCTCTTGAAAAAAAGCCTGCGGATATTGCCGATCCGCAGGCCGGTAACAGAGAATAAAACTAACCTTACTACATCCATTACCTTTAATTTCACAAAAGTATGAATAAAACGAGATTCTGCAAAATCCGGAATCTGTTTGAGGTCATTCTGCTGATGTGTCTGTTGCTCCAGATCCGAGGAGCGCAGGCACAGACCGCCCGTTTTACGATCCATATGGAGAATGTTCCTATGGAACAGGTGGTCAATGAAATAGAGAAGCAATCGCGCTATCTGTTTCTATTCAATAAGGACATCGACAGCCGGCGTATTATCGTATCGGTTCACGCCGACAATCAAACCATTACACAAATTCTTCCCGTGCTTTTCAAAGATACGGAACTTGATTACACGATCGAAGGCATGTCGATTCTTGTAACCAAAAAGGCGAAGGCTTCGGAGAAACCGGTACAAGTCCGGGGAAAAGTGCTTGACCAGCAAGGACTGCCAATCGTGGGGGCTTCAGTCATTGTTCAGGGAACAACCGTGGGTGTTTCTACCGATGCTCAAGGTCGTTTCGAATTGGAAGTCCCGGCTCCGGTTGCTTCACGGGTGCTTGAGATCAGCTACCTGGGTTATGAGACGGCGCATGTGGCAGTCGGTTCGCGTACTCGCTTCGATGTGACGCTGCGCGAGGCGGCTTCGGAGATCGAGCAGGTCGTGGTTACGGCGTTGGGTATTAAACGTCAGGAGAAAGCCCTTTCGTACAATGTCCAGCAGGTCGCTCCGTCGGACATCACGATGGTCAAGGACGCCAACTTCATGAATTCGCTCGCGGGCAAAGTGGCCGGTGTGACGATCAACCCCTCCTCGTCGGGTGTCGGCGGTGCCTCAAAGGTGGTCATGCGCGGTACGAAATCGATTCTTCAGTCGTCGAATGCCCTGTATGTGATTGACGGTATCCCGATGAACAACGTCGGAGGCGGAGGCGGCACGGAGTTCGATTCGCGCGGTGCCACGGAGGCCATTGCCGACCTGAACCCCGAGGACATCGAGTCGATCTCGGTGCTGACGGGCGCTTCGGCCGCGGCGCTCTATGGCTCAAGTGCGGCGAACGGTGCGATCATGATCACGACGAAGAAGGGGCAGGCCGGACAATTCCGGGTGACCTATTCGAGCCAGACAGAGTTCCTCGCGCCCTTCGTGATGCCGGAGTTTCAGAACCGTTACGGTACGGGCAGTTACGGCTCCGTTTCCGGCTCGCCGGTCTACAGTTGGGGTCCGAAACTCACCGATGCTGCCCGGACGGGCTATACGCCTGACGACTTCTTCGAGACGGGCCATGTCTATACGAATGCCGTGACGCTTTCGGGCGGTACGGAGAAGAATCAGACCTACTTTTCGGCTGCTGCGGTGAATTCTGACGGCATCATTCCGAACAACTACTACGACCGCTACAACTTTACGTTCCGCAACTCGACGCAGTTTCTTCAGGATCGGCTGCATCTGGATGTCAGCGCGAGCTATATCGTGCAGAAGGACCGCAACATGATCAACCAGGGTGTCTATTCGAACCCAATTGTATCGGCTTATCTTTTCCCGCGCGGGGATGATTTCGAGGCGGTGAAGATTTTCGAGCGTTGGGATCCGGCGCGCAAGATCAGCGTGCAGTACTGGCCGCAGGGTGAAGGCGGTGACTTGCGCATGCAGAATCCCTACTGGATTGCCTACCGCAACCCGCGTGATACGGACAAGAAACGTTACATGGCATCGGCCACGCTGTCGTATGACATCCTGCCGTGGCTGAATGTCAGCGGCCGCGCCCGAATCGACAACACCAATTCGGTCTATACGCAGAAGCTCTACGCTTCGTCGAATACCACGATCACCGAGGGCAGTTCGCAGGGCCACTATACTGAGATCACGAATGCCGACGAGCAGATCTACGCCGACGTAATGGCGAATGTAAACAAGACCTTCGGCGAGGAGTGGTCGCTGGTAGCGAACGTCGGTGCCTCGATCAACGACGTGCGCAGCCGTGAGTTGTCCTACCGGGGCCCGATCCGCGATTCGGGTGTTCCGAACCTCTTCACGGTCTTCGACCTCGACCGTGAGAAGTCCCGCGCCCAGAAGTGGGGCTGGCAGGAGCAGACGCAGTCGCTTTTCGGTTCGGTCGAGGTGGGCTGGAAACAGATGCTCTACCTGACCGTTACGGGCCGCAACGACTGGGCCTCGCAGTTGGCCGGGTCGCCGCAGAAGTCCTTCTTCTACCCCTCGGTAGGCCTTTCATGGATCCCTTCGGCGACCTTCGACCTGCCGGATGCATTCACCTATCTGAAACTCCGGGCGTCGTTCTCGTCGGTCGGCATTCCTTTCCCGCGCTTCCTGACGACCCCGACCTACGCCTACGATGAAACGACGCAGCAGTGGCTGCCGACCACGTTCCGCGAGATCGGCCAGCTCTATCCCGAGCGGACGAAGACCTGGGAAGTGGGTCTCGACGCCCGGCTGTGGAACGACGTGCGGTTGAGCGCCTCGTGGTACCTGGCCGACACGAGCAACCAGACCTTCCAGCCGACGGTCTCCACCTCGTCGGGCTATTCGAGCATGTACGTCCAGACGGGCTGCGTGCGCAACACGGGTGTCGAGGCGTCGCTGGGCTACGGCCACACATGGCGCGACTTCTCGTGGGACACGAACGTCACCTTCACCTGGAACCGCAACGAGATTCTCGACCTGATGGACGGCATGTGCGACCCGATGACGGGCGAACCCTTGAAGGACCGCCTCGAAATCAAGGGCCTCGGGAAGGCGAAATACATCTTGAAGAAGGGCGGCACGATGGGCGACCTCTATACGACGTCGAACCTGAAATACGACGAGAACGGCTATATCCAGGTCGACCGCAACGGCAACTTCGTAACGACGGACGTCGGCGAGGAGATCTACCTCGGCTCGGTGCTCCCGGACTACAACGTGGCGTGGCGCAACGACTTCGCGTGGAAGGGGGCGCATCTGGGTATCCTCTTCACGGGGCGTATCGGCGGCATCTGCTATTCAGCGACGCAGGCCAATCTGGATTTGTTCGGCGTATCGGAGACTTCGGCCGCGGCGCGCGATGCCGGCGGTGTTCTGATCAACGGCCGTGAGATGGTGGATCCGCAGCGCTGGTACGCCGCGATCGCCTCGCAGTCGGGACTGCCGCACTATTACACCTACTCAGCCACGAATTTCCGGCTGCAGGAACTTTCGGTGGGTTATACGCTGCCGCGCCGCTGGTTCCGCGATGTCTGCTCGATCGACATCTCGTTCGTGGGCCGCAACCTCTGGATGATCTACTGCAAGGCGCCGTTCGATCCCGAGGCCATCGCTTCGACGGGCAACAACTATCAGGGTATCGACTACTTCATGGTGCCGTCGCTGCGCAGCTTGGGCTTTAGCCTTCGTGTTACCTTCTAAAACCGAAAACGTATGAAACGAATCCAACATATCATCAGCGCGCTTTTCGGAGTTCTGCTGCTGTTGTCGTGGGGCTGCACGGGGGATTTCGACGAGATCAACCGCAATCCGAGCGAGGCGACGAATGAAGAGCTCCAGCGCGAGAACTACAAGATCGGGACCAACATCCGTGGTCTCCAGAATCTGGTGATTCCGGTACAGGAGCACCGCTACCAGTTCAATGAATCGCTCACGGGCAATGCCTTTGCCGGTTACATGAGCGAGACGCCCGACGGCTGGAAGGAGAAGTTCTCGACCTTCAATCCCTCGGCCGACTGGCTGAAATGGCCCTTTGTGATCGTCATGCAGGAGGCCTATCCTTACTACCGGGGTGTCATCAACAACACGGACGACGAGGTTGCTATCGCATTGGCCAAGCTGTTCCGCGTGGCGATCATGCACCGCATGACCGACACCTACGGTCCGATTCCCTACTCGAAGGTCATCGAGGACTCGGCCGAGTCGCTGACGGTGGCCTACGATACGCAGGAGGAGGTCTACATGAAGATGTTCGAGGAGTTGGACGAGGTGCTGGCGGTGCTTCACGCCAATGAGCAGCTCTCGGCCGATGCCTTCCGCAAGTTCGATTATGTTTACTACGGCGACATCTTGAAGTGGATCAAATACACGAACTCGCTCAAATTGCGTATGGCCATGCGTTTGTCGTATGTGAAGCCGGAGCTGTCGAAAACAAAGGGGGCCGAGGCAATCGCCGATGGCGTGATCACGGCCAACGCGGACAATGCGCAGATGCACGCTCCGGAAAACCGTGCTGCCCTGATTTACAACGACTGGGGAGATCATCGCGTAGCGGCCGACATCATCAGCTACATGAACGGCTACAATGACCCGCGCCGTGCAGCGATGTTCACGCAGGGAACGTGGAACAAAAAGAGCGACTACTACGGTATCCGTGTGGGTATTGACCCGACGAATAAGGCGACCATGGTGGAGACCTTTTCGAATCAGGTGATCAGTAGCTCTTCTCCCTATCTGTGGTTCAATGCCGCGGAGGCGACGTTCCTGCGCGCCGAATGGGAACTTCGTTGGGGCAGCCTGGATGCCGCGAAGGAGCTCTACGAGGATGCCATTGCACTGTCGTTCGAGGAACGCGGGGCTTCGGGTGCCGACAGCTATGTCACGAGTACGGCGAAGCCGGCGAAATATATTGATCCGACCGGTGAATATACGGCCGATGCCCCGGCGAGCGACATTTCGATAGCCTGGGAAGCCGGTGACACGGAGGAGGTCCGCGAGCGGAACCTCGAACGGATCATCACGCAGAAGTGGATCGCCATCTTCCCGCTGGGAATCGAGGCGTGGTCGGAGTACCGGCGCACGGGCTACCCGAGGCTGCTGCCCGTGGTGGAGAACAAGTCGGGCGGCACGGTGGATTCGCGGTACGGCATGCGCCGCATACCGTATCCCGTGGAGGAGTACACGGAGAATCCCGTGCACTTGCAGGCTGCGATCGACATGCTTGGCGGCCGCGACAACGGCGGCGTGCGTGTCTGGTGGGATGTCAAACCTTTACAATAACGGACTATGAAAAAAATCGGAATATATCTCTCTTTTGCGATGCTGTCGCTCTCTGTTGGATGCAGCGACTGGACGCAGATGGAGCCCGTCGACCAGCAGCCCGTGCGGCCTTCGGAACAGAATCCGGAACTGTGGGCACAGTACACGGCGGCGCTGCGGGCCTATAAGGCGGGCAGCCACACGCTCGTCATGGCGAGCTTCGAAAACGGCTCCACAAATCCCACGAGTGAGAAGGACTGCCTGCGCAGCCTCCCGGACTCGCTGGATGCCGTCTCGCTGACCAATGCCGACAACTTCTCGGCTTATGACGCAGAGGATCTCGCAGTTCTCAAGGAGAAAGGCACGCGCGTGCTCTACTTCGTGGACTATGCCACACGCAGCAGCGAATGGGCGGACCTCGGAGCGTTGGGATCCTACCTTGACCAGGTTGTAGCCCGGACTCAGGAACTGGGACTCGATGGGCTCTCCTTCTCCGGACTGCCGACCTATGGCGACGAAACTGCTCAAGCGGCCCAACAAGCCGTGGCGGCCCTCTTTATGGAAAAGTTCGGTGCGGTGGCCGGACCGGGCAAGTCGTTGGTGCTTTTCTTTGAGGGCGATCCGCAGTTCCTGACCGCAGAACAACGAGCGCAAGTTGATTACATTGTGCTGGATACCAAGACGACGGACAACGCCAGCGACCTGAAATTGCAGGTCCTGCGGGCTTTGGAGATGGAGAATGTCGCGGCGGACCGACTGCTGCTGGGCGCTATGACCGAATACGAGTTCCTTGATGAGGACAAGACAGCCTCGGATGCCATCTCGGCCCTTGCCCTGCGCATTCCGGAACTTGGCCCGCTGGGCGGACTGTGCATCTATGATGCGAATACGGACTATTTCGGCAGCGAAATTATCTACGCTTCGACTCGGGCCGCCATCCAGTTGTTGAACCCTGCAAAATAAGCCAGCCATGAAACGAGTGCAAAAATATGCTTTAGTGCTGCTTGCGACGGCGGTAGCCGCTGCGGGCTGCAAGAATGACGAATATGATAATCGCTCGCCATTTGACAACGTGGTTTACCTCGATGTCGCCGAGGCGGACGCTACCCAGTTGACGACCTTCAAGAAGACGCTCCCGACGCTCGAACGCGATTTCTCGGTGGTGATGAGCTATCCGTCGTCGCAGGATGTGGAGGTTACGGTCAAGGTCGAGCCGGCTCTTGTCGCCGATTACAATGCATGCAACGGAACGTCGTGGACCATGCTCGATGCCTCCTATTACGAACTGGCGGAGAATACCGTGACGATCCCGGCCGGAAAGACCATTTCGGATCGGCTGTCTCTGATGCTCAAGAATCTCGACGGGTCGGGCGACGTGGCCGAACTTCCGATCGACGAAACCTATCTGCTCCCGGTTACGATCCGCAGCGCGAGCGGCGGAGTGTCGCTTCTCGGGAGTTCCGCGACGGCCTATTACGTTGTGAAACGTTCGTCGGCAATTACCTCGGCGGCGTCTCTGCGAGACAACTGGATCAACTTCCCGACCCTGGACAAGGCGGGTCCGCAGAGCGACTTATTCAACAACCTCACGGCCGTAACCTATGAGGCCATTATCCGTGTGGACGACTTCTCGAAACACTCCGAGATTTCGACCATCATGGGTGTCGAGAACTACCTTCTGCTTCGTATCGGTGATGCTGCATTCCCTCGCCAGCAGTTGCAGTTCGACGGCACGGGGGATGCTGCTGCAACGCCGGGCTTCGGCAAGTTCCCCAAGAAGGACGAATCGAAACTTCTGAACGCCGGCGAATGGTACCACGTCGCCGCAACGTACAGCTATGCCACGCGCGAGGTCTGCATCTACGTCAATGGCAGGTTGCAGAGCCGCGGTACGGATCTCGGCAATCCCGCCTCGACGCCTTTCAACCTGGCTGGCCGGGCTTTCTACGACCTCTACCTGCAGGATCCTGTCAAGTATGAACAGTACAAGGGCTGGGGCAATTTCCGGCAGTTCTTCCTCGGCAAGTCTTACGACGACACACGCCAGTTGAACGGCGACATCACCGAGGTGCGTGTATGGAACGTGGCCCGTACCGAGCAGGAGATCTGGGAGAATATGTACGATGTCGATCCGCAGACGCCGGGGCTGATCGGCTACTGGAAATTCGACGAGGGCGAAGGCAACGTCATCCATGACTGGACTGGCAACGGTAACGATGGCGTGGCTGAATTCGATCTCGAATGGCCCTCTGGTATTGAGGTGCCGCAACTCAATAAGGAATAATCATGAAAGGGAACATTATGAAACATACAGGATTTATTCGATTGTTTCGGGGCGCTGCATTTGGATGCGCACTATCCCTGCTCCTTGCAGGATGTACGGAGGAACCCATATCGTATGAAGCCGGACAGGAACCCGATGGAGAGGCGCTTGAAACGGTTTCCGGGACCTTGCGGAGCCGCAAGTCGCTGCGTGACCGCATTCCGGTGCGCCTGGTCGAAGGCTATGAGGATGATGTAGCCGATCAGATCTACTACAGGCTTAATACGACGACTTCGCAGCCGGTGTCGGTAACCGTGTCACCAGACCTGTCGCTCGTCGATACTTATAATGAAGCTAATCAGACGAATCTTCAGCCCTTGCCGGCAAAGAATGTGTCGATAGGGAATGGTGGTGCGCTCACCGTGGCAGCAGGGACTGCGGTTTCTGATCCGCTCGAAGTTACCTTCTCTGCCGATGGACTAACCCCTGGGACTTATCTGTTGCCTCTTGCCGTGCAGGACGCTGATGAAGTACTTTATTATGGGGTAACTGTTCGGGAATTCGACGAGAACATCTATCAGGAGGGCGATGACCTTTATAATATAGAATTGGATACCGAGTGGACAACCGTGTTTTATCTCAACACAAGCGAGGTGCAGGCGCATTATGCTGACTACGTAGCTTGGGAAAAACAGGATATGACCACTTTCGAATCGGTCTACAGGGCTTCGTTGGGCAATATCATCGTATTGCGGATTGCGCAGGTAGACTACGATGCCGCGTCGCAGCGGGTGATTTTTGCCCCGACCTCCGACCTTTTCTATACGTTGGAGCATTCGGATAAGTACATCGCCCAAATGAAAGACAAAGGCCGGAAAATCTGTGTTTGCATCGAGGGCGCCGGTAAGGGAATAGGCTTCTGCAATATGACCGATGCGCAGATTGCCGACTTTGTAGCACAAGTCAAGGTCTTTGTCGAAACCTACGACCTCGACGGTGTGAACCTGTGGGATAGGGGCACCGGTTACGGCAAGGAGGGAATGCCCGCCATGAACACCACCTCCTACCCGAGACTCATCAAGGCGATGCGCGAGGCTCTCGGCAAGGGTCGGTTGTTGACCGTCGTGGATTATGAAGAACCGACCGAATACTTCTATGATACCACGGCCACGGGCGGTATTGAAGTCGGGGATTATATAGATTACGCTTGGCATGGATATGTTTCCGAGGATGAACCGATTGCCTTTATCAACCCCTATAATGCAGGAACCTCTTACACTCAGAATTATACCCGCAAACCATTTGCCGGGTTGCCCGAGGCAAAATATGGTAATGTAAACGTGCCGTTTTATAGCGAGAAAAGCGACTTGTTCATAGATATGGATATGGATATGTGGTCGATGAATGCTATTATGTGGAATATTGAGCGAGCCAACAATATTATTGTTTTCGGCGATCTAGTATTACCACAGGTGAATTTCGCAGAACTCGGATGTATATCGATGATCCAGAATTTTCTCGCATACCTTGCTTATGATGAAAATTTTGAAGCGGCTTATAGCTACAATGTGATGATGCGTACTTTTAATATCTACCACAAAAATGGATATAATACTTTTGCAAAAGACTGGTAAATAGCAAGGTAGTTGGGATTAACAGGGAAAGGCCCGTATATTGGACTTTGGTCCGGTATACGGGCCTTTCATGAAGGCTTCCACAAACAAAAAATCCGGCAGTCGTTCGACTGCCGGACCATTTGGTGAACCCGCTGGGGCTCGAACCCAGGACCCCAACATTAAAAGTGTTGTGCTCTACCTGCTGAGCTACGGATTCTCCGGTACCATCACGGCACAAACCGTTTTGGTGGTGCAAATGTACGGAATATATTTGAAAATACAATATCCGAAGACGTTTTTTTCGTGCGAAGCGCCGTATGGATTCTTTTTTCGATCCTGCTCGTCCTGTCATCGCTCCGGCCGCACGCTCTTTGGTCACTGCGGCCCTGTCAAACTCCACCCATTACAACCTCCGCACGGGATTGCATCAATAATCGGGACGAAAGCCCAACTCCGGAATCCCTGAAATGCAACCGGATGGCTGCGGCTGCGGGCAACGAGGCTGCGAACAGACACAAAAAAGGCGGAACCCGCTTGTGGCAGGTCCCGAAAGTTCATAATGTTGCAAGACTGACAGCACCTCCCTTCTCACGTATCGGGAACGAGGTTCTTCCTTTTTTAAACAGATGACAGGAGGCCTACTCACGCAGGCCTCCTGTCGTAAAATTCAATAACGGCATTTGCGCTGAAAGTGTACACAGGGAATCGAATCCCAATTCACAGGTGTATCCGGATGGGGGACCACAGCGTTCGGTCCGGATACATTACATAATGGGCCTGGGATACATATATTTCCATTTATTACGGATTTTCACCTTCACGAAACCATCGGCAACAAGGTCATCAGAAGCGGGCCCCAGGCCCGGAGGGCCTATGTAGATCAACTTATCCTCGGTTTGCAAATAAACCAGTTCATCCAAATCATCAAATCCCCCCTTCTCATTCAAGGCTGCATATAAACGGGAAATATTACTTCTCACAAACACAGAATCTTCCCGGCCCTTATAGAATCGGGGATAGCAATACAGCGTATCCTGACTCGTTCGACAAAGCCCGAATTCAACACAATACCTGTCATCGACATGCATATAGATCCCGTTTCGCCGATCAACATAAAAATAGTAACAATCCATATAATTGCCACCGGAACTCCAGGACCTTAGGGTATACAAATCCATCTTGGGCTGTTCGAGGTTGCAGAACTCCTCCCGGGACAACCTGGAACGTCGTCTGGGATCGGGGTGGTGAGGGACATAGGATGCACACGAAACCATACATAATGTCACCAAACAGATACAGACAAAATTTTTCATGATGCTGTTTATTTGTTATCGGTTATACCTTTCAGCCTGAATATGTTTTTCAGAACCTGCAACCCCGGCACTGCTTATTAAGGATTCTCCCCGTCCGGGCTTTTCAGCATCGACGGTAATCCGGTCCAGACAAGAAAAAAGTTGCACGCTCTGCCATCGAGAACCGTCCTCCACTTATCAACGGTATTGAAATCTGTAATACTCCCTGCTCACGGAATCCCGCTGATGGAACCAATCATGCCACGGGCCTAAGTCATCCTCCCAATGATTGTGCAGAAACCACCGGGTGATCAAATCGACATACAGCGGCATCAACCGGTTGTCCACGTCTTTGTTCTTGTCAAAATAGCGTAGTACCTCTTTGATAACCTTATCATAGGGTTTATTCAGATTGATGAAGGTCATATCCCTGCCATTAAGCAACAGGATATGATACGTGAGATGGCTGGCCAAAGCTACACATCGATAAATATCTATTTTGCGGGTATTCTGATTCAAAAGGTTGGAAGGGTTATAAGATCCCTTGTATGTTGTATCCAGCGGAACCCGTTTTTGATCATCATTATATGCAATACTGTCATCGAGCAGATTGGCGACAAGAATCAGACTCCTTGTATTGGGGAATGGTGGCCAATTGTTAAATTCACACAATTTCTTTTCTATGGCAGCCAGGGTCTCTTCATTGAACTGGAAGATTTCATCCGAATTCGGACGATTCTTCGGGCCTGCCATCAGCTGGCCCGAGATAAAGACAAATGCGACAGAGACGAGGGTTTTCATGATAAGGGCTTTCATAGGTCGTAAACTATTTGCTGTTAAGTTCTTGATATACCTTACCTCTTCTTTTCCTGCAACCCCGGCTTTGCGGATTCGTGAATTCTCTCCGGCCGGGTTTTTCTGCATAACGGAGCGGATCGACAGTCCCCGGCTACACTTTCTGTCAGCAAATCCGCGGCGGAATCCTGCTGCCGATAATCTTTTTCGGCAAGTTACGATAATTCAGGCGAAAAAACAAATCCGGAACCTCATGAAATGCAACCGGATGGCTGCGGCTGCGGGCAACGAGGCTGCGAACGGCCACAAAAAAAGACGGGACCCGCTTGAGGCAGGTCCCGTCCGATCCATTGGCTGCGGAACGTCTACGAACGCATGAAGAGCAAGTTCCGCAGACCGAAGCTGCCGCCGGGCAGCCGGAGTCAAAGTTTCGGCTCCGGCTGCATGTCGAACTCGATCACGGCGCTCTTCTGAAGCTCCGAATAGTTCAGCACCGTCCGGTCGTAGGGCTTGCCGTTGTAGAGCATGCGGCCCACATAGCGGTTCTCGGGGCTGTTGTTCGGGGCGTCGATCTCGACCGTCTCGCCGTTCTCGAGATGGATCGTCACCCGGCGGAAGAGCGGCGAGCCGAGCTGGTACTCGTCCGATGCCGGGCAGACGGGATAGAAGCCCATCGCCGAGAAGACATACCACGCCGAGGTCTGGCCGTTGTCCTCGTCGCCGCAGTAGCCGTCGGGCTTGGCCGAATAGAGGCGGTCCATCACCTCGCGCGTCCACCACTGCGCCTTGTGCGGCATGCCGGCGTAGTTGTAGAGGTAGATCATGTGCTGTGCGGGCTGGTTGCCGTGGGCGTAGTTGCCCATGTTGGCCACCTGCATCTCGGTGATCTCGTGGATGCGGAAACCGTAGTAGCTGTCGTCGTAGATCGGCGGCACGACGAAGACCGAGTCGAGCATCCGCCCGAACTCCTCGCGTCCGCCCATCAGCTCGGCCAGTCCCTCGACGTCGTGGAACACCGACCACGTGTAGTGCCACGCATTGCCCTCGGTGAAGGCGTCGCCCCATTTGTAGGGACTGAACGGCGACTGGAACATGCCGTCGGCATTGCGGCCGCGCATGAGTTTCGTCTCCGGATCGAAGAGGTTGCGGTAGTTCTTCGCGGCCTTGTCGAGCAGGGCGGCATCGTCGCTGCGGCCGAGGTGCTCGGCCACGCGGGCGATGCACCAGTCATCGTAGGCGTATTCGAGCGTGCGTGCGGCATTCTCGGGGATGTTCACGTCATAGGGAACGTATCCCAGCGTATTGTAGTACTCGTGTCCCAGGCGGCCCGTCGAGCTGACCGTCGGATGCACCTGCATGCGGCCGCTCATCATCGCCTCGTAGAGGGTTTCGACATCCCTGGCGGGGGTCACGCCCTTGAGGATGGCATCCGAGACGACCGACGCCGAGTTGTTGCCCACCATGCAGCCGCGGTGGCCCGGCGAGGCCCACTCGGGCAGGAAGCCGCTCTCGCGGTAGGTGTTTGCCAGGCCGGCCTGAATCTCGGCGTTGACCGACGGATAAACGAGGTTCAGCAGCGGGAAGAGGCAGCGGAACGTATCCCAGAAGCCCGTGTCGGTGTACATGTATCCGGGCAGCACCTCGCCGTTGTAAGGGCTGTAGTGCACGGGCTGACCCTTTTCGTCGATCTCGTAGAACTTGCGCGGGAAGAGCGTCGAGCGGTAGAGGCA
>ULUG01096373.1_pt1 | contig 13719 bp, 9 predicted proteins | sample 1958331 | NCBI WGS metagenome assembly ULUG01 (sample SAMEA4835755, study PRJEB28245) | human gut metagenome | biome: gut microbiome; material: fecal sample | place: Denmark | collected 2008
TACGGAACGGAAAGCGTTCCCAAGGTATATAAGATATTCGGACCGGGAAACCAATATGTCACTGTTGCCAAGCAGGAAGTATCCTTGCGCGACGTGGCGATAGACATGCCCGCGGGTCCTTCGGAGGTGGCTGTACTTGCCGATGAGACCGCCAATCCGGTATTCGTGGCATCCGACCTCCTTTCGCAAGCCGAGCATGGCGTGGATAGCCAGGCCATCCTGATTACGACATCCGAAACCTTGCTCCGTGAAACCCAAGCCGAAGTGGAACGCCAGCTTGCCGCACTCCCGCGCAAAGCCATAACCGAAAAATCACTGGAATCGAGCAGGCTGATATTGGTGAAGGACCTGGACGAAGCCCTTGACATGGTCAACGAATATGCCCCCGAACACCTGATTATCGAAACGAAAGACTATCAGGACATCGCCGAACGGATCATCAATGCAGGTTCGGTATTCTTAGGCCCGTATGCACCCGAAAGCGCGGGCGACTATGCTTCGGGCACCAACCATACCCTGCCTACCAACGGATACGCCAAAGCCTATAGCGGAGTAAGCCTGGATAGCTTTATCCGCAAAATCACCTTCCAGGAAATCACCCGCGAAGGAATCCGCTCCTTAGGCCCGACCATTCAGGTGATGGCAGAGAACGAGCACCTCGACGCGCATAAGAACGCCGTAACGGTACGGCTTTTATAGAAGTTAAAGGAGGTTATTTCAAGGAGTAAAAGGGAGTTAGAGGCCAATACCACAAGAGACTATCTATTGTCCTTTAACTCCTGCCGAAGGCATAACTCCTTTTAACTCCCTGAAATAACTCCTATAAATGTAAAAAACAAATACCCATGAAATCTTTACAAGAACTGACCCGACCGAATATCTGGGCACTGAAGCCCTATTCTTCGGCACGCGACGAATATAGCGGGAAAACGGCATCCGTCTTTCTCGATGCCAACGAAAACCCGTATAATGCCCCCAACAACCGTTATCCAGACCCGCTCCAAAAAGAACTGAAAGCATTGATAGCGCCGGTCAAGAAGGTAAAGCCCGAACAAATCTTCTTAGGAAACGGAAGCGATGAAGCCATCGACCTTCTCTTCCGTGCCTTCTGCCGGCCGGGCATCGATAACGTAGTGGCTATCCACCCCACGTATGGCATGTATCAGGTATGCGCCGACATCAACGATGTGGAATACCGCAAAGTGCTGCTTGACGAGAAATTCCAGTTCAAGGCAGAAGACTTGCTCCGGGCTTCGGACGAAAACACCAAACTGATATTCCTCTGCTCGCCCAATAACCCTACGGGGAATAACCTTGACGCCAAGGAAATCATCACCCTGCTTCGGGAGTTCCAAGGCATCGTGATTGTGGACGAAGCCTACATCGACTTCTCCACCCAACCCTCGTTCATCGGAATCCTCGACGAATACCCCAACCTGGTCATCCTCCAGACTTTCTCGAAAGCGTGGGGATGCGCCGCTATCCGTCTGGGCATGGCGTTCGCTTCGCCCGACATCATCGGCATATTCACCAAAATCAAATATCCGTACAACATCAATCTCCTCACCCAACAGGAAGCCTTGCGCATGATGCAACGCCACTACGAAGTGCAACGCTGGATAAGCACCTTACTGGAAGAACGCGCACGCCTGATGCAGGCCTTCACTCAACTTCCGTGTTGCAAGAAGGTATTCCCTACCGACGCCAATTTCTTCCTGACCCGTGTGAGCAACGCAAAAGCCATCTACGATTATCTGGTAGACCAAGGCATCATCGTGCGGAACCGCTCGAACATCACACGTTGTGAAGATTGCTTGCGCATTACCGTGGGCACACGCCCCGAGAATGATGCCCTGCTGGAAGCATTGAGAAAGTATACCGAATAATAAACTTCACCACAGATTACACAGATTTTCTATTAATTATTAATTGGAATCTGTGTAATCTGTGGTGAAAACAACAAACACTTATGAAAAAGAAAGTCTTATTCATCGACCGCGACGGGACATTGGTCATCGAACCTCCTATCGACTATCAGCTCGACTCGTTCGAAAAGCTGGAGTTCTACCCGAAAGTGTTCCGGAACCTGTATTTTATCCGCAACAAACTCGACTTTGAATTCGTAATGGTGACCAACCAAGACGGATTAGGTACGGATTCGTTTCCCGAAGACACGTTCTGGCCCGTACACAACCTCGTGCTGAAAACTTTTGCGGGTGAAGGCATCACCTTCGATGATATCTGCATCGACCGCTCCTTCCCCGAAGACCATGCACCTACACGCAAGCCGCGCACAGGGATGCTTACCCGCTATATCCATAACGAGGAATACGACCTTGCCGGGAGCTTTGTCATCGGAGACCGCGCCACGGATGTAGAACTTGCCAAGAACTTAGGATGCCGTGCTATCCTGTTGCAACCCGATACATCTCTGCTGGAAAACGAAGAACTAAGAAACACATGCGCCCTCGCTACGACCGATTGGGACCGCATAGCGGAATTCCTTTTTGCGGGAGAACGCATCGCCGAGGTAAAGCGTACCACGAAAGAAACCGACATCGATGTCCGCATCAACCTGGACGGGAACGGGAGATGCGACATCTCCACCGGACTGGGCTTCTTTGACCACATGCTGGAACAGATAGGAAAACACGGAGGCATCGACCTGACCGTCCGTGTGAAAGGAGACTTATACGTAGACGAACATCATACGATAGAAGATACCGCCATCGCCTTGGGCGAATGCCTCTATCAGGCATTGGGAAGCAAGCGCGGCATCGAGCGGTACGGGTATTGCCTGCCCATGGACGATTGCCTGTGCCAAGTGGCGATCGACTTCGGAGGGCGTGCCTGGCTGGTATGGGACGCTTCGTTCCGCCGCGAGAAAATAGGCGAAATGCCCACCGAGATGTTCCTGCATTTCTTTAAATCATTAAGCGATGCCGCCCGCATGAACCTGCACATCCGTGCCGAAGGCGAGAACGAGCACCACAAGATAGAAGGCATCTTCAAAGCCCTTGCCCGAAGCCTCAAAATGGCTATCCGCCGCGATATCTATCATTACGAAGTGCCGTCGAGCAAAGGAAGCTTATAGAATTAACAATTGATAATTGACAATGGACGGTTATTTTATCTAATCCGCCCACATGTCAATTATCCATTGTCCATTGTCAATTTACTGGTGCTGCTCACGCAACAGGTCGTTCACGGTTTTTACCGGATTGAAGGTGCTGAGGGGCACTTCTACGAAAACCGTGCTCCAGTCGCTCATCGAACCGTTCCACAAGCCCGGAAGCTCCAGTGCCTTCAGGTCTTTTCCGTTCTTCGACTTATAGGAAATAAAGCCTGTAGCCTTGTCTACATAGTCCGTCAGGTTAAACTTATTCCCTTTGTAGTCGCGCACGGCGCAAACCAAGTCTACCGGATTGAAATGTGTGCCTTGCTCGAACATCGCCTTCTTTTCAGGGTCTTTCATGTCGATTTGCGAGCTTTCCAAGATTTGAAGCGATACGGTACCGTCGGGATTGTATGCCAAGAACGGGCCTCCGCCCGGCTCGCCTACATTCTTCACCATGCCGCACACACGCATCGGACGGTTCAGCTTCTTGCGCAAGTAAATGACCAGGTCGGCATCTTCCATATCCTTGATGTCTTCCTTGCGGCAACGCAACTGCTGCTGTACGAAACGGATGATGTTTTCCAACTGTTCGTGGCTGTAATGCCCGCCATCCAGCAATTCCAAGTAATCGAATGCCTGCTTCTGAAGGGTTACCAATACACCGGCAAGCAGTTTCTTATACGTAACGGTATCGGCTTTCAGGCGGTCAGGGACCACATTGTCGATGTTCTTGATGAACACGATGTCGGCATCCAGGTCGTTCAGGTTCTCAATCAATGCCCCATGACCGCCCGGACGGAAGAGCAGCTTGCCCTTATCGTCGCGGAAAGGCTTGTTCTCCATGTCGGCTGCAATCGTATCGGTGCTGGGCTTCTGCTCGGAGAACGAAATGTCGTACTCCACGCCGTACTTTTGTGCGTATTCGCTCACTTTGGCATCAACCAGCTTCTCGAAAAGCGCACGGTGTTCTGCCGATACGGTGAAATGCACATTCACCTTACCCGTCTTCCCTGCGGCATAAAGCGCACCTTCCACCAAGTGTTCTTCCAGCGGTGTACGTACCCCGTCGGCATAGCGGTGGAACTTCAACAAGCCTTTCGGAAGCGAACCGTAATTCAATCCGGCAGCTTCAAGCAGGTTCGACACTACAGCCTTGTAATCATGCTCCGCCAGCAAGGCATCGATGTTCTTGCCCGTGTTATCCAGACAAGCCGCATTCAGGTCATTGTAGAAAGCGAAATTGTGAATGTGGTCGAAGAATTTCTTTTCGAAATCGGTAGAGGGCACATCATAATCCGCTCCCAAGAACTCGAACATATTCTTAAACATACGGCTTGCCGCTCCCGATGCCGGAACAAACTTCACCACCTTCCGGTCGCCGTTCTTGTAAGCATCCCATGCAGCCAGGTATTTCTTCTGCATGTCTTCGTCTGCTACCATAATGCCGTTATTCTCTACGGATGCGGCTCCCGCCAAACGCAAAAAAGGAAAACCTTTTTCGAAACAAGCCAACTGCTCTTCAATCTGCTTCTCGGAAATTCCTTTCTTTTCCAACAATTCTTTGTCTTCGTGTGTTAACATATATGATAAATTTAAGCAATGAATAACCTTTAAACGATTACACCCCCAAAAATATAAAAAAATCGCAAACTCTGCACAGATAATAAAGAAAAAAAGTAACTTTACAAACGAAAATGAAGAATGAAGAACGAAAGAATGAAGAATAAACGCCTTTTCATCCGCATGTAATTCTTCATTCTTAATACGAATCAGGAGTTAAACGTAGTTATGTTTTACAGGAGTTATCACTTCGTTCAGGAGTTAAAGGCCAATAGTCCTGCTTCTGAAAGCGGTGCAAGAGGTATTGGCTTCTAACTCCCAGCCCGCCTAGCGGGCGATAACTCCATCTAACTCCCTTTTAACTCCTGATTGGCATTCTTAATTAAAAAAGCATTATGGAAGAGCAAGTATTTTTCACACCGCAAGAACATACACAACTCATACCGCTTTACAGGCACCTGCTGCGCCTGTCGGGCGATACGTTGCAAAAGGACGACTGCCGCAACCTGAAGCGGCACCTCATTCAAGCCCTGTCTGAAGGGAACATCCCCCGGAATGCATTCGGAATGAATCCGGTCATCAAAGACATGCAGACCGCCATCATCGTGGCAGAGGAAATCGGGATGCGCCGGGCTTCCATCTTGGGCATCATGCTACACGAATCGGTGAAATACCGCCTGTGCACACTGGAATCCGTCCGCCAGATGTATGGAGAAGACGTGGCGGGCATCATCCGCGGACTGGTCAAGATAAACGAACTATACGAGAAAAACCCAGCTATCGAATCGGAGAACTTCCGGAACCTGCTCCTCTCGTTTGCCGAAGACATGCGCGTTATCCTTATCATGATAGCCGACCGCGTGAACATCATGCGCCAAATCAAGGACAACCCTAACGAAGAAGCAAGGCAGGAAGTATCCAACGAAGCGGCGTACCTCTACGCCCCTTTGGCACACAAACTGGGGCTGTACAAGCTGAAATCGGAACTGGAAGACCTCTCGCTGAAATATACCCGTCACGATGTGTACTACCATATCAAAGACAAGCTGAATGCCACGAAAGCGGCACGCGACCGCTACATCGACGCTTTCATCGAACCGGTAAAGAAAAAGCTGGAGGAAAGCGGGCTGAAGTTCCACATCAAGGGACGCACCAAATCCATCCACTCCATCTACCAGAAGATGAAAAAGCAGGGATGCCCTTTCGAAGGCGTGTACGACCTGTTTGCCATACGCATCATCCTCGACTCGCCCCTCGATAAGGAAAAGCAGGAATGCTGGCAGGCATATTCCATCGTGACCGACATGTACCTGCCCAACCCCAAGCGGCTCCGCGACTGGCTTTCCGTACCCAAAAGCAACGGATACGAATCGCTCCACATCACCGTAATGGGTCCCGAAGGCAAATGGGTGGAAGTGCAGATACGTACCGAACGGATGGACGAAATAGCCGAAAAAGGACTTGCCGCACACTGGCGGTACAAAGGCATAAAAGGCGAAACAGGACTGGACGAATGGCTGAACTCCATACGCGAGACCTTGGAAAACGCGGACGGAGACACCGAAACCATCGACCAGTTCAAACTCGACCTGTATAAAGACGAAGTGTTCGTGTTCAGCCCCAAGGGCGACCTCTACAAGCTGCCTCAGGGAGCTACCGTGCTCGATTTCGCCTTCGCCATCCATTCCAACTTGGGATGCCGGTGCGTAGGCGCAAAGGTAAACGGAAGGAACGTCCAGCTCCGCCACGCCCTGAACAACGGAGACCAGGTGGAAATCATGACATCCGCCACCCAAACACCTAAGCGCGACTGGCTGAACTTTGTCACCACCTCGAAGGCACGCACCAAGATACGCCAGGCACTGAAGGAACTGGTGGCACGCCAAACCGAGTTCGCACGCGAAACCTTGGAACGGAAATTCAAGAACCGCAAGATAGAGTACGACGAAGCCATCCTGATGCGGCTCATCAAGAAGTCGGGATTCAAAACTGTGACCGACTTTTATCAAAGCATCGCCAACGAAACTACAGACACCAATACCCTGATAGACAACTACCTGGAGATGCAACGCCGGGAAAACGAGCAACACGAGGAAGTGGCATACCGAAGCGCCGAAGGCTTCAACATGCAGCAAGCGCAAGAAGAAAAGAACCCCTACAAAGACGATGTGCTGGTCATCGACCAGCACCTGAAAGGCATCGACTTTAAGCTGGCACGGTGTTGCAATCCCATCTACGGCGATGATGTGTTCGGCTTTGTCACCATATCGGGAGGCATCAAGATACACCGCTCGGACTGCCCCAACGCACCCGAACTGAAGGCACGCTTCCCCTACCGCATCGTGCGCGCACGCTGGGCGGGAAAGAGTCAGGGCAAGCAGTATCCCATCACGCTCCGCATCGTGGGGCACGACGATATCGGCATCGTGACCAACATCACCTCCATTATCAACAAAGAGGACAACATCCTGCTCCGCTCCATCAGCATCGACTCGAACGACGGACTCTTCTCGGGAATGCTGACGGTCATGGTAGACGATACCGCCAAGCTGGAAGCCCTCATCCGGAAACTGAAAACCGTAAAAGGCGTAAAACAAGTGAACCGAGGATGATGAACAATGGAAAATGGACATGCGGGATTGATTGAAACGCAGATTTTCGCAGAAAATAATTTATAAAATAATCTGTGTTAATCTGCGGAAATCCGCGTTTCAAAAAACTCAAAAACTCAAAAACTTAAAAATTCAATATGAAAAAAACAATTTTATTTATCTTTGCCATTCTGGCATGCCACGTAAGCCATGCCCAGTATTTTTGCACGACAGAAGGAACCGAGCTTCACTATGTGAACTACGATGAAGCAGGACAAAGCGTATCAAACGAGACGGCTGTAGTAGGATATGCGGGAAGAAACGGAGAAAACGTATCGGCATCATACATCAACAAGATTGTGACCAACAAGCAGAAAGGGAACACCAGCTACACACGTTTCGACTGGAACTACGACGGAAACCAAACGGTGTGTGTAGAAGACCTGATGTTCGGACCCTATATCGACTCCGATTCCGACCCTGCCAAATATGACACCGCGGCACGTACCGCCATGCAAGAAGAACTGAAATTCAAAGGCAACAATGCCTTGGTGCTCAAACGTCAGGCAAAAGCAGGCGAAAGCATGCCCGACCGCTCGTACTCGCTCATCGCAAACATGCTGAAAAACGAAATTACCATCTCGGGCGCCACCTACATGGGAGAAGAACGCATAAGCACCACCGCCGGGAAGTTCGATTGCCTCAAGATTTCGTACCTGAAGCGAACCAAAGTGTTGCTGAAAAGCACCACCCACCGCATCAATGAATGGTACGCCGAAGGCATCGGGCTGGTAAAGTCCGAATCGTTCGACATGAAAGGAAAACCCGCAGGAAAAACCTTGCTGGTGAAAATCGTGAAGTGATTTATTATTTATACTTTACGCGGGTTAGAATTGTGCATTTCCACATCGCCTGCACGGACAACCTCAAAGAGGTTTAATCTTTTCGAAGTTGTCAGCAAATGCGGGGACTGGCGATGTAGAAATGCACCAATCTGTACCGCGCACGATATAATTGTCAATTGTCAAATGATTTCAATCCCCTGCTCCGCGCAAAGCTTGAGGCTCAGTTCTTTCAGCTTGAACTTCTGTATCTTTCCGCTTCCCGTCATGGGGAACTCCTTGACGAAGAAGATATACTTCGGTATCTTGTAGCGGGCAATCTTGCCCTCGCAGAACTCGCGCACGTCGAACTCGTTCATCGTGCAGCCCTCGTGCAGGATGATGAAGGCACCTACCGCCTCGCCGTATTTCTTCGACGGCACACCTGCCACCTGCACATCCTTGATGCCCGGCATCTGGTAGAGGAACTCCTCTATCTCGCGCGGATAAATGTTCTCGCCCCCACGGATTATCATGTCCTTGATGCGCCCCGTGATGCGGTAATTTCCGTGCTCGTCCTTCACGCCCAAGTCGCCCGAGTGCAGGAAACCGTTCCGGTCTATCACCTCGGCGGTGGCTTGCGGGTTCTTGTAATAACCCTTCATGTTGTTGTAGCCCCGGTTGCACATCTCGCCCTGCACGCCTACGGGACATTCCTCGCCTGTCTCGGGGTCGATAACCTTCACCTCGGTAAACTCGAAGTCACGCCCCACGGTGTTGAAGCGCACCTCGGCAGGGTCGTCTATGCGGCTATGCGTCATGCCCGGCGAAGTTTCGGTCAGCCCGTACACGCTGGTCACCTTCATATACATCTTCTCCTCCACCTGCTTCATCAGCTCCACGGGGCAGAGCGAGCCTGCCATGATGCCCGTACGCAGGCACGAAAGGTCGAACATGTCAAACATCGGGTGGTTCAGCTCGGCGATGAACATCGTAGGCACACCGTAAAGCGCCGTACAGCGTTCCTTATGGACGGATGCCAGCACCACCAGCGGGTCGAAACGTTCCACCATCACCTCCGTACAGCCGTGGGTGAGGCAATTCATCGTGGCAAGCACCACGCCGAAACAATGGAACAGGGGCACACATACACACAGCTTGTCGTCTTGGGTAAACTTCATGTGCTCGCCCGTCAGGAAACCGTTGTTGGCAATGTTGTAATGCGTCAGCATCACGCCCTTGGGGAATCCCGTGGTGCCCGACGTGTATTGCATGTTCACCGTGTCGTGGCAGTTCACTTTCTTCTTGGCTTCCGCCAGCACATCATCCTCGATGTTGTTCCCCAGGAGCAAGATTTCCGCCGTATTATACATCCCGCGGTATTTCTCCTGCCCGATATAGATAACGTTGCGCATGTAGGGGAAGCGTTTGCTCTTCATGTGCCCACGCTCGAAAGTCTTCAGTTCGGGCAGCATCTTGTAGGTCATCTCCACAAAATTGCTGTCCCGCTCACCGTCTACGATGCAGAGGGTATGCATGTCCGAGTTCTCGCACAGGTATTCCAGTTCCGCCTGCTTGTAGTTGGTGTTCACCGTAACGGCTACGGCGCCTATCTTGGCACAAGCATAGAGGAAAGTCAGCCAGTCGGGCACGTTTTTCGCCCAAATGCCCACATGTGTGCCATGGGTCACCCCGATGGCAAGCAGCCCCTTTGCCATGTTGTCCACACGGCGGTTGAACTGGCTCCACGTAAAGCGCAGGTTGCGGTCGGAATAAACCAAGTATTCTTTGTCCGGCGACACGGCAGCCCAGTGTTCCAGCCAGTCGCCCAATGTCCGTTCTGAAAGTTGAATCATAATAAATGGATTTAATCAATTAATAATTAACAATTAATAGTTAATAACGAAGGTACGAACCAAGTGTGAACGCATACGTTATCAACGTATTCACTATCAATTATTATAGTCAATCAGAAATGAATTGCGAAAAAACATTTGTCATGCAGAACGAAGTGAAGCATCTCGGATGCACCCACGTGGATGTACACGAGATCCTTCACGTGCGTTCAGGATGACAATACATCAAGATTTTTTCGCAAACCAATTTTGTTCTACTATAATTATTAATTATTCACTATTAATTATTCATTATACCGGTGTATAAATCACCGCCAGAATCTGTGCCGCCTGTCCTTCGAAGGCATGCACGTGATGCGGCACGATGGAGTCGTAATAAATCGTGTCCCCCTCTTCCAGCAGGTAAGTATATTTCCCGTAATTGATTTCGAGCGTTCCTTTCAGCACCATGATGAACTCCTCCCCTTCGTGTGCCGACAAGGTAAAGGCATCATTGTTCGCATCGATGTCGATGATGAACGGTTCCATGTGGCGGTCCGCCTTGCTGCGCGAGAGCGAATGGTAGTGCATGTGCTGGCGTGCGTCGACGGCATTGTTCGAAAAGCTGATGGTGTCGTCCGCTTCTCCGCGGCGGCACACCACGGGGCCGTCTTCTTCCGACTGGTCGTCAAGGAAAGTCCCCAGCCGTACACCCAGTGCGCGCGCTATCTTCAGCAGCGGGGCAAGCGAGGGGATGTCAATGTTGTTTTCTATGCGTTCAATCTGTCCGGCGGTAAGCCCTGTACGTTCCGCCAGTTCGTCGATGCTGATTTCCTTGGCGGTGCGCAAATCCTTTATTTTTTCTCCGATAATGTTCGTGCGGTCCATAGTACGAATATTTTTATAAATTATACCGCCGACAAAGATAATAAAGTTTTCTTAATTGACAATGAACTGACATGCTAATGTGCCAATGTGTCAATAAATAATGAGATAATGTGCCAATAAATTATGAGATAACAAGCCATCCTGCCGGTGTGGCGGGGATGGCTTGAAGAGCCGGCTTTCACAAGCAGCCCCTGCATATAGAGCATGAAAGTCATAAATCTGCCTCTGCGCCTCCACCCAAGGCATGATACAAGTTAATGACACCCTGGATTTCCTGATAACAGTCTGAAGCACAATCCAGCCTTGCAGACAAGAGCGACTGGCGGGCGGTGAGCACTTGCAGGTAATTGGTCGTGCCGTATTCCATCAGCAGTTCAGTGTCGTGAACTGTTGTTTGCAGATGCTTCACCTGTTCCTCGTCCAGCCGGATACGTTCACGGGCGGTTTGCCATTGGATAAGAGCGTTATTCACTTCTTTTCCGGCATCGAGCAGCGATTGCCGGAATGTGAGCAAGGCTTCTTCCTGTTGTGCCTTCGCTGTTTTCAGATTGGCAATGTTCTGCCCACGATTGAATATAGGCTGTACCAAAGATCCGATGGCTTGCAGCAGCCAACTCCCCGGGTTTGTAACGACGGCTCCTCCGTTATTGGTCCAGCCTGCCGAACCGCTTAACGTAATGCTGGGATAAAAAGCGGCACGTGCCTGGTTGGTGGCATAAAAAGCCTGTTTCAATGCTGCCTCAGCCTGCCGGATGTCAGGACGGCGGGAGAGCAGTTCGAGAGGTACCCCTGTAGACAGGCGTTGAGGAAACCGCTGATTGCTCAGGTTCCCGCGCTGGATACGGTGAGACACTTCGCCCAAGACGGAAGACAAACTGTTCTCTGTTTCGGCTATTTGTTGTTGCAGGCTGAGCAGGGATGCTTCTGCCGAGACACGGCTCGCCTCTGCCTGGCTTACGGTGGCACGGTCGGCTTCACCTGCCTGCATCAGTACATAGAGGCTATGGACGTAATCTTTCCAGCTTGCAACCGTTTCGGATGTGATGTGCTCCTGTTCGTCCAGCATCAGGAGGGTGTAATAACTGTCTGCTACAGTGGCTATCAGTTGGGTTTGTACAGCTTGACGGTAAGCATCGCTTTCCTCCAGTGCGGCACGTGCGCTGCGTTTGGCATTGGTCAGTTTGCCGAAAATATCTATTTCCCAGCTTGCCGAAGCCCCTACCTCGTATGTCTTGCTGGTTTTGCTGCCATCCTGGCTGCTCAGTGTACCTTGAGGGTCAAGCTGCACGGAAGGGAGGTAAGCAAGTTTGGCAGAGACAAGCTGTGCCTGCATTTCTTTCACTTTCAGGTAAGCGATACGCAGGTCGGTGTTCATTTCCAATGCCTGTTGTATCAAGGCTTGCAGATAAGGGTCGGTGAAAAGTTCTTTCCACGACAGGTCTGCGACCGAAGAAACGGTATCAGCCTTTACTTCTGTCCGGTAAAGGCTGTCTGCCGCTACGGAGAGTTCCGGGCGTTCGTATCGGTTGTAAATGCCGCAACTTCCCAATAAACATACCGTTGCGGCTGCGAATAATAGTTTTCTCATATATATAATCAAGGTGTGTCGAAATAAAAATATATCAGAACATCATACCTTGCTTTTTGCGGGCACGATACCATAGCGTGTATGGCGGTGCGCCCACAAATCGCAAAGCAAATAGTTAGTCATCATCGTGCTTTCTTGCAGGCATCAACCGTTCCTGCATAGCTTGGAAGACGATGAACAGTGCAGGTACTGCAAAGAGTAAGGCAAGGGTACCCACAATCATACCGCCTACCACTCCGGTACCCAACGAAATGTTTCCATTGGCTCCGGCACCCGAAGCGAACACCAAGGGCAGCATACCAATGACCATACAGAGAACGGTCATGATGATGGGGCGCAAGCGGACAGTTGCGGCGGATACGGCTGCCTGGGCAAGACTCATGCCTTGCCGGCGGCGTGTGGCTGCATATTCGGTGACCAGAATCGCTGTTTTTGCCAGCAGTCCGATGAGCATAATCAGTCCGGTCTGCATGTAGATGTTGTTCTCCAGCCCACACAGGTTACTCAGGGCAAAGCTTCCCAACAGCCCAAACGGCACACTCAACATAACCGCCAAAGGAATGAACAGGCTTTCGTAAAGGGCGCAAAGGATGAGGTAGACGAATACGATGCAGATGGCGAACACGATGATGGTATTCGAACCGCTTCCCGCCTCTTCGCGGGTGATGCCTCCGTATTCGTAACCATAGCCCACGGGCAAGGTCTGTTGCGCCACTTCTTCCACCGCCTTGATGACATCGCCCGAGCTGTAGCCGTCGTTCATCATGGCGTTTACCTGGATGCTGCTGTACAGGTTGAAGCGTGTCAGGGTTTCGGGACCATACGTCTTGGTCAGGGTAACGAACTGCCCGATAGGAGCCATTCCCCCCTCATCGGTGCGGACAAACATGTTGTTGAGCGCATCGGTGTCCAGGCGGAAATTCTTGTCTGCCTGCACATAAACGCGGTAGAGCTTGGAGAAACGGTTGAAGTTGGACGAGTAGCTGCCTCCGATATACCCCGACATCACGCTCAATACATCGGTGGGCGACACGCCCATCCGCTTGCACCGTGCGGCATCCACTTCCACTTTGTATTGGGGAAACTTCGTGTCGAAAGTGGAATAAGCCGTTTGCACTTCGGGACGCTGGTTTAGTGCGGCGATAAACTTGTCGGCATGGCTTTTCAGGGTCGTGATGTCGCCTCCGGCACGGTCTTGGATATAGACTTCCACACCGCTTCCTGTGCTATATCCCATGATGGTGGGTTGGGCAAAGGCGAAAAGTTTGGCACTGTGTACGTTGGCGGTACGGCGGTATATCTCCTCGATGACGGCGGT
>ULUG01011947.1_pt1 | contig 13602 bp, 15 predicted proteins | sample 1958331 | NCBI WGS metagenome assembly ULUG01 (sample SAMEA4835755, study PRJEB28245) | human gut metagenome | biome: gut microbiome; material: fecal sample | place: Denmark | collected 2008
TCCACATAGATTTCCACCACCAGAAAGCCATGCTCCTTTGCATACTGTGTTAGCATGGCTTTCTGGAAAGAGATTTGTCAAGGGGTGAATATGCTGAGAACAATATTCCTCAGATATGCAGTCACAAATTATTTTGAAGCTGCTGACATTGCAGTTACTTGTATGCAGTAACACACAATATGTCTATATTCCCCCTTGACGTTTTATAGTGCGTTCTTTTGAGCAATAAGTTGTTCAAATTCCTTTTCCAGCTCCTCTTTATTCTGGCAGTTAGGAGTGGATAGGCGTGAAATCACATCTGCCAACCGCAGTTCCAGAAGAAGTTTATCCATTTTCTTTTCTGATTTGGACTCTATCTGCTTTTTCTCCCACTCGGTAAGGTTTCCGTCGAAAGAAATAAGTTTTCTATCCTCGATTCGCAGAATCCGGGTGGCACACTCTTCTAAAAAAGTCCGATCATGGGACACAAACAGAACGGTCCCCTCGTAGTCTTCTACCATTTGTTGCAAAGCCTCTATGGCGGGCATATCCAGAAAATTCGTGGGTTCATCCAATAAAAGCAGATTGGCCGGGGAACCAAACAGTTTAGCAAAGGCCAGCTTGACCCGTTCGCCTCCGCTTAAGACACTCACTTTTTTGAATACATCCTCCCGTCGGATTAAAAGCCTTGCCAGTATCCCACGCATGGTTTTCTCGCTCTGAACCGATGTCTCCATAACATTTTCCAAAACCGTTTTGCTTAAATCCAGGGTATCCAGATTTTGCTTGAAATACCCTATCTTTGCTTTGGGAACCAAGCGGATCCCTGTTGCGCCAGACCAAATCAGCTCCATGAGAGTAGTTTTTCCTGCTCCGTTTGGTCCAATCAAGGCAGTTTTACTCCCTTTTGGTAGAGAAAACGAGGCATTTTCAAAAATCAGTTTCTTCCCATAGCTGAACGTAATATGGTCGCCCATGACGATTTCCCGGTTGGCAGGCGGATCTGTGAGAGAAAAATCTATCCGCACCTGTGCCATTTCCCGTGGTTTCTCTTTCACCTCCAGTTGTTCCAGGCGAGATAAAATCGCTTTCCGTGCGTTGTCCAGTTTCTCCATTTTTTCTCCTGCTTCTCGTTTATGAAGGCGGGCTTCAGAATTTCCCATACGGCTGGGTGCTTTTCGGACGCTTTTGCTGGCCTGGCTCCGCTGGCGGGCCGCTTTTTCCAGTCGAGATTTTTCGGAACGGTACTGCTGGTACTCAAATTCCTGTCGTTTGAACGCTTGTTCTCGCTGTTCGTGGTAAGCGGCGAAATTACCCGTGTAAAAATAAAGACATCCATCCCTTACCTCAACGATGCGGGTACACAATCGGTTCAGAACTGCCCGATCATGACTGATGAGTAATAGGGTAGAACACTGTTCCAGCATCTGGCAGCAAAGCTCCACCCCGTCAGCGTCCAGATTAGCAGTAGGTTCATCAGCAAAGGTTAAGAGAGAATCTTTATTCATAGCTGCCAGACCCAAACGGGTCATCTCACCGCCACTTAAGTGTTCACGAGAAAGTTTCCCCGTAAGCCCCAGTTTACGGCATTTTTGCAGATCCACTTGTTCCGCTCGATCCCGAAACTGCTTAAAATAGCTCACCGGCACCTCCCGGATTACACTTCCTTCGTCCGGGATCAATTCCCCAGAGAGGATATTCAGAAGAGTGGTTTTACCAACACCGTTACCCCCTACGATACCAATATGATCCCCTTCATATACATTTAGCTTTTCAAATTCCAGGATTTTTCGTTCCCCAAAATATTGGACAATGTGGTTTGCAGATAACAAAATTTTGGACATAAAAATACCTCCTTTGCCTTGCAGAAGGCGCCGGAGGGCGGTTTGGACGCAAAAAAGCCTGGAAATACACAATGCCGCATATTTCCAGACCATTCCCATAACGGAAAGGCCCAGCAATATCCGCCCGGTTCCAGCACAAACAAAGGGTCTGAGACCCCTTCTGCATTTCAGAATCCTGTTTGTGTGAAATCCTTAGCGAATGCGCATGCTGACTGTACCTTTCCCTTTCTTCACATTTTGTTTAAGAGTAGCATAGTTGCAGATTTTTGTCAATCGTTTTTATATAGTTCAAGCTAATGAATCATCCTGCTACGTTCTTTCAGATTATCGTTCCTGCTCGTTGTATTTTTTCTTATGAGAGACGTTCTGCGCCTGCCGCACCATCCTCCGCACGGCCTGCCGCTCCATATCTTCATGCAGCATCCGGGAAACCGTCTTTTTGCTGTCAAACATCAGCAGCGGGTTGTACTTCTCGCCGTAAACCTCCTGCGCCCGGTTCTCCGCTTCTTGTTCTTTGCCGGGGCGGATGGCCTGCCTTGCTTCATACAGCTGCACCCGGTTGAAACCCTGTGCCTGCTCCCGAAGCCCGGCATACTCATTCAGGGCAGCGTCCAACTCGGTGGAATATTTCTGCTCCTGTTCTTCCAGCCGTTTCAGGCTCTGCTCCATGGCAGCGATGTCTTTAGGAAATTTATCGGCGGCATCTTCCTCGGTATATGCCAGCGACGCCAGAAGCAGATTTTTCTCAGAACGCAATTCTTCCAAATCCTCTGTCAGTGCCGCAATTTTTGCGGCCAGCTCCCGGTGCCGGAACACATGAACCGCAGAGAGCGCCTTTTTCTCGGTAAGCAGGCTGCGGCGCTCCTTCGTCTTATCTCGGATGTCCTTTGCCAGCTGATTGTACTGTGTGAGGGCAGGGCGCAGCGTATTCAGCGAAGCATTCAGGCGTTCCTTGCCCTTGCAGAGATAACCCAGCTGATAACAGAACAGCAGCAGATTTTTTCGTAGATTTTCCATGGCCTCGGCAAGCGCCGGGAGGGTACTTTTGACTGCTTGCGCCAGCTTTTTGACCTGTCCTCTCAGCTCCTGGAGCAGGGCATTGTCGGCCTTGATCTGCCGGTTCAGTTCGCATCGGTCAGAGATAATACCCTTTTTCTCCATGGCTCTGGCAACCACACCCTCATGGACCGTAGGCCGCTCCAGCAGGCCACGCTCGGCATGGCTGCGGTGGTCGATACGTTCTTCGTGGCCGGAACGCTCCAGATAGCGGTTTGCTACATCCGCCCATGCAGCCCGCCACAGGACAAGTTGTTCATCGCTGTTCCATCGTTCCGTGATGGGATTCTGCCTGCCGAATTTGGTACTTTTGGGGTACTTGGACACCCGTTCATAGCCCTGTGCCTGCGCTGTGGAAGGGGCCATATACACCTTCTTTTTGCCCACCTTGTATTGGTACTGCTTCTCCCATCCATCGGCCTGAGCCTGTTTGAACTCAGCGGCGGTAAATCCACGTTCCTCGCCGTCTTTGACGCAGAGATATTCTTTCTCGGTCTTGTACTGCCATTTTGCCTTTTCATCCAGCGGGCGCACCGTCAGCAGGATATGGGCATGGGGATTGTGTCCGGGAGGATATGGGTCATGGATGGCGGCATCGGCGCACATTCCGCCTGCCACAAACTGCTCCTTGATGAAATCTTGCAGAAGCTGGATTTGTTTCTCCCGGCTCAGTTCTATGGGCAGCGCCGCCACAAATTCACGGGCGAGGCGGCTGTCCTTTGCGATTTCGGTTTCCTCCACGGCGTTCCACAGGGTTTCCCGATCCTGCCACTCTGCGGGGGCGGTGGCTGGCAGAAAAACCTGCCGCCACCCAAGGCCCTGTTTGCGTGTGTAGTCGTGCTGCACCCCGTCGTACTCGTTGAGCATCCGGGAACAGCTCAGATAGGCCGCAGCAGCCACGGCGGAGCGTCCGGCTCCACGGCTGACCATCTTGGCCTCCAAATGATAAATCGCCATAAATCACCTTGTCCTTTCTGAAAGGGGTGCCCCGAAACAGGGCACCCTTGTTTTCGTTCAGTACGTCGTGAAATGCGACGTACCACCAGCAGGGGTGGAAGGATTCGTTCCATCCCTGATCTGTGTCAAGCTGCCGGCGGCAGGTTGACGCAGGCAGGCGGCGGGATGGGGTGGAAATATACCACCCCATGAACAGGGGCTTCCCAAACGGAAACCCCTGCGCCGACTGCGTGGACAAGGCTGACAGTTTGGCAGAAATGCAGCCTTGTCCAGCGGCTCCCGCAGGAGCCGCAATCCCCCTCGGAGAGCGCACGTGCCCGACCAACGGGAGGGCTGCCACCGCCTGCTTTAGCAGGTGGTGAGTAAGTGCGCCCTTCGGGAAAAAGAGAAGCGCCCCGGTTGCCCGGAGCGCCTACATAACACTTTATCGTAATGCCCAATACAGAAAATCCTCCAGCTTCGTCAATTCCATGTCAGCGGCAGGCGGATAGACTTTTTCCAATATGGCGCCTTCTTGAATCAGCCGCCGTGTCCGTGCCCTGCGTTCTTTCTGCCGGTCACGCATCAGCGCTTCCTCCAGCCGGTGCTTAGCCTGCAATAATTTTTTCTCGTTATCAGTCATAGAACATCCTCCTTTGGTATTAAAAATAGGGTTAATTGATTTCGATGTAATACCAAACATCCTCCCGTTTGGTATCACGCTTTTTCTGAAAATATTTGTAATAGCAAAAATGCCTCCGTTTGGTATTGCAGTCATACCAAACAGGGGGGGCGAAAGCAGTAATAAAAACCATCTCAAAAGAAAAAGCGGATCGACATACATCAATCCGCTTCCCATATCATTATGCTGTTTTCTGTTCCGCCTTTTCAGAAGATTTGCCCGTCTGCAATACCGGCACAGCGCTTGCCGCTTTCTTTGCCGCATTGCGTTCCTTCTGCATTTTCCGATTTGCCTGCGTCCTGCATTCATCGCAGCAATATTTTGCATTGTTTCTCGTTGTGGTAAAGGTCTTGCCGCAGTTTTCGCAGACGCACTCCCGCTTTCGGATTTCTGCCGCTTCCTGCCGATAAAATTTCGCCCGGCAGTTGGGGCCGCAGAACAGCGTATTTGACCGTCTGGATTCAAACTCTTTCCCGCAGCATTTACAGGTCAGCCTGAACGGCCGTCCCACAGCGTGTTCACCGGTTTTGATTTTCTGATACCGTTCCCGGCTTTTTATGCGGTGCCGTTTAAGCTGCTCCTGCCGCTTGATTTCCTCCGGCGTCAGTTTCGGGGCGGGCAGTTCAAACCGCCCGATGAATTTCAGGTAAATCTCCACCTCCTGCACCCGATCCCCGTCGATTTTCTCCGGGGCATGGACAATGATCTTGTCAATAAACTCGTTGATCATCGGGGTGGTCAGCTCGGAAAAGTCGGTGTATTTCTTTGCCAGTGCAAGGAACTGCGCCGCACGGCCAGTATCTTCTTCAAAAGCGGATACCTGCTGTTCGGCCTCCGCTGCCGATATTTGAAGCGATTTCTGTTCCGCTTCATACTCTGCCAGCAAGGTGTCAAAGCGTTCGTCGGTTATGCGTCCGATGGCAAAGGATTCGTAGAGCTTTTTGATGATGGCATCCAGCTCGGCAATGCGCTTTTTGCTCTTGCTGAGCTTCCGCTTGGCTTCCTTTGCGGCTTCCGCCTGCCGTATCCGGGAAGCGGAGCGTACCTTTTTCATAAATTCATCCTGATTAGCGATAGCAAAGGCGCTGGCTGTACGGATGGTTTCCAGAATCAGCTCTCTGACCGCTTTTGTCCGGATATAATGGCTGCTGCAAGCGTGAGTACGCTTTTGATGTGCCAACGTATAGGAGGAGCAATCAAAGAAGTCTGACGGGTACAGCTTTTTCGCTGTACCGCCTCTGGAACGGTGGTTATACATCTTCTCGCCGCAGTCGGCACAGTACAAAAGCCCGGTCAAAGGATTCGCCTCGCCGATGGTATCAATGCGCTTGGGTGTTTTCCGCAGCTTCTGCGCCAGCTCCCATGTCTCCTTATCCACAATAGCTTCGTGGGTGTTTTCAAAAATCAGCCATTCTTCTTTTGGGTTGGGGACACTGCTCTTATCCTTATAGGATGCCTTGTGGGAACGGAAGTTTACCGTATGCCCCATATACTCCGGCTTGGATAAAATCTGCCCGACTATATAGCCGCTCCAGTTATACGGGTTGGGAAATTCCTTCCTGCTCTTCCAGACACCCATACCTTTTTTGCCGAAGTAAACGGCGGGCGTTTCCACCTGCTCGTCAAAGAGGATGCGGGCAATCTCATACGGGCCGTTTCCTTCAATGGTTAGGCGGAATATTCTGCGGACAACTGCGGCGGCTTCCTCGTCGATCAGCCAGTGGTATTTGTCCTGCGGATCTTTTTTGTATCCGTAAATAGCGATATTGGTGGTCGGTTTGCCGGATTCGCCTTTCACACGGACAGCGGCTTTCTGCTTGCGGCTCAGATCCCGTAAATACCACTCGTTCATGATATTCAGGAAAGGCGCAAACTCATTGCTGTTCTGGTCGTTGCTGTCTACGCTGTTCGCAATGGCAACAAAGTGTACGCCGTGCTGCCGGAAAAACACCTCGGTGTAAAAGCCGGTTTGCAGATAATCACGCCCTGCCCGGCTCATATCCTTTACGATGACGTGCGCTACTTTTCCGGCCTCAATATCCGCAATCAAATCCTTCCATGCCGGGCGGTCAAAATTGCCGCCCGAATACCCATCGTCGGTGTAGTGGACAAGATTTTCGTAGCCCTGCTGGCGGGCGTAGGCTTCAAGGTATTTTTTCTGATTGATGATTGAATTGCTGTCCCCGGTCAGGTCATCGTCACGGGACAGCCTTTCGTATAATGCTGTGATCTTTCCTTCCGTCTGTTTCACGCTCATGATGCGCTCCTTTCAGACTTCCGGCTCATTTGTGGTGATTTCATTATATCACAAGTTCCGGCATTTGTAACCGTTTCATTTCGGATCATTCGTAAAATTTTATCTTCCAGCGTTTCCTGCGCCGTTTCGCTGAAACACACCCTGACTTTGTAGGTGGTGCCGCCGATCCGGCGTGTCATATAGGAAGCACTGTTGTTTTCATTGTTTGCCATAGGCACCTCCTGTTGAAAAATTCATAAAATTTTTGTATAATGCGATTGGTTCCGGCTTGGTGTAACCATTTATGCGGCTGAAAGCGAACATAAGGGATAAACACCCTGCCTATGCAGAAATGCCCTCGGAAAGCCTTGTGCCGTAAGGCTTTCCGAGGGCAAAAGCGTTACATCTGCTGTTGGTTTTTCTCCCGATATTTCCGTACCCGTGCGGCGGTCTGCCTGCGCCGGGCTTCTTCGGCACAGCGCTGTGAACAGTACATCCGTTTCCCGTCAGCCGGGAACGGTTTGCCGCACTGCCTGCAAGCCGTTAATGGCGTTGGCTCACTGCGAAACACAGCTTGCAGCTTTGCGTCGGTCGGCAGCACTGCGCTGCGGAAATACCGGCATAGAGCGCTGTTTGTGTAACAGATACCGAACATGGGACAGTCGCAGTTCAGCGGCAGACATCCGTACTCCTTGTCGTAGTTGGCGCACAAGGAAGTAATCAGCTTTTTTATCCGCTGCTTTTCCCGGCCTGTCAGTTCACGGTTTTGGCTTGGCATTGGTCATTCCTCCTTTCTTGCTGCCGGAAGTAATCTGAAATAAAAGAAATGGATTACTCCCTCACTAATAGGAGAAATACAGGGCGGTTGGCGGAACTGTTTTTTCGCAAAATCAAAGAATTTTAAAAAAATATTTTTGAAGGGAGGTTTCTGCGGTGTTTGAAGATGATTATGAAAGCGAAAGTGATATTGAGCAAGCCGGTTTATCCGAGCAGGCTCAGAGGCAGCTTGTAAAAGAACAGCGTCTTATTGAAGATCTGGAAACCGATGCCGCAGAACATCCCTTTGAGGAAGATACCGAAGAGAAAGATCCGGAACGGAAGAAACTCAGAAGGGAATTGCAGGCGGAAGCCCTTGCCCGTCTGGAGGACGCTGCCAGAACGCAAAAGGATTTTGAAAATGTCATCGCATGGTGGGACAGGCTGGACGCTAACCGGGAGCGCAGGGAACGCTATCATGAACTCAGCCGCAGCGGGGACGATCTTCCGCTGGAATACGGTGCGTCAGTGGATGAGCTCTTTTTCCCGGACACATTAAACGGTGTGATGGAAAAGCAGCTCCGCAAAGGGGATTTTCTTGATGTGATTTTCTGCTGCCCCTATGATATACACGAGCTTGTAGCGGAGAAAGAACTGTCACAGATCCTTTTTGAATTGAATGAGGAACACAAGGAATTGCTGTTTCTCTGCGCCGTCCGGCTGTTCAGTTCCACACGGATCGCCGGAATACGGGGACAAAGCGACCGGAATATCCGCAAGGTGCGTGGCACGATGTTCAAAAAGATACGAAAAAAGCTGCTTGCCGCCCTTACGGACAAGGCGGAAAAGCAGCAGCCGATGACCTTGCTGGAAAAAGAATTTTTAAGAGAGTGCGGACTAACAGTTGATAACGGAACAAAGAAACAGTATAATAGATAATATAAATTCGAGTTATTTGGGTTACAATATATAGCGGAGGGTTTAGTGTATGACGAACCTTTTTGAACGCACCAGTTCCCAATGGGTGCGGTACAGTGAATATGAATGGAAACCGGCAGAGGACGGGACTCTGTATCTTACGCCCACAAAAGCAGCGCAGCCGGGCATCTACGATCCTCTGGCGGAATACCGGCAGATCGTGCTGGACGCCATTGACATTGGGCGCATGGGAATGGCAAGGAAACCGGATACGGAAATCCAGACCGCTATCCGCCAGTTTGCCGTGAAGTACGGGCTGTTCGGCCTGATGACCGCACTGCCCACCACGCCGGATTTTATGGAATATGAAGCGGTGTACCTGCCGAAAAACCATTTTATAAAAGCGGAAACGATGTCCACCGAAAAATATCTGGAACTTTTCTTTCCCTTTGACAAGCTGGATGTGATTAAGCATGGAATCGAATCCATGTGGAATATCGAAAATGACCGTGTTATGATGGCGCTGGCTATGACCATGACGGACAAGTCGATGGCAGTCAATATGAGCTTTCAGCGGGAGTATGCGGAACGGTACGACTGGATGAAGCAGCAGTTCATCGACTGGGCGTTTACCTATGTCAACAGTATGCTTTATTATGAAGATTACGACACGTTAAGCGAGGATACCCGCCGTCTGATGCAGCAAAGCATGGCAGCCTTTGGCGGCAATGCGCCCACCTATCATATTGCTCTGCTGGATAAGCCGACTATTATCTGGGATTTCCACTCTCTGCTTTTGGGCATACAAATGATGTTCAGCTTTATGCTGACCGACAGCAAAAATCCGATCCGCCTTTGCAGGCACTGCACGAAAGCCTTTGTCGCAAGCAGGCCGAGCGCCGTGTTTTGCAGCCCGCAGTGCAAGAATAAGCACAATGTTTACAAGAGCAGGGCAAAGAAGAATCGCTCAGATAGGGAGGAACAAGGAAATGATTGATAAATGGATCGCCGAAGCAACGGAATGTGATTTTAAGGTTGCTCTGGAAGTGAGAAAGCCGAAAAGCTGGCTGAAAAGCGTCAGCGCCTTTGCAAACGGCATCGGCGGCACACTGTTTTTCGGTATTGATGATAACAGAAATGTAGTGGGGCTTGCCGACGCAGGCGGACGCTGAAGCAATCAGCCGTTTGATTAAAGAGCGTATCACGCCTTATCCGAACTTTATCCTAACTCCCGAACGGGAAAAAGGCAGAGATATTCTTATACTGTCTATTTCCGCTGGGCGTTCCACGCCATATTATTACAAGGCTGACGGCGTGATGGAAGCATATATCCGTATGGGGAACGAAAGCGTGATGGCTCCGTCGTATGTATTGAATCAGCTTCTTCTCAAAGGGATGAATCATACCTTTGACGCATTGATTTCCGAATATAATTTCAAGGACTATGCTTTTTCCAAGCTGCGTGAACGATATAAGGCTTGGACAGGTAACAGCATGGAGGAAAAGCTGTTTGATTCCTTTGAAATACGGAATGAATACGGTAAACTGACCAATGCAGGTGCTTTGCTTGCGGATGATGCGCCGATCAAGCAATCCCGCCTGTTCTGCACACGCTGGAATGGCCTTGATAAAAGCGGCGGCATGGTGGATGCGCTCGACGGCGCAGAGTATTCCGGCAGCCTGATTATCCTGCTTAATGAAGGGGTTAGTTTCGTAAAGCGGAATATGAAAACACGTTGGAAGAAAACAGCCAACTCCCGCATTGAAATGCCAGATTACTGCGAACGGAGCGTTTTTGAAGCTCTTGTCAATGCGCTGATCCATCGTGATTATCTGATCTTGGGCAGCGAAGTCCATATCGACATTTACGATGACCGTCTTACAATTACTTCCCCCGGCGGCATGGCGGATGGTACACGGATACAGGAAAGAGATATTTTCAATATTTCCTCCACCCGCCGCAATCCAGTCCTTGCTGATATTTTTGGCCGGTTGGGATATATGGAGCGACAGGGAAGCGGATTTCGGAAAATCACGGAAGCCTACCATGCAGCCCATAATTACCGGGATGAATTGGAACCTAAATTTTATTCCGACGCAAGTTCATTCCAAGTTACGCTGTATAACTTGAATTATGGGACTGCAATTAACACAGCTAAAGTTATGATTGAAGATGAAAATGTTGCGATTACTCCTGATTATCTTGCGATTGAGGTTGCGATTGACGGACTGAGCGCAAGCCAAGCTACGATTAAAAAAGCCAAAACAGTATTCGCAAGCATGGGCATTGATGGTATCTTTGGACGTTCCGACATAGCCGCTATTACAAGCGATTCCGTTACTGCCGCCGGTAATCTTATCACAAAGCTGAAAAAAGCGGATTTGATTAAAGCCGTCAGTGGGTTTGGAAAAGGGAAATACAAATTCAGAGTTCCAAAAGTATAAAGAGAATGCCCGTTATCAACATACAGCCGATAACGGGCATTCGATTAAGCGTATACAAGTTCCGTCAGTACAATTTCCTCTGCACGGTTGCGAATACTATTCATGCGGCGCACCCGCTCAATCTGGTCGGCCGCTTTCAGCGCTTCGGTTACGCCTTCCTGCTTTGCCATAGCAGATACAATGTTTTCCATACGCTCATTGCAGGCTTGGTCGATTTCCGCCAAATGACAGCGCAAATTGCCTGACGTCAGCAGGTTTGTGTAAAGTATACTTCGGTGTTCTTTCAGATAACGGCGGCGCATACGCCCGTATTTGCCGATCTGATTATCGCCGATGTCCGGCAGGGCGAGATTCGGGATGAGGTAATCTCCCTCCCGACAGTAAGTGCCGCCCATCTGTTCAAACAGGGACTTCATAAAGCAACAACTCCTTTCTGTGTTGGATTTCAGCGGTTATACGATTTTTGCTCCTTTCCTATAACTGCTTTTCAATTCACCACAAATGAGCCGCAGTCATATGTATTAGGTGGCTGAAACCACCCTTTACATATTAACTCTTGCGTTTTGATACTCTCGCTGTCGCCCTGCAGCATATCGTCCTTTGATAAGCGGCAGTACAGAGCCGCCCTTAACATTGCCATTCAGCTCGCCTCCTTTGTATCTGTACTGCCCTCATTGTATTGCGGAAGTTTGATTATCTCAAAGGTGCGGGGAGAGGATTTTCCCCTCCGCACCTCGTTTACAAGCAGAGAAATAAATAATTCCCGCATATCTGCGCCGCCCGTGTAAGCCGCCTGCACAATGATTTTCGGGCGCACTGCTGTTTTTGCCATAGGCATACCTCCCTTCTAAATCTCACTGTTCCAGTTCCTTTTTCAAAGCCGCAAGGAGTTTCTCCGCCTCCGCCTTTGTCAGCGTAATGCCCTTGCCGCATTTCTCACGGGCAGGGGAAAAACTGCGGATGTCGTACTTCGGCTCGTTCCCGTTCCACGCAATCAGGTTGATTTCCTTTGTATAGCCACTGTCGCCCGTGGAGAGGACAGCGATTTCTCTTACGATTTCATACTGGATTTCTTTCATCAAAGACCTGTCCTTTCTGTCTGTTACCCGCCGAAAAAAAAGATTATCGGCTGTCACGGTTTCGTTTTCTCTGTAATTCACGCTCCAGAAGTCGGAGAATGGTATCCTCTATCTGCTTTGGCGTTGTGCCTCTGGGAAAATATTTCCGCAGTTTGTCCATACCGATTTTCACAGTTTCCCTCTGGTTTGCCTTTTCCTCAGTCATAATCGCAAAGATGGTATCCATATCAAGCCGCCCCATCTGGCTTAACTTTTTCATGCGCTGCGCCTGCGAAAGAGAGGGAGTAGCGTCCTCGCTCTCCATCGTAATCCGCAGGTTTTCCTGCTCGTCCTTCTTCAAAAAGGACAGTTCCACCGCAGGGGTAAGGGCAATCTGCCCCTCGTCCACCATCTGTAAAATCGGCGGGATTAACTCGGTCAGGCGGATATATCGCTGTACCTGTGTGCGGCTGTCTCCCGATTGCTTTGCCACTGTCTCCACGGAAGTCAACTTCTGCCCAACTTGGTCAGAAGTTAAATCCGTGCGGTATCCCTGCCTTTTCATCGCCTCCAACTTCATCTTGTAAGCGAAAGCCCTCTCGCTTGGCAGGATATTTTCTCTCTGGATATTGCTGTCCACAAGGGTAATAATCGCCCGGTCACGGTCTAAGGGCAAAACAAAAGCAGGGATGGTCTCTATCCCTGCAAGCTGTGAGGCACGGACACGCCGTTGCCCTGCGATGACTTCGTACCCGTTCCCGTCCTCTTTCGGGCGGGTTATGATGGGCGTTACCACACCAAACTCCTTGATACTCTCAGAGAGTTCCATCAGCAGTTCGTCCTCCACCAGATGGAACGGGTTATCGGGGAACGGGTGTAAATCATCAATCTTCAGCACGGTAAAATCCTGTTTTTTCAATAACTTTCCTACCTTTCTCTTGACCTGTTTTTATTCTGTTTCTGCAATTCTTCCAACACTTCTGGCGGGATTTTCCTCAGCAGGCGTTCCAACTGCTGGTTGGTGCGCTGCAATTCAAATATCTTCTGGTTGGCTTTCTGCACCTTTAATTCCTCTGCGTACTTCTCGTCACGCAGCCGCCCCGCATAGTCACTTTCCTGCCCGATTTTCTTTTTCAGGCTGTCGATATAGGCGCTCTGTTTCCCGATCTCCCGTGAAAACTTTTCCGCCTCCGGCAGCCATGCGGAGAGCAGGGAGAGCGCCTTATCCCGTTTCTTCCCTGCGTTAAAGGCGTTAATATCGGACAGTGCCGCCACGATTTCCTCATACTGTTTATCCAGCCTGCCGCCTAACTTAAAGAGCCATGTGGGGATATGCTTTCGCCCCGTAATCATCGAGGACTGCCCACGTTCCAACTCATTCCACCGTGCGGACATACGCTCATGGTAGGCGGTCTGCCACTGGGATAAAGACTTCTGGTTGCCTAAAAAGTATTTGGCAGACAGCTTTCCCTCTGGCGTAATCGGCACAAAGCAAAGGTGCATATGGGGCGTTTTCTCGTCCATATGCACCACAGCAGAGAGGATATTTTCTTTTCCCACACGCTCCGCTATGAAGTCCAAAGCCATAACAAAGTAGGTTTTCTGCTCCTTTAGCGGTAAGCTGTTCATAAATTCAGGAGAGGCGGTAATAAGGGTTTCCACCATCATCACGCTGTCTTTGCGCACCTTGCA
>ULUG01096108.1_pt1 | contig 13547 bp, 11 predicted proteins | sample 1958331 | NCBI WGS metagenome assembly ULUG01 (sample SAMEA4835755, study PRJEB28245) | human gut metagenome | biome: gut microbiome; material: fecal sample | place: Denmark | collected 2008
AAAGGAAGGGTCAAAGGCGATTGTTAAAAAGCCGCGTTCTGCCATCTCCTGCGCATAAAAGCCGGAAGCCTGTTCCTTAACTGCGCCGAACGGGCCGCTTACAGCAATGGCAGGCAGTTTGCCCTGTGCGTTTTTGGGTACATACATATCTGCGGCAAGCGTAACGCCATAACGGTTAACAAAAGTAACTTTACTGTGAGTTACTTTGCTGCTTTGCGGAAAAATTTTATCCCACTCGTTTGTTAATTTAAGTTGTTCCATATTCACTACATTCCTTTCTGCGGTGGTATTTACAGTGTTTGCCTGTGCTGCTGCTGTGCCGAAGCCTGTGCAGAGAAGCAGCGAGAGCCCGAGGGCTGTAAAAAGTTTCATGGTAAGTTCATCCTTTCTTTTAAAATTACTGATGTTTAAAGTTTTTAAGTTGATAGAGCAGAAAATCAAGCAGGTCTACTTTATTTCCGGCTTCGTGCAGGCTGCTTAAAAGCTGTTGTTTGTATTGACGTAAAATTGCGGCTGCGGTTTTAACGTCTCCGCTTTGCAGCAGGGCAATAATTTCTGCTGCGGTTTTGCTGTTCAGCCCTAATTCACGCAGGCTTACATCAAAATCCGGCATATTCATCTGCTTCATTATCTACACCTCTTTTCTGTTTTAATTATAGCTTTCGGTAAATGTTTGCGCTAATGGTAAAAAATCATATCATGATATGAAAAAAAGTAAAATCATGCTATAATTAAAATAATGGAGGTTAGAAGATGGAAATACGGACTTTACGATATTTTTTGGAAACCGCCAGGGAGGAAAATATGTCAAGGGCGGCTGAGCGGATGCATATTTCGCAGTCGGCGTTATCTAAACAGTTAAAGGGTTTAGAAGAAGAACTTGGTAAAAAGTTGTTTGTACGTCACAGTTTTTCCATTGAACTGACGGAAGAAGGCATGCTGCTGCGCAAACGTGCGGAAGATTTACTTTCCATGGCAGATAAAATAACCGCGGAATTTTCGGCAATGGATGATATTGTAGGCGGTAACATTTATTTCGGCTGTGCGGAATCATATCAAATAAGCCAACTGGCTAAAGTTATAAAAAATTTTAAAAAGCGTTATCCGCAGTTTCATTACCATATTACCAGCGGCGATACGGAACAGGTTACGGAAAAACTTGATAAAGGTCTGCTTGATTTTGCAGTTATTGTAGAAGAACCGGATTATGTTAAATATAATGTCATAAAAATGCCGCAGGGCGATGTATGGGGTCTTGTCATGCCTTCGGATTGTGCTTTAGCATCTAAAGGATATATTACTTTTGAAGATTTAAAAGGCCTGCCGCTCTTTTGTTCCGGGCAGGGATGGCAAAAGGATTTGCCGCTGTGGTGTGGCGAACGGATTAATGAGCTGACCCTCGAGGGTTCCTTCCGGCTTTCATACAACGCTGCTGTTTTTGCACGTGAAGGGTTAGGGTATCTTTTAACTTTTAAAAATCTGGTAGATACCAGCCATGAAAGCGGTTTGATTTTTCGTCCGCTGTATCCGGAATTAGCAACGGATATGTATATAATTTGGAAAAAGCGGCAGATGTTTACGCCGATAGCGGCTCGTTTTATTGATGAATTGCAGGCAGAATTTGACGGAAAAACGGAAGCAGCAACAGATAAAAATTTTGACCGTTAATCGAAAAAATTGCTGTAGTTTGATAAAATTTAAGACAGTGAAACGCAAATGGATTATATGAAGGAGAAAACTATGCGCACAGTTGCCTGTTTTGGAGATTCTTTAATTTTTGGCTTCCCGTATGGGCCGAAAGAATCGTGGATTACAGAAGTAGCGGCGGAAACCGGCGTAACCATGCTTAATTACGGCGTATGCGGAGATTGCTGCGATGATATTGTTTACCGCTTAAAAAATGTGTATTTGCCGGAAAGCACGGAAGGAATTTTATTTTGGGGCGGTGCTAACGATATTTTAAACCGCCGTCCGCAGGGATTTGTTATTGACGATATAAAGCGGGCGTTGGAATACTGCAATGTAAAAAAATGGCCGCTGGCAATAGTTTTACCGTTATTTGCGGCTGATGACGATTATAATGCGCAGGCAGAACTTTTGCGGCGGCGCATTATAATGGAATTTGAAGGCAAAGCATTTTTACTGGATTTGCAAGATGCAATAGGCGAAACGGATGCAGAACTGCAAGCGGCATATTTTGATGGCATTCATCCAACAGTAGCAACTTATAAAAAGTTGGGCATGTTTGCTTCTCAGCTTTTGGCAGAATGGCTGCGCGGCGAATGATTTGCCTAACAGCGGCGGCATGAGGTATAATATTAGTATATAATTGGCAGAAGTTTGCCTTAAAAACGATACAGGAGATTTTATAATGTTTATTGACAGAGCGAGAATTTACGTGGAAGCAGGCGCAGGCGGCGACGGCATGAGCAGCTTCCGCAGAGAAAAATTTGTAGAAAAAGGCGGTCCGAACGGCGGCAACGGCGGTCGCGGCGGCAGTGTTATTCTGCGTGCCGATAAAAATTTAAACACGCTGATTGACTTCCGCTACAAACGCAAATTTGTTGCCAAACGCGGCGGACAGGGCGGTAACAGCAATTGCACCGGCCACAGGGCAGATGACGTTATTGTAAAAGTGCCTATGGGCACGCTGGTGCGTGATGATGCAACCGGCGTACGCCTTGCTGATTTGGTTGAAGACGGTCAGGAATATGTTGTTGCTAAAGGCGGCCGCGGCGGCAAGGGCAATGCCTGCTATGCAACATCAACCAACCGTGCGCCGACTTTTGCTGAAAAAGGTGAACCGGGTGAAAACCGCTGGGTTAAACTGGAACTGAAACTGCTTGCTGATGTTGGCCTTGTAGGTTACCCAAGTGTAGGCAAAAGCAGCATTATTGCGCAGGTATCGGCGGCAAGGCCGGAAATTGCGGCATACCATTTTACAACGCTGACCCCTGTTTTGGGCGTGGTGCGTATTGATGCCGAACGCAGTTTTGTACTTGCGGATATTCCGGGGTTGATTGAAGGCGCGCATCAGGGCGTTGGGCTCGGCTATGATTTTCTGCGCCACGTAGAACGCACCAAGGTTCTGCTGCATGTGCTTGATGTATCCGGCACGGACGGACGCGACCCGATTGATGATTTTGAAAAAATTAATTTTGAGCTTAAAGAATACAGTGAAAAACTGGCACGCCGCAAACAGCTTGTTGTTGCCAATAAAATGGATTTGCCGGAAGGCAGGGAAAACTTTGAGCGCGTAAAAGAATATGTAGAAGCCAAAGGCTTTGAAATTATGGCAGTATCGGCAGCAACTGGCGAGGGTTTGCAGGAACTGATGTACAAAGCATACGAAATGCTGCAGGATTTTGTGCCGGAAGAAGATGAGGAAGAAGGAATTTTGCCGGATGAAATTGACCCGGACAGCTTTGAAATAGTGCCCGGCAATGATACCGATTTTGAAGTGCGCGGCAAAAACATTGAGCGTTTGGTTGCCATGACCAATTTTGATAATGATGAGGCACTATATCGCTTCCAGCTTATCTGGAAGAGCCTGAAAATTGACGATGCGCTGAAAGAAGCGGGGATTGTTGAAGGACAGACGGTGCGCATCCGCGATATGGTATTTGAATTTAAAGAATATTAATGGGGTGAGGGGTATGGTATTACAGCGGTCTGATTTAAAAAAAGCAAAAAGGGTTGTTGTTAAAGTAGGCTCAAGCACAATTACGCACCAAAACGGCAAGCGCGATTTTGCGCGCATTGACCGCCTGGCGCGTGAAATGGCTGATTTGCAGAACCAGGGACGTGAAATGATTTTAGTAACGTCCGGTGCGGTAGCTGTTGGCGTTGACCGCCTTGGGCTGCCGGAAAAACCGCGGACCATACCCGGCAAACAGGCTGCTGCCGCTATCGGGCAGGGCATTTTAATGCACACCTATGAAAAGTTTTTTGCCGAATATGGACAGATTGTGGCGCAGGTGCTTTTAACGCGTATGGAGGCTATTGACCGCCACCGTTACACCAATGCCCGCAACACTTTCATGGAACTTTTGAAAAACGGCGTTATCCCCATTGTTAATGAAAATGACGTAGTAGCGCTTGATGAATTGAAAATTGGCGATAATGATAATATGTCTGCATTGGTAGCAGGCATTACAGATGCTGATTTAGTCATCATTCTTTCGGACGTTGAAGGTTTGTATACCGCAAATCCGCAGACTCACCCTGATGCGCAACTAATAAGCAAGGTTGAGGAAATTACGCCGGAAGTTGAAGCGCTTGCAGGCGGTGCAGGCAGTTCTGTCGGCACCGGCGGCATGTTTACCAAATTGCAGGCAGCCAAAAACGCGACAAGTTCCGGCATTAATATGGTAATTGCCAGCGGCAGTGAAAAAGATGTAATTTCACGCATTTTAAACGGCGAAGAAATTGGCACTTTGTTCAGTTCCAAAGAAAACCGCTTGCAGTTCCGTAAACGCTGGCTGGCATTTGGCGCACGCATTGCCGGTAAAATTATTGTTGATGACGGCTGCGTAAAAGCTGTAAAAAAAGCAGGCGGATGCAGTATTTTGCCTGCCGGAATTACCAGTGTGGAAGGCAGTTTTGAAGCCGGTAACACCGTAAGCGTGGTAACACAGGACGGCTTTGAACTGGCGCGCGGCCTGTGCCACTATTCTTCGGATGAATTACAGCAGATTAAGGGCTGCAAAACTTATGAGATAGAAAAAATACTTGGCCATAAAAATTATGATGAAGTAATACACCGTGATGACTTGGTAATTTTAAATTAGGAGGGCAGACAATGAGCACTTTTGAACTGGTAAAAGCTAAAGCCGAAGCTGCACATAATGCGGCGGGCGCACTTGCTATTGTATCGGCAGACGTAAAAAATAAAGCATTGCTGGCAATGGCTGATGCTCTTATAGCAAAAACCGATTATATTATAGAAGCTAATAACAGGGATATGCAGGCAGCTAAAGAAAACGGCATGCGTGAATCCATGCAGGACAGGCTGCGCCTGACGCCGGAACGCATAAAAGGCATGGCGGAAGGTTTGCAGCAGGTTGCAGCATTGCCTGACCCTGTCGGCAATGTTATTGGCGGGCAGACTTTAGCAAACGGCCTTAAAATTACCAAAGTCCGTGTTCCGCTCGGAGTTATCGGCATTATTTATGAAGCGCGTCCAAATGTAACGGCAGATGCCATCGGGCTTTGCCTTAAATCCGGCAATGCCGTGGTTTTAAAAGGCGGCAGCGAAGCAATGCAGAGCAACCTTGCCGTGGCAGGAGTAATGACGGAAGCGGCAGAAGCGGCGGGCATTCCGCAGGGCGCAATACAATTTATTGATACGGCTGACCGTACAGCGGTAACTGCACTGATAAAAATGAATGAATTTGTTGATGTTGTAATTCCCCGCGGCGGGGCAGGGCTTATTAAAGCCGTAGTGCAAAATGCAACTGTGCCTGTTATAGAAACCGGCAGCGGAGTTTGCCATACTTATGTAGATGCGGCGGCAGACTGCGATATGGCGCGCAAAATTGCCTTTAACGCTAAAGTACAGCGCCCGTCCGTATGTAATGCTATGGAAACTCTTTTGGTGCATAAAGATATTGCCGGTAAATTCTTGCCTTTGATGCTTGATGAATATTTTAAAGCAGGCGTACAGATTTTTGGCTGTCCGGAAACGCAAAAGTTTGATGAGCGCGTGCAGCCGGCAACTGATGAAGATTGGGCAACAGAATACGGCGATTTGCGCCTCTCTGTAAAAATCGTCTCCGGCATTGACGAAGCTTTGGCTCATATTGCCAAATACAGCACCAAACATTCTGAATGTATTGTGACGGAAGATTACAATATGGCGCGCAAATTCCAGGATTGTGTGGATGCGGCGGCTGTTTATGTTAACGCAAGTACCCGTTTTACAGATGGTTTTGAATTTGGCATGGGCGCTGAAATTGGCATCAGCACACAAAAACTGCACGCCCGTGGGCCTATGGCCTTGCCTGAACTGACTTCCTATAAATATCTTATTACCGGCAACGGGCAGATAAGAGGATAATTAAAAATAGACCGGTTGTATAATACAGCCGGTCTATTTTTGGTTCTTTAACAAATCTTGGGGTCTGATATAAAACTCAGATTCCAGGATTTTTCTTTTTTATGAAAAAAATAAGGCATAAAAGTCAGAAATCCTGTAAAATAATAAGTGACCAAACAAACTAAATTACATTAATCCCTGATTAAGGAAAGGAGTTCCTGTACTTTTATGCCTTATTGCAATTATAGCCGAAATATACCCCTTTTTAAAGGGTTTATCGTAAAAAATTTTAAAGAAAATTCTTCCGGCTCCTATGAAGCTTATCTTGAAATGCCTAAAACAACCCATATATGCCCGTATTGTGGGCATTCTACCTCATATGTTAAAGATTACCGTATCCAAGTTATTAAAGATACTAAAATAGGCGGGCAGGATTTATTCATCCATCTTCGTAAACGACGCTACATTTGTAACCATTGCTGCCATTCTTTTACTGAACCTAATCCTCTGGTTAAAAGATACCAGCACTTTACCGGCAGGTTCTATTCTCAAACATACCGGGAATTTCAAATTGTCCAATCATTTAAATCTATTGCCAACAGATTCGGCGTATCCGTTACCAGTATTATCAGATGGTTCGACAAGATAAATTACGGTATTCCTAAATTGCCGGAATGTTTCAGTATTGACGAGTTCAAAGGTAATGCTAATAACGAGAAGTTCCAGTGTAATGTAACGGATCCTGTTAAGCATAAGGTTTTAGATATACTGCCTAAAAGAAATGTAGAAAGTTTATGCGGCCACTTTCTTCAATATTCCATACAAGACCGTAAGCAGGTTAAAAGTGTAGTAATGGACTTAAGCACTACATTCCGATCAACAGTTAATATTTTGTTCCCTAATGCTAAAATAATAGCAGATAAGTTCCACGTTATTAGACTTGTAACCTGGAGTATGGAAGCTGTAAGAAAGCGTATCCAGAAGCAATTCCATAAACAGCGCCGCAGATGGTTTAAAAGAAGCAAGAAAATACTTATGGCTCCGGAATCTAAATTAAGTATTGAAGATAAATCGGTACTTAACCAAATGCTTACAGCATCACATGAACTGGAACAAGCACACATTTTAAAAGAAAGGTTCTACGGCATATTTAAAGCTAAAACACAGTTTGAAGCTAAGAACGAACTCCAGAACTGGTTCTTTTTAGCTGAGGAATTTAACCTGCCTGAATTTAAACACTGCATTGCTACCTTTACCAAATGGAGTGATGAGATAACAAGAATCGTAGAGCATAAAGTATCTAACGGTTATACCGAAGGCGTTAACAATAAGATTAAAGTGTTAAAGCGCATTAGTTTCGGGGTTAGGAACTTTAGAAGGTTCAGGAACAGGATTCTTTATTTATGCTCGTAATATAGATATTATGCAAATATTAGAAAGATACGTTAAACCAGAAGATAAAAATAAGCCTTTATCCTTAGCGCCTTTTACCGGCTTAATAGTAAGAAGAAAAAGCGACAATAAGATAATTTGTCATATAACCAATGAATTCGAAAAAATAGAAAATGGTTATATTTTAGAAACATATAAGAAATAATTATCCTTTAATATTGACTGGATCACTATTGTTGCCATAACTATTTTTATCATAAATAGTACCATCTTTTTTAGAAAATAATACTTCGGCTTTATTACCTATTAAAGCTTGTTCTTTTCCTAAATCTATTGCATATTTTTCTGCCTCTTTTTGAGTTTGAAAATATTTTTTACGATTCGGTAATTCTTCGATAGTTATTTGCCATTTTCCTAAATCTTTATTATCGCTTGGGCTGACTTTGATATTTAATTTTTTCATTATCATATCATTCCTTTACATAAAAATATAACTACTGATATAGTTTATAATATCAGTAGTTATAGATACTTGTAAAGAAGTAATTTTAAGTTCTAACCCCAAGAAAAGTTATAGAACCCTATTTTTTTGTTAAGTTAAGGTTAATTTGTTTTAAGTATAGTTCAAAAAGATAAAATAAAGTAAAACCTTAGTAAAAGATGTGCCGTAATGCTTGCAGTTCATAACTTGGCTTTGTAAGATAAAATCAAGGTTAATGTAAAGGAACTGATAAAAACATGAAGGCAGATTTACATATTCATTCTGATTTTTCGGATGGCAGCAACAGCCGGGAGGCAATTTTGCAAAAAGCTGCCGATTGCGGCATTAAACTGCTTGCTTTTACTGAACATGATACAATTGAGGGATGGCGTGAAAGTATTATTTTAGGCAGAAAATACGGTATTAAGGTGCTGACAGGAGTGGAAATATCGGCACGGGATTATAAAACAGGCAAGAAAGTACATATTTTGGGTTATAATTTTAAAACAACGAATGCCATAGAAGCATTGTGTCAGCCTGTTGCCAAAGCCAGACATGAAAATTCTCTGCAAAAAATAAGCGTGCTGCAAAAACTTGGCTATAAAATAACGGCGGCAGATGTGCAGCCATATGCACGTAAATATATTTTTAAAAAGCATATTGTGCATTATTTATACGACAGTGGACAGGAAAAACAGATTTTTGGAAATGTATACCATAATATCTTTCATGGCGGCGGTGCAGGCGATTTTGGTATTAAATATGTAAATGCATCAGATGCGGTGCAGGCCATAGCAGCCTGCGGCGGTGTGGCGGTACTTGCTCATCCGGGGCAGCAAAATAATTTTGACAGTTTGCCGGAACTGAAAGCTGCCGGACTTTGGGGCATAGAACTTATGCACCCGATACATGACAGCGCTTTGCATAATATGGTGCGGGCCGCAGCCGCAAAATATGCGTTGGTTTGTACGGGCGGCAGCGATTACCACGGAATATATTCCGAATTTTTGCATCCGATAGGTTCTAACTTGTGCCCGGAGATAACGGCTGAACTGTTGCAAAACAGTACAGAATAATTTGCTTTTTACAAGCCTGCGTAAATTTTATGCAGGCTTTTTTGTTATGCGGAATTAAACGTTTAAAGCAGGGAAAATTTATTTTTTGCAGAATATAATAAACATACTTAATTTGCAGTAAAAAGGGAGGCGTGACGATGAAGATAACTTTTTTGGGTGCCACAAGGATGGTAACCGGTTCATGCTATCTTTTGGAAATAGGCGGCAAAAAAATGCTGATAGACTGCGGTATGTTCCAGGGTTCTAAACTGATTAACGCTTTTAATGAGCGTGATTTTGTGTTTAACCCCGGTGAGATTGATGCATTGGTTTTAACGCATGCACATATCGACCACAGTGGTTTGATACCGAAACTGATTGCCCAGGGATATAAAGGGCCTGTATACTGCACTAAAACCACTTTGGAACTTTGCGGCATATTGCTGCCGGACAGTGCGCATATCCATGAGGCTGATGCCGAGTTTGCCAACCGTAAGGGACTGCGTGCAGGGCGTAAATTTATAAAGCCGCTGTATACGGTTGACGAAGCTTATACAGCGCTTAAAAATTTTGTTGTGCGTGATTTTGATGAGGCGTTTGATGTTATTCCGGGCATAAAGGTTAAATTTAAAGTTGCCGGCCATATTATTGGTTCAGCCATGGCTGAGATATTTGCTGAAGAAAACGGCAAAACAACCAAACTGATTTTTACCGGCGATGTCGGACAGCCCGGAGCGCCGATTATAGCTGACCCGGAACAGCTTGCCGGTGCTGATTTTATCATAACGGAATCGACATACGGCAACCGTGTGCATAAGGCATACGATAAGGAAGCGGAGCTTGCGGAAATTATTAATTCAACTGCTGAACGCGGAGGCAACGTTATTATTCCGGCCTTTGCTGTTGGGCGTACGCAGGTTTTGCTGTATTATTTTCAGAAACTTGCGCACGAAGGCAAAATTTCCAGCGATATTCCCATTTATATTGACAGCCCGATGGCCAATAAGGCTACGCAGATTGTTCTCGGCAATCCGCAGGAATTTGATGATGAGGCGCGTGCTATTTATGAAATGCAGGGTAAACGCCTGCTAGCGATGAAGCAGCTGCATTTTACGGCTACGGCGCAGGAATCGCGTATGATTAATGAAATGCCGGGTACAAAAATTATTTTGTCGGCAAGCGGCATGTGTGATGCCGGGCGTGTTCTGCATCATTTAAAACATAATTTATGGCGTGAAGACAGCAGCGTAATTATTGCCGGTTATCAGGCAGAAGGCTGCCTCGGCCGTAAATTGATTGAAGGCGTGCGCCAGGTTAAAATTATGGGCGAGGATATACGCGTTAATGCCAAAGTTTACAATATGAAAGGGTTTTCTGCCCATGCCGATAAAGAACAGTTTTTGGAGTGGTACGGCAAAATGACGCAGAAGCCTAAAGCATTTTTTGTAACGCATGGCGAGGTTGACGCGGCAATGGAATTTGCCGGAGAACTGCAAAAACGCATCGGTACGGCGGCATATATTCCTCAATATGGCGACAGCGTAACCATAAACGGCAGCGAGTGGTCGGTAACGTCGTCTGAAATTGTTAGCGACGTACCGGAAGTTGCGGCTTTGCGTGATTACATGAAAACGCTTGAGCGCGCATATTTGCAGCACCGCACCAAGATTGAACAGGTTATTGCGCGTGATTCCGGCAAAGTTAAGGATATCCGCAAGAAACTGGAAAAAATTAAAAAATATGTTGACGATATGCTTTCTTCGTTGTAAATTTATAACTGTAGGTTAATATAGCCGTGTCCATTGTACTCCAAAGACTGGCTGAATGGTTTTTGGAGTACAGTTTTTTTGCGGCTTAAAATAAAGGGGGCTTTACATTTGGAAAAAACAAAACAAAAAGAACAGGTGGGCGGCATTCTGGGTTTAATTGAACGTGTCGGCAATAAAATCCCGGATATTACCGTTCTGTTTATCGGTGCATTTGTACTGGTGTGCGTAATCTCGGCTATATTGTCGCAAATAAGCTTTGATTATGTGCATCCGGCAACCGGCAAACAAATTGTTATCAACAACATGTTAAGCGGCAAGGAACTGGTTACGCTGATGAGCAAAATGGTAACCAACTATGCTAATTTCCCGCCGCTGACAATGGTTATCGTAGCAACGCTCGGTATCGGTATTGCTGATGGTTCCGGTTATATCAACACGGGGCTGAAAAAACTTTTGTCGGTAACTCCTAAATTTTTAATTACGCCGGTAGTAATTCTTGCCGGTATGGTAAGCCATCTCGGTCCGGATACCGGTTATGTAATTATTATTCCTATTGCTGCCTATATGTTTTATGCAACAGGCAAACATCCGCTTTCCGGCGTTGCAGCATCTTTTGCAGGCATTGCAGGCGCATTTTCCGCCAACTATACGCCGTCTGCCATTGACCCTGTAATTCAAGGCTTTACGCAAAGCGCAGCGCAGATTATTGACCCTACTTACCAGGTAAACGTACTTTGCAATTATTTTTACGCTTTGGGTTCAACCTTCCTGGTAATTGCTTCCTGCTGGTGGGTAACTGAAAAAGTTGTGGAACCCTGGCTTTGGAAAACTTATCCGCTGCCGGACGACCTTGACCTTGGCAATGAAAACAACACTGATATTACCCCGGTTGAAAACCGTGCGTTCATGATTTCTACCGGCGTGCTTGTGTTAATGATTGCCGGATTGTTTGCGGCTCTTTATCCGCAGGATTCCCTGCTGCGTGCGCCTAACGGCGAAATTGCCAGCTTCCAGGCTCCTATCATGCAGTCCATTGTTGCGGTAATCTTTATTTTTGCTGCGGCAGTAGGCCTTGTTTATGGTATTTTAAGCGGTAAATTCCGTTCTCCTAAAGATGTTACTTCTGCTATGGAAGAAATTACCAAAACTTTGGTGCAGATGGTAGTATTCTATTTCTTCGCTGCACAGTTCCTGTATGCTTTTGGTGCTTCCAACATAGGCGTACTGCTTGCGGTTTCCGGCGCAGAGTTTTTAAAATCTCTCGCACTGCCGCCGCAAATTACTATTTTAGGCATTATTATTTTCGTAGGTTTGCTTAACCTTATCATTACTTCCGCGTCTGCAAAATGGGCTATTTTGGCGCCTATTTTTGTACCGATGCTGATGGCTGTAGGTATTGCGCCTGAACTTACGCAGGCTGCTTACCGTGTCAGCGACAGCGCCGTTAACGTAGTAACGCCGATGTTCGCATTCTATCCGTTAATCATCCTTTACTGCCAGAAATACGTTAAAGAAGCAGGCATTGGTACATTAAGCTCCATGATGCTGCCGTATACCATTACGCTGCTTGTTGCTTTAACATTTATGCTTTATTTCTTCTGGTGGTTCGATATTCCTCTGGGCTTCCAGGCAGATTATGTATATCCGCGTCGGATGTAAGATTTAAGGGGGCTTTATAAATGTTACAGGAAAAATTACTGCAAAGATTTTTGCGTTATGTAGCTGTTCCGAGCCAAAGCGATGCGCCGGTGCAAACAGTGCCGAGCAGCGAAGGGCAGCGCAAACTGGCAGAACTTTTAAAACAGGATTTGGCAGAACTTGGACTTGTTGATTTGGAAATCAGTGAGTATTCCGTATTAACAGGCAAACTGCCTGCATACCTGCCGGAAGGCTGCACGAAAGAAGTGCCTGCTGTTGGCTGGTGCGCACATTTGGATACTATTGATATTGACCTGTCGCCTGAAATTCATCCTCAGGTTATTAAAAATTATCAGGGCGGCGATATATGCCTGAACGAAGAAAAAGGTATTTACATCCGCACTGCTGAGCATCCGGAAATTGAAAAATACATTGGACAGGATGTTGTTGTTACCGACGGCAACAGCGTGCTTGGCGCCGATAACAAAGCTGCTATTGCCAACATAATGGTAGCATTGGAAACTTTGGTTGCCGAAAAACGTTATCACGGTGATATTTATGTGGCATTTGTGCCGGATGAAGAAATTGGCCTGCGTGGTTCCAAAAAGATTGATTTCAGCAAATTCCCGGTTAAATTTGCTTATACTATTGATTGCTGCGAACAGGGCGAAGTTGTTTATCAAACCTTTAACGCAGGCACTGCTGTTGTAAAAATCAAAGGCATTACGGCGCATCCGATGAGCGCTAAAGGCGTGCTTATCAATCCTACACTGCTTGCTGTTGACTTGGTAAATATGTTTGACCGTACCCAAACCCCGGAATGTACTGAAGGCACGGAAGGATATATTTGGGTAAAGAGTATTGTCAGCAACGATACTTATGCTACGGTTACGCTTGATATACGTGACCATAACAAAAAACGTTATGAAGAACGCAAAGCTGAAATTGCCGCCAATGCCGAAAAATTACAGGCCATGTATCCGCGTGCGGAAGTTAGCTGCACTATGAGTGATACTTATGGCAATATTGCTGACGCAGTAACGGAAGATAATAAATATTGCATTGATTACATTTATACTGCCATGGAAAAACTTGGCATTGAACCGAAAACGCTTGCCATGCGCGGCGGCACCGATGGTTCGTTTATTTCCACAAAAGGCATTTTAACGCCTAAC
>ULUG01023971.1_pt1 | contig 13401 bp, 17 predicted proteins | sample 1958331 | NCBI WGS metagenome assembly ULUG01 (sample SAMEA4835755, study PRJEB28245) | human gut metagenome | biome: gut microbiome; material: fecal sample | place: Denmark | collected 2008
ATGAATAATGAAATCAGCATCAGATTCTTTCTCATAATGACAACTTTTGAAATTCTACTATTATATACCCTTTGAAAGTTCTGTCACTATATCCATCAGCTTATCATCGTACTCCAGACATTCCATCGCTGGGTCTATCTTGATGCCTTTGCCGTATTCCGCCTTTGCTTCATCCAGTTTCCCTTGCATGTAAAGGACTGCGCATCTGCCGAAGTATGCCTCAGCATTGTTTGGATTGGCCTTTGCTGCCTTTGAGTAATCCTCCATTGCCTCATTAAACTTTCCTTGCTGCATATAGTAGAATCCTCTCCTGCAAAGCTGGTGGTAGTCCCTGCTGTTGTTCGCCTCAATGGCTTGGCTTATAGTCCTTACTGCATTGCCATAATCCTCCAGTCCATAATAGCAGTCGCTTTTCCATACACACAGCCAGTCAGTTCCGAAGTCTCTCAACCCTATGCCTCTGCAATAATCCATCACCTTGTCATATTGCTCTATCGCCTCATCGTAAAGGCCGTTTGTCTGATACAGGCGTCCCTGCATCATCTGCAACTGCGTATTGCATTCCTGTCCCACAAGTCTTTTCCGTATCTGTCTTGATGCATACTTCCAGTTCCTGTTGAGAACATCGTGCACTTCCGTTGAGACATAGGAACTCAATGAGACCGTACTGTCCTTTATATGCTGTCGGCCCAACTCATCCAGATACTCAACTCCATATCGGACGGCTTTCTTTGTCCTGTTCAAACCGTTATATGCTTCCATTCTCAGAGCATCGGCAAACAGGGCATCGCAGTCTTTCAGTGTCTTTAACGCAAGTCTGTATTCTCCTGCATCAATCAGACTGGTGGCGGTATTGACAGGGCTTTCATCGTCATTCTTTTGTGGTGTTGTGAATGATGAGCAGACAGTCATACAGATGATGAGAGCAGATAATAATGTTTGGGTCTTTCTCATTGTTGGTTTTATTAATCTATAACCGTTTTCTTGCAAGGTAAACTGGAATGACAAATTTTTGAAATGTCCGTTTTATATACCCTTTGAAATTTTTGTCATTTATCTTATACTTTTTCGCTCATATCTTGGGACTATGCGCACGCTTGTATCATAGGGGCTGCTTATTTCAAGATATTTTCTTTGATAGTCATCGTAATCTTTCATCCACATATCGTATGTGCTGTACTTTCGATTCCAATGATAGAAGTCCGCATATTTCTTTGATTCTAATAAATGCATTATTAGTTATCATAAGTAATTCTATTACTATTATAATACGCCACCGCTTTTCTGTATGACTTCATGTTCCCAAATTGTTCCGTCCGAATATCTCACTCTGGACACGACAAAAACTTTAGGAGGATAATTATTGGAAGTCTTTGCAACAGACACTGAAAACCATTGTGATTTTAACGGAGCAATTTGAATTGTCTTTGTGTATTTCTTATAATCTCTATGTAGCCAATCATATGGGTTGGATGTTCCATATTGAACAAGAACTTCGGCTGTAGTTATTGTTTTATACTGAGAATCATTTCTCAAACATATTTTTACGATTGGATTAAAATTTTCATCATACTCTACTTTGCTATCGGTCATAGTTTGGGAATAAAGTATCTGTGTGCTTAGTAGGCTCAAAATTATTATACTTATTTTTTTCATGTTGATTATTTATTTTATATGCTTATCCGTAGTAATTTGCATTGCAAGTTGCTCTGACAGGACAAAAATTACAACAACATAAGCCAGTGATTCATAATGTAGGTAATAGTAGATTATTCATGATAGCCGTCTTGAATGTTATTCCGTAAAGAGAAATCATAACGCAAAGTTCCATCTCCATAATATACCAAAACAGTACATGTCCTGTCATCTCTTAAAGTCATTACCGCATCTACTGTTTGTCCACTTTGTGAATATAAAGTAACTGAATATGCAGTCATGTTATAGTTATTATCGCGTTTTGTGTTTGTAATGATGGCTTTCAATGTTAATGAACCAATAGACATTGTACCGACACCATTATTCCCTATATTGGCAGCTATGTATTGTGTCCCAACTTTTTGGTTATTACTATCATTATATACATTAGCATTTGCGGAGAACCGAACTTGTGCAGACGTTGATGCAAAGCCTATCGTTATGCTGATAAGAAGTGTGATTAACTTTTTCATTTACTTTAATTTAGTATTATCCGAGTCAACCTAAATCCGAAAACAACACTTTCAGAGCGGTTAAACTAATAAATTTTACATATTCACTGATAGGATTTACAATAATCCAACTTGATGCCAATACTTCAGAAACTTTTGTCGGTGCATTGTTCATTATCGATAAACTATTCCATCGTTTACCTTATACTTTTCGGCTCGTATCTTGGAACGATATAGACACTTGCTCCTGCACTATAAGGTGCATCTGTTTTCAGATACCGTTTTTCATACTCGCCATAATCTTTCATGTACATATCATTCGTATCGTATCTTAGATTCCAATGATAGAAATCTGCATATTTTTTTGATTCATTGACATCGACTTTTCCGATTGTTATTTTCTTTCCAGCTTTTTGATGACCATACTTGTCTTTGCTAATATGCTGGATTACTATATATAATTCATCAGCAGAGGATTTCTTCGCCTGTTTGAAAACAAATTCATCAAATTCATCAAAAGAAAAATTCCCCCAACTGACACAACCAATCCCAGCTATTCCTACAGACGGGTAGGGGACATTAGTGGCAAGAATTTCATTCCCTCTCACACTGATTTTAGCACCCCCTATTTTTGTTGAATTTGAGAACACTGTACAACTGCATATGCTTAACAGCACTGTTCCTATTACAATTAAATTTATTCTCATGGTAGTATTTGATTAAAAATTGCCTGTTTTATTGCATATCCTTATATGGTATTATATTTTCATCATTAAAGGTGCCCTTTATGCTTTTTGCTTTATCATAATAGTAGTTGGCAGTAGCGACATCACCCATTTTATAGGCAATATGTCCAAATTCATAATACCCACATTGAACAAGTGCTTTTGCTTCATCCGCATAATCTGTGTTACTTGTCAGCAGACTGCACGTTGAGACCATTATATTAAACTGCTCTTTTGACTCTGTGTATTTTTTCAGGTAAAAATATAAATATCCCAAATTTTGAGCAATATATGCTCGTTCCAAATCCCTTTCATACTTATTTGATATGGTATTGCTATATTCGGACAATTGATTTATGATAGATGTAAATTTGTTCACTTGGTGATTAAATTCCGAAATCTGCATCCCATTATGTGCGGGACCATTCTCATTATATAAAAAAGGTGACAGCACCCTTAGTTGAAGCCATAGTAAGTCCACTTTGTCAGTAGTGGACGTAACCTTTTTCAAATATCCTTCAATGATGTTGCTTGCCTTTATACAGTATTCTGCATATTTGTATTGCCGTTCTGGCGTATACCCATACGTGACACCATTGTTATACCATATTTTATCCGCCTCATAAAAGATAGCATCTACCTCATTGGAGCATTGGTCATATAAATCTTGACCTTTAGCAGATATACAGCAAATTGCTGAGAATAAAATAATTAATAACCTTTTCATTGTTTCTTCCAATTTAAGATTAATCCTATACCGTAGTTATCGAACCAAACATTATATGTTTGAGGTTCTTTTTTATATGGTGCTATTTTTATTATTGCTTTTGTTTTTACTTTTTCTTGATCAGAGGTACAATGACCTAATTGAAATGAACGTACAAATGCATCAAGAGTATATCCTTTACCTTCACCGGCCCACTGCGGTACATACTCAACATAACCTTCATACTGGTACCATTCGCCGTTTTTTAGATGTTCACGTTTTCTTTTTGCATCAGGAAAATCAAAATTGGTAATAACCACTCTAAGGAAATAGCTTGAAGGATGACTATTCTTATTATATATTATGAATTGCGCTTTTGTACCATACGCGACATAATAATTATCTGGCCAATATGAATTATTAGACCATTCTCCCCAATATCCATCAATATTTACACATGTCCTGATTTGCCCTATACAAGGCAATGTGAATATACTAAGGATAAATAATAGTAAATACTTTTTCATGGTTACAATTGAATTAATTGTATATCATTAAAGAATAAGCTTTCTACGTGCGTATCAGCAGCTTCTGTGATATTTTCTCTATTTAATTTTACCACTATATATAAGTAATATAATTGATTCAGTTTTTTACAATTATCACCAGTTCCCGCTTGGGCAACATTATTATTACATTTATTTGATAATTCTTGACATGCTTTAAAGTAACATATTAAATCAGTTTCCGTCTGCCTGACAATTTGTACATTTGCACTAAAGGCGATTGGATATAGTTTGTCGTAGCCATTCCCTTTGTGCTCTGCTTCTCTGTGGTCGATGTCGCAAGTAAATCCAATTTTAAATTCAGCCACTTCTTTACATGATAGCCAGTATTCAATTTGTGGCAAGATTTTTTTGATTTCAGGATGCATTATAAATTAACTCCATATCCACCCAACTCCGAAATGGCATTTAGTTTATAAAAAGAAAGTGTGGAGTTGTTCCGCTTATCATGTAGAAGGTTGTGGCTAACCCGAATCAAATAAACGATGCAATACCCCACACTCGAATAGATATGGGGTACGGGTACAGGAAACCCATTCCATTATCTAAACAAGAATGAGTGCTGTTCGTTGTCCTTGATTCGTTGAAAACTGCCACATTTTCTACATAGGACAGTGCGAAAACACTTTCAACATGTCTTGTCCCACGGATTGCTCCGTAAGACAGGACAAAGATACGAAAGTTTTCTACAAACAGCACTCAAATTGTGGTGTATTGCACCTAAATATTAGTCAGTTGTGGCTCTGGAGGGTCTATAATGGGGTATATTTAAAGGATGTGTGTCTCCAAAACTATTTCGGATAATCTCAGAACCAAGTTGGAGATTCATCTAAACAGGAATGACAACTTTTTCAAAATCTTCCTTAGATATACCATCTAAAAATCCTGTCAGCCAGCTTGAGTATTGACATTTAATAGGATATAAAGCAAAGAGACTCCCAAATCAATCCCAGTTCAAATCGGAATCAAGTTGGAAGTCCCTCCTGTTATCTGCAAACATTCCTCTCCTCATCCCATCTGCTCGGCTATCTTCTGGATTACCCAGTCCATATAAAGAGCCTGTCCGGTTGTAGTTCTTCCCCACCAGTAGCAGTCATAGTCAGAGAATATAACTTCCCCGTTTTCTTTGAGTAGTTCCGCCATGTAAGGAGTGACCAGCCACCATTCAAACACATCATCCAGTTCATTGGAGTTTTCAATCTTATCCCAAAGACTGTCATTTACCCGAATCAGTTCATTAAGGATATAACTCTGTTCATACAGGATTTCTCTGTCCACAATCTGTTGTGTTGTCATATCATATAAACGAAAAATGCCGTCCCTTGTGAGAACGGCTGGTTAAACATCTTTTATATGGACTATGTTATGTATTAGTTGTTTATTTGACAGGATGCAGAGGAATGGATTGACTGTCAACGTGTCTTAATCCAGACATATCTAAAGCAGTATCTGTTGAATGTACCCTACACTGGTCTTGCTTTGAGACTGATTCTGATTTTTCCGGAAGATATACTGGGGGTATTTTGGATAGATACTCCATACTTGTCCTTTACCTATGCTTAATGAGAGCAGGTATAGTTAAACGCAGGTGTCTCCAAATCAATTTTGGATGTGCATATATACAAGAAACCCTCCAGTTGTTGCCGGAGGGCGTATCTATAAATGAGTGTATATTGTCACTGTTCCTTGAATACTGGTGTGAAGTCGCTCCAGTTCTCGACTTTGAATGCGCGTATGTCCCTGACTGAATCCTTGAACCATCCCGTATTCTTAAGTGCCTCTATTGCTCTGTAAAGGTTTGCCATATCGTCCCTTTCTGTCAAATAGACACTTCCTTGCGCATTGTAGAATCCATATTTACGCAGGATTACTCCTATCTCGAAATATGCGTTGTTATACGGCTCACCATAATTCTTCTTAAGGTCTGATACGACCATATCAAATGCAATTGCAAACATGCCCTCTCTACAGCTTGACTGGCTGGAAATACCTTTCCTCACCAAAGAAAATCCTACCTACCTTATCCTTGATGGCAATGACTATCCCTTTAAACGGATTCTGCTCAATGTCTATCACTTCGCCCTCCACCCAGTCCGGCTCTCCTGTAAGCAGAGGGGACACTCTGGCTTTTTCTCCTAATTTCATGGCTCTATCTTATATTGATTGTTCTCTGCAAATATAGTCTTTTATGGTGTAAATGCCAATTCCATACCAATTTTATCTGGAAGTGCATAATCTTTCTTTAAATGGATGAAGTCCTATAACATTACGGCTTCGCCTTTGGCATATAAAGAAGTATATGGCTATGTTTCCAACCTTATTTGGAATCCAAACCATACTCATGCCTGTCATATCTGGCCGACCTAATCTCTCCGCTTTCTGCTTTCCCGCTCTTCAAAGTACGGCAGATAAAGAACCTCTCTGTCCCAGTCCTCGTCCTCATTGTAGACATAAACTGTTCTTGACCTCTGGATTTCGAGAATCATCGGTATCTCCATCGTTGTTGTCAATATCAGTGGTATTGCTCTCATGTCATGTATCGTTAAATGTTAATGGTATCTTCTATGTCTGAGTCTCTTTAAATGGAAATCTTTTGGGTTATCTGAACCGATATATGAAGTTACGCATTGTTCGGGAGATTTCCAAAGTAAATTTTCCGGACAAACTTCTGACACATAATGAGAGAGGTTTGGAGAATAAGTAGATGCTCACAGCCTGTCTTCCATCTCCGAATCAATGTAATGCCGTAAATATGACAGGAAATGCCAATCCGCAGAACGAATCAGCATTTCTCCTGTCTGTTTGTAAGTAACTTATAATCAGATTATTGATTATATATCACTGATATTCGGCTTATTAATTACGACGTATTTTTGTCAGGGGTATATAAAATGAATATTTTGAATATTATGTCGTAGTAAGTCTTGACTTCAACAGGTAGCCTTTCCTCCTGTTGTGCTCACGTCTCTCCGTCTCATAGTAGATGCATATCTTTCCAGACATACCCCGTCTGCTGTACGGTATATTGAATGTCCTGTATATCTGGGCGAGTTTGGCATTGATGTCGGCTATACTGTACCATTGGCCCTCATTGAACGCATTGTGTACCGCTGTGACAACTCCCCTGCTCCTTTCAAGATTGGAGGTCTTTTTCGCTTCCACAGCCGCTCTCAAGTCAGAATCCTTGAAGCCTGTCTCCAGTATCTTCTTCTCCCCGAGCAGGTCATATGCCTCCATTACGAGGTGGTAACTGTCCCCGATTTCTTTAAGCAGTTCCTTGTCGAACCTCTGTCTGCTCCTTACGAGTTTCTGGATATACTTGAACACAAGTCTATTTATGGCTTCCTTGCTTACAGGTCTGTCCAACTGGCTCATGTCATTGTCGCTTACTCCTGCCTTGACATATCGGTATGACACTCTGAACGCCTGTGTCGATTCGTATGCGCCCTTGATGTCGTATCTTTTCTGATAATGGCTCTTTATGAGTTCCTCACGAAAGGCATTGTCAAGCATGAAGAAGTCCCGAAGATATTCTGGGGTCATGAATCTGGAGTAGTCCACAGTTTTGAGTGCCTGTCTGTATAGGTCTGTCGCTCCCTCATCCCCTGTCTCCATATAAAGACCGTGTATCTTCATGAACGCATCATACTGGCTGTCGAGATACTTTTCCATTTCCTCTTTCGTCATATACTCCAGATTCTTGTCATAGTTGGTTATATGCACCAGCCTTTTGTAGCCGTTTCTGAATCTCCCTGCTATCTGTATCGCTTCCGTCTCCGGGTCTATCATCGTATGGGGTGCGGAATACAGTTCTGTCAGCAAGATTACCACTGGCTTGTATTCCAGTTCTATGTCCACCGCTGAATAGAATCGGCTTGTGAAGAAGTTGTATTTTTCCAGTCGGGCATATCCGTCCGTGACTGTAAGGGTGTCGCTGACATTCTCGAAACCATGGGATTTCAGTTTCTCCATGCTCTCCGTGCTACAATATACATAGGAATCGTCCCGTATGCCCGTATTCGTTATGATGTTCTCTATACCTGCCGTGGAGTTGTAGAATACGCATACCATGTCCGCATCATCCAATCCTTTCAATGTCGTTCTGAACACGGTCTTGACATTGTTGGTCTGGATTATCTCTATGTCCTGCCTGAAATCGTATGTCGGGACTATCCTGTCCATTTCAAATCCGCTGTCTGCAAATCTCGGGTCGCTCGGCAGTATAGGTGTCGCTGATACCATTGCCTTGCTGCGGAACTTGAAGAAGTCCTTTGTCGGAAGTGTCACCGTGCTGCGGTAGTTCACATCGCTTATGAGCCTGTCACATTCATCGTACAGCAGGAAGTAGGTCTGGTACATGTTAGTCTCCGCATTAATCATTGCCCTCTTGATTTTCGGGAAACTCTCCGGTGTTGTCATTATCTTCTTGTGTTCCTCGCCACCTTTGATATAGTCCTCTATGTCCTGTGTGCTCACTCCCTCATATACTCCGAGCATTGAGGGGTACTTCTGTTCCTTGCCCTTGATTACCGGAACATTAGGCTCTATGATTATCGAGTTCCTTTCGGTCTCCAGTTCGAGGGTGGTTGCCCCTATTCCGCATACCGTCTTGTACAGTATCGTGTTCGGCTGTATCTCATCCATTACATCGGAGAGCCTTTGTCCATTGTTTAATTTTATTTCCTTTTCTGTCATTAACTATTTGGGTTATTTGTTATTATATAAATCTTGATTCAAGAGGGAAAGTGCCTTTGTTTGACACTCTCCCTTTGTGGCATCGGTTAGGCTACCTGCATTATGAGAGAGAGAATGTCCTCTACTGCGGTTGCAGGATAGATTATCTTTCCGAACGGGAATTTCAGTCGGAGTTTGAGATAGTTCTTGTCATCACCCATTCTTACCTGCTCGTCTTTGTGCATCGCAAATCCTGTGTGCTCCGTTTCATGGTCGAGAAGCCACTGGTTTGCATCTGCTACCGTCTCCGGCTCGAAGTTCGTAACTGTCGGGAGTTCCACATTGCTTCTGCGGAGGTAGGCAAGGATATAGTCCTTTATCTGCTTGTTCACTGGAAGTTTGAAGTCGAGTTCTCTGTTCTTGAATCTTACTCCTACCCAGTAGTAGGCGTTTGCTCCCTTGTCCACCCGTGGGGTCACTATGATTTCCACAGGGTTGTTGGAGATTGCCCTCTGCATCAGAGCAAAGAGTTGTTCCGTTGTCCCTCCCTTGACAATAGTCTGCTGGAGTGCCCGTACTGGTGCGTTTGATGATACTGATGTCATTTCTGTTGAGTTTACCATTGAAGTTGTGTTAATTTCTTTCATTTCTTTAATCTTTTAAAATGTTTAACAATATTATTCCTTGTCAGAACTTCATCAGTGCGCGCTCCTGAATCCGTCTGACAGTGCAGAAGCAAGTGAGGGAAGACCCCTCGTAAAGTAAGAGTGCAGGCCTGTTTCATCATCGGTCCTTTTCCTCTTTCTGAGCCTCTGTGTCCCTTTACCTCCCCACCCCAAGGTAATCGGACAGGATGCTCATCAGAAGCGGTAACCGCGGTCGATTCAGACCCGTACTCTCTTTCAAAGAACTCTTCTTCCCTTCACTTCTGCGCTGCAAATCTACTGTAATGCGGACTCCCTGTAAATGAAGAATAGGAGCCGTTTTTGACTCCTATTCTTTTCCTTTCAGTAAAGTCTGGAACTTATTGTGCCCACATCCTCCAATGGAACCTCTTCCGTCTCGTATCCCAATCCGAACTTCGGTTGGACTGGCTTCTTGACTATGTACCGTATTGTCGGACGCATTGTACTCATGTCCAGTATATCATCCTTGTCATATACCTTTATCAGTTTCAGATACTCGAATATGAACTCACAGAGTCGGTCCGGCAGGTCGCTCCTCATTTCCGTGTTCTCGTGAAACATCCTGTATATGCCGCATATGAGTATCTGCTCCCTCTCGTCTTCGGATTTGCGTCCTGCCTGTTTCCTGTAACTGCCCAGTTCCCGCCTTGCCTGTTCCATTGAGGTTATGTCCGGAAGATACCTGTCAAGATAGTCTTTCAGCATTCTCCTCGTAAACCAGCCGTAACAGTTCTGGAGCTTGACCTTGCCTGTCGCGTGTTGTATGGTTATCTCCCTGTCAAGGAACGTGCTCGGGTCATTGAGGAACAGGTATAGACCAAGCAGGTCTTTCCGCACAGCCTCGTACTGCATCGCCTCGTCACATGCGGATTCCCATATTGCCTGCACCACCTTCTCGTACTCCTTGTCATATATGAGGTTTGCGAGTAATGCAAGTGTGCTCATCATGCCGAGGTGTGTTCCGTTGTCCCTTGACAGCCCAGCATTTTCCAGCATACTCCGGACTGTCTCAAACTCAACGTATAATGGAAGAAGTACTTCTGTGTCCTGGTCTTCCGGTATGGGCTTGCCTTTCGAATAGTTCATGTCATATTGGAACTGTATCGCTGAGTCGAAGTACCGTATCCCCAGACCGAAGTACTCATTGAGCATGTCTATATAAGGCATCAGTCGTGAGACCTTAATCGGCAATGCCGTTTTGGGATAGTTTTTGTTGTCAGTGTTCTCCATATTGTCTGATGTTGAAATTCAAGAGCGAAGATACGTCAAATCATCTTCTCACCACGCTAATAATAATGTTCGGGCTGGACTGATTCTCGATATGGGTACGCTGTATTTTGGATTATTTTTCTATTTATATACCCACTGCAAGAATATGTCGTATGTTAAATCACTGACATTCAATAACAAAATAAAACAACAAGATTCTCAGAGGGTATATGTAATGAAGATTCCGGTTTTATGTCATTTGGTTAAATGGTCCTGTTTACAGAGAGCACATCCTTTATCTCCTGTGAGTAGACTATACTCCCGAACGGGAATGTCAGCTTTCTGTTCCGGAATGTCCGTCCTTTGCTGTATCTGCTGTATCTGATGTAGTCGTGTATCTCCTGTGCGTATTCAAGATGCCTGTAATGGTGGTATTGGAGCCAGTTGATTCCCCTTGTCATTGTAGGGTCTGGGGAGTAATCGGAGATGTCTGTCAGTCCGTCTTTGCCCTTTAGGAGGAAACAGAGGATGAATGCCTCAATCTTGCGGTTAAGCAGGAGTGCGAAGTCCAGCTCAGTACTGCCGTATCTCAGACCGACCCAGCAATATGCCTGTCCGGACTGGTCTATTCTCGGTGTGACGATGAGGGATGTGTCGGGGAAGTTCGCTGCTGCCTCTCTGATGAGTTGAATGAGCTGTTCTGTGTCCATGCCTTTGAGGGTGAGGCGTTGATAGGAAGTGAATGATGTGCTGTTCATGATAAGTAGTGTTTGAATGAATGTCAATTAGATATAGTAGAAAAGGACAGGATATCTCACCTGCCCTTTGTCGTTGAATAGAGTTGGATATATGGCGGATTTACAGCAGATTCTTCATCGCCTCATCTATCTGGGAGTTCTCGAAACTGTCGAGGTAGATTTGGGTGGTTTCAAGGTCGGAATGCCCCCAGACTCTCGCTGATTATGGCTATGTTCACTCCAGACCTTTTCAAGACGGTTGCAAAAGTATGCCGTGCCGTGTATGTGGTCAGATGGGTTTCCAGTCCTGCCATTCTGCCTATCTCCGCAAGTTTGGTGTTTACATGGCGGAGTACCTTATGAATCCTGTTCTTCCGCTGTATCTCCGTTTTGTGTTTCTTCCTGTCCAGTATAGGAAAGATGTAATCATCTGGTTTCGCATCTGTTCTGGAATATCTGCCGATTATCTCACAGCCAGTATCGCTTAGAGAGAATGAGATATCCTTGCCTGTCTTCTTGCGGATGTACCTTACTCTGCCATCAGATATGTCACTGTATCTTAACAAGGCTATATCGGAGAAATTGATTCCAGCACCGAAGTAACTGAACAGGAATATGTCCCTTGCAAACCGCATATACGGCTGTTCTCCAGACAAGTCAAGCGACATTATCTTCTTGACATCTTCTTTAGATACGGCCCTTTTCCTTGTGCGTACATCAAACTTGCTGACTTTGAACTCACTGAACGGGTAGATGTCCTGCTTTATCAGTTTCATGGACAAGGCACGGTTGAATACACTTCTGAAAGTACGGAACAGTTGGCTTATAGTCGTGTCCTTGCATCCAGTACCATGCAGCCATGTCTCGTATCGTTCCAGCCATTGGCAGTTGATGTCACTGAACGGAATGTCAAGAGATTTGTTGAATTTAAGTAGGGAATCCCTTGAATACTTGTAGACTTCCATATTGCCGAGTTTGTCTGATTTGCGGAGTTCATTGATGATGTAAGCGTACATCTGTCCTACAGTCTGGACTTTCTTTCTGTTCTCCAAAGTCTGTATGAGGGTGGACATGGTGAACTCCTGCTGCTTTGCCGTAAGTTCCATTATCAGACTGTTGTAGGCCGATACCTTGTCACTGATGAGTTTGAGGATGGCTTCTCTGTCGGGGCAGGATTTTCGCGGAACATTCTTCTTGAAGTCCCAGTCCTTTTCCTTTACGGAGATGCCAAGTGAGACATACTTCCGCTTCCTGTGCTGTGTCAGACGGAGCATTAAGGGATAACTGCTGTCACGAAGTGGACGGACATTGTAACAAATAACTTGTACAGAAATGGTTAGCATAATGAAATTGCTTACACATCTGCTTACACAAAGTATCTGAAACAGCCGTAAAGCATCATTCAAGGGCAAAACAAAAGCAGTCACATAAACTGTAACTGCTTGATACTCTGTCGGGGTAAAAGGACTCGAACCTTCGACCCCCTGCTCCCAAAGCAGGTGCGCTAGCCAACTGCGCCACACCCCGGTTGAGACTGCAAATATAAGGCATTATTTGTAATAATTTCAGTTTCTTTTTAGAATTCATCACTAAATTTGTAATGTTTTTTAGAGGATACTGTCATGAAATTGCTTATAGTTGAGGATGATCCGTCACTCAGAGAACTGATGCGAAGGGCTTTGGCCGAGGAGAGGTACGTGGTGGAGACCGCATCGGACTTCGCGGAGGCCGACGCCAAGATCGCAGGATATACTTACGACTGCATACTGCTGGACATCATGCTGCCCGGCGGAAACGGCCTGAGGCTGCTGGATCACATAAAGGAACTGCACAAGAGGGAGAATGTCATCATCATCTCGGCAAAGGACTCGCTGGACGACAAGGTCTATGGCCTGGAGAAGGGCGCGGATGACTACCTGCCCAAGCCGTTCCACATGGCGGAGCTCAAGGC
>ULUG01077521.1_pt1 | contig 13316 bp, 10 predicted proteins | sample 1958331 | NCBI WGS metagenome assembly ULUG01 (sample SAMEA4835755, study PRJEB28245) | human gut metagenome | biome: gut microbiome; material: fecal sample | place: Denmark | collected 2008
GATATTTTAATTTTGTGCTTTTATCTTTGCGGAGAGAAAAGTACAATTGATGTTTTTAACTAAAGCAATCATTCCTGAATATTTTTATCATCAGGATTGGGCTCAATTTGTGTTTCATCTTTAAATGCTTCTTTTTCTTTGGATCTGGACTTTACTATTTTTTTACATATGTAATCACCCCATATACATACGTATGTTGAAAAGTAGGGAACAATCTGATAGATAAATAAAGAAAAACTTTTTAATTTTACCCAAAAATAAATGCTGACCAAAAGATTTATCCCAAGACAGATGGAGGTGGCTTTATGGTCCATCTTGAAAATCTTCATTTGTAAGAAAGCTAAAATAAAAGGAGCGCTCGCAATCCAAAAATTAATATTATTTTCAAGCAGAAAAAGAAAAAGAGCCATAAGTTTTAAATATCAGTACTCCTTGTTGAGTGTTAATTTGGGACCAAAATTATCTGTATCAAGGTATCCGTCCCACCTGCCATCCAGTATATCTACTATGTATTCTACAAGGTCTCCAATTGAGAAAAATATATTGGCAATCCCTGCCAGAACACCGAGAGTTTTGACAATACGATACGTTGTATCGCGAGCAAACGCACAGTACAGTCTATCATCTAATCGTTTTAAAAGTTTCTTTCCATACTTAATTAACTCCTGACCCAAAGCTAACAGTTTGTCTGCAGATTGGAGGACAGATGACCATATCTTTGAAATGGCAAATAATGTAGGTATGAGCCAAATAATAAAATCTACAGCAAATCCAAGCCATTTTATGTTGATCTTTACATATCCGTCAGGGTCAATATTGTTGATAGGCTCGTTTCCGCAGTAAGCAAAGGTATTCCCATGTAACCCCCAGTTGTATAAAACCGGGATCATGTCCACAACATCACTATTTAAAAACCGACCAATCACACTCGCATAGTACCGGCTGTCCAGGTAATAAAACCCGGTTTCTGTGTCATAATAGTAGGACCTGTAGCGTATCGGGTTTATTGCTGCAATTCCAACAAAGTCATCGGTTGCGGTGTTATCCGAGGTCGCGGTGCAAACGCCCCATGCGTCGTATGAGTATCCGGCGACAGGGTTCCCGTTAGCGTCTATAATCTGAATTACATCGCCCTGGAGATTCTTTTTAAAGTAGTACGGGGTTTCGTTGTAGATTAAGCCGCAGACAGAGTCTTCGTTGTCGTACAGGTAGTCTATGACAGTTTCGCCGTATTTCTCCCGGAGAATCTTTTTTCTGGAAAGGAAATAGCGATGAGTTATTCCGTCAACGGTCTTACTTGTGCGGATGCCATTCTGGTTGTAAGTGTAGGTAATGTTCTTTCCGTTACCGACCGCAGATCTGAGCTGCCGTCCTTTTTCCCAGGTCAGCGAGTAACCCAGGTAGGAGAGGGGACGTCACTCTGTATTCATTATATCACATAATTCGTATTGTGTCAATATGTATTGCGTTATAATTACAAATATTTAAAAAGAGGGAGGTGTCCGCAATGCAGACACCTCCTGAAAAACTTAAAAAAGAATAAAGAATTATAAGAACAATATTTTGACTTTGTGCTTTAATTTTTTTTTGATGGATGGAAGCAAAAATTGTGTTTTTAGTCAAGCAAATCTGTTGCTGTTGCTTTTAAATTTGAATTCTTTATTTGACTTTTCCGATCCCTTTTAATGATGAACTGAAGTTAAAAAATGATTTCATTAAAATCAAGCTTAAGAGCGTTGTTGACTGTTTTACACATTTTTATTGATTTTTTGTTAAAATCATTTCGTAGTAAATCGAAGTCTTTTGACCTTTGAACTTCAATGAACTTTTGGTACCATGAGATTTGACTGCATATTTGTTTTATATATTTTTCTGGGAATCTTTCAATATCCCTAAGTTCATCTTGGATTTGAGAAACAACGCCGATTCTTTTATCTGTATATTCAACATGAGTTTCAAGCATATAAATCGATTTTTTTAGGCTTTCAATTTTTCTATCCAATTCAATTTTTGCATATTGTTCTACCCTATCAATCAAGAATTGCAAAATATTATGATTTTTAAGTATCATATATTCGCAAGAAGTTTCACTTGGCCAAAGATAAAGAGACATTCTTGTTTTCCAAATATTATCATAAGTTGATGTTGATTCAAGGATATCTAATGTTTCGGGAAGAATTATTTCTAAATAATCTTCATCCGATGGAAAAAAAACTCTTTCATCTGGAGGCATCACAGGTCCCGTTGTACTCATAAAAGACCTGGCTTGCTTTCTGGCCATCTGGTACCCAGGGTCATTAGTAATAAGATTAGATATCATTTTTTCATTCGAGTAACAATCTTCATTTTCAGGCAAATTCCAATAAGGGAAAATACCATATCGAAATCTTTTTAATATTGATTTGGAGTTTTTCTCAGCATTAAACATGATCATTTGAACTAACTCAGATCCATGCTTTCTGTAGTAAACATTGTGTTTTAGAACTCTGAAGTCCATGTCTTCCAGTTTCGCGAAAATCTGCTTATTCACGTCTTTATCCATATACAGACTACCTCAAAACAATACTTAATTTAAAATTAAGGGATCATATCCAAAACATTTCATAGTCGTGCCGAGTAATCCCCCTGCACATACCGTAATTGCAAGTAATACTGTGATTGCGGCTAACCCATCTGCAGCTTTTTTTGTTGATTCTTGACCATTTTTTCTGTTAATATACGGTGTCATATCAATTACTGGTGGGGCATCAAATTTAAACTTGTCCTTCCTATTTTTTGCATACTCTGTATCTTTCCCAATATTTATATAATAATCAGGGGCTTTTTGAGGCTTGCTTAATTTTTCGAAGCTATAAAATATAATCCCATCAATTGTTGTGTACTCAATATTGTATCCTTCAGATTGAAACGCTCCTGCGAAAACCCAAGTCCCCTGCTTATAGATAATGGCAGGGTCCTGCTTATGCTGCGGGGCGAGATCAACATAATTGCCAAGCTGATTCTTTGCTTTCGACATTTTATACGGAATCAAATATGAAATAGGTTTAACTTCATATATTTCCCTGTATAATTCAGCCTCCTCATCCATCACGATTCTGATTATATCAGCTCTTTTGGTGGTGATATTTATTTCGTGATAACAGTTTGGGTTAGTCAAACAAATATACTTAACTACTTTGTTGTGTATAAACCCTTTACTGGGCAGGGATTTAAAATCTTGATATACTGTTCCATCTTCATCATAATAGTTGGAAGGTGCATTTGCGCAATAGCTGTATAAAGAGGGAAGCGTCTCCGGACTACATGAATCAAACCTAACATCGATTGTCAAAAATCTACCAATTATAGGAGTATAATATCGAGACACTAAATAGTATATTGAAAACTCTTTGTCGTAAAAATAGCTTCTATATCTGAATGGGTTAATAGTCGCTATGCCGGAGAATTCATCGGTTGCGGTACTGTCTGAGATAATAGTGCAAACGCCCCAGGCATCGTAAGAGTAATTTGCTACGGGGTTTCCGACAGAGTCAATTATCTGGATTACGTCACCTTGAAGATTCTTTTTAAAGTAGTACGGAGTGTTGTCGTGTATCAGTCCGCAGACAGAGTCTTCGTTGTCGTACAGGTAGTCTATGCCCGTTTCGCTGTGTTTTTCCCTGGAGAGAGTAAACCGGGTAGGAGAGGGTGCCACTCTGTATTCATTATATCACATAATTCGTATTGTGTCAATATGTATTGTGATGTAATTACAATTTTGCGTGAGCTTTTAAAGGACAGCCCGCACAAAACGTGCGGGCTGTAAGCATTAAAAACCAAGTTATTTCTTAAACATCAATTTCTCCAAAATCGAAGTTCAGGACCTTTGCGTAAAACTCTCTGTTCTTTTCGGCTCGTTCTCTCAATCTTTTTCTTACATGTCCCAACTCCTCATCAGGAAGTTCGATGTCATGACGCATTTTGTACCAATTCTGTAAATTATATGCATTCTGTCTGATAGTGTCTCTGTCTGAAACTTTCAAATAGTCATCATACTCAAAATCATCCAGCTTTTTACCGCTGTCAATACGCTTTCTGTAGTATTCAGCTATTTCTGAGAAAAAATCCAGTTTTGACTCGATTCGAGTCTCTATAAGTGCTTTATTTTTTTTGATATAGTAGTCCAGAGTGTCTCTGTCTTTCAACAATAAGTAATCAATTATTGCAGGATCCATTTCCCCGCTCAGGTGGAAAGTCCGTGCTCTTCGCCGTGTGAAATATGAATTAAAATCGTAAATGAGATCCAGCATCCGGAGAGTCTCTTTGAATACCATGGTCAGGTACTCATATGGAGTATCGCTGATTTCATCCGGGCGAAACATGATGGGGTTTCTTGTAAATACAGTATCTGAGTTTGCCTGCGAAAATTCCGCCGAACGAATCATTAAAGGGTCCCTATAATCACAATGGATTTGCAGTGATTCTCTGAATCCTTTCTCATCCGTCTCTTCATAAAGCCAATATGGAGCTGCATAGAAAGAATACCTAATTTTCGGGAATTTTTTTTCCATTGGACCGTAAGAATACTTTATTATATCCTGCGGACTTCCGTTAAGACCGTCTAATGCTATTCCCTGCAATATGGTTTCGCCGTATCTTCTTAAATATCTTCCCGGTTCTACTTCCGAGTATCCTCGCTTAATTAATGAAGAAATCATCCATTCATAAACTTCGTTTAAGTTCAACTCAGGTTCAATCATTTATTACTCCTTTTTACCATACATGGCAGGAATACTCTGTTCTTGTTTTTGTTTCTGACTGTAAGTTCAACGCGAACACCATTGTCAAGGTTCCGGCGCATGCCGCAACTATAGTTACGAACTCCTCCGTTATAAGTCCGGGGGCATCGCCGGTTACTTTGGGTTTAGGCTTGCTCCTGTCGTAAGACTTTTCCTTCAGGTCTGCCGGATCATACACAGGTACTGCACTGGGGTCCGGGTCGGACATCTGGAATCTATAGTATATGATTCCATTCTCGGTATAATAGGTGATAAAATACCTCGAAACAACGAAAGCTCCTGTAAAGTCATAAGTTCCGGGTACGAACTCGGTCTTATTATCAACTTTTCCCCTGATTGCCAAATTAATGTACATCCCCAATTGATTCAAAGCTCTCCGTGTAAGGTATCCTTTTCGGTAGGAAATCGGTTTGACCTCATATATCTCCGACGGGAGCGTCTTCCTTATTCTTATGATATCCGCTCTTTTTGAGTAAATGGGTACTTCGGGGAAAAAGAAGCCATCACCCATTTCGTTTCCATCTTTACAAACTTTTAAAACGACATAATAATGAATCTCTCCGGGGTAGCTTAGCTCACTGAAGGGCATGCTTGAAGTTCCGTTGGCGTCAACATATACGGTCGGAGCATTTCTGCAATAAGAAAATATGCTTGGAAAGGAGCCCGGTCGTGAGCCGTCAAATTTGGAGTCAATTGAAAGAAACCTTGAAATTTCAGGACAATAGTATCTGTGTTCAAGGTAGAAAAATCCGGTTTCGTTATCCTGATAATAACTTCTGTATCTGAATGGGTTGATAGTTGCTATTTCGCAATCTGAGGTGTCGGACTCAATAGTGCAAGCACCCCAGGCGTCGTAAGAGTAATTTGCTACGGGGTTTCCAGCAGAGTCAATAATCTGGATTACGTCACCCTGAAGATTCTTTTTGAAGTAGTACGGAGTGCTGTTGTATATCAGTCCACAGACGGCGTCTTCGTTATTGTAAAGATAGTCAATAATTGTGCTTTCATAAATCTCACGGAGAATTTTAGAACCATAGAGGAAATAACGGTGTTTAATCCCATCAACAGTTTTGCTTATACGCAAACCATCGACATCGTAATCATAAGATATATTCTTTCCGTTACCTATCGCCGATTTCAACCGATAGCCTTTACTCCAAGACAACGTGAAACCGCTCAGAGAAAGTGCATTGCCCCTTGCATCATAGGTTATGGCATTTCCGTCGTAGGAGGTAAGCTTATCCTTCCAGACCGGGTCTCCGTAGGTGTAGACTTTTCCGTTCTTGGTAAGGATGTTTCCGTAGCCGTCGTAGGTCATGGTGTTGACCGTTACACCGTTTTTGGTTTCCGTCAGAAGCTGTCCCTGCGCATCGTAGGTGTATTCCGAAACGCCGTCCACGCTGTCCTCAATCTTTGTGATTCTGGACATTGCGTCATAGGTGTAATCTATGGTGCGTCCGTCGGAGAAGGTGAGGCGACTGATCAGATTTGTGGTGGGGGCGGAGCGGAGAGTACCGCCGTCCACGCTTGCGTCGGGAATCACGCCGTCAACATAGTCAAACTTACGGTAGCAGAAGCCTTTGCCGAGAACAAGTTCATCGAAGTCCTTGCGTCCGAAATGGTCCTTGCCGCTGTTGGAGATCGCTCCGGTGGGGAGGGTTACGGAGGTGTTTGCCCGTTCGTCCTTGTGGTACTCGTTTTTGTAGACAAGCTCGGTTCCGTCAGGGAAGAGAATGTGCTTCTTCAGGATATTACCGTCATTGTCATAAGTATACCGTACGGTACGGGCGATAACCTTGGAGGTTACGTATTCATTTTCGTCCACCGTAACATCGGATTCGGTGGCTTTAATTAGAATACCGTCCTCATACACATAATTATACAACCTTTTTTCGGTAATGTCAAGTACTTTCGCAAGATTATTCTGATCTTCGTAGGAAAATTTATACCTTTTTTCGACAATGTCCGACGAATTCCGCCAGGTTTCGGTGATAAGCTGGCCGTAATTGTTGTAGTTGTAGGTTACGGTGTATCCGTTGGCATAGGTTGCGGTCTTTAGTTTTCCGTTGCCGTTGGCGTAGGTATAGCTTGTGAGGGGGGTGAGGTTTCCTTCACCGTCCAGCAGACCCACACCGGCGAGTTTATGGAACTCGTTATAAGTCATTCCGTACGTTTCACCGTCGCCACGGGTTATACGCGTAAGTTTGTTCAGGCAGCTGTAGGCGTAGTCCACGTGGGACAGCTCCGTACCGTCGGGGGCTTTTGAGGTTACCTTGGTCTGCCGTCCGGCGTTGTCGTATTCGTACAGGGTCTTTGTGCCGCTGGCTTCTGTTGCCTGAGTGATGCGGGAGGTCTCTTCATCCACCGTATAAGTCATGGTATAGCCTCGTTCATCGGTTTTCGAGACCACGTTGTTCCCGTTTTCGTCGTAGGTATAGCTGCGGTAGTAAGTTCCGAAAAGTCCTCCTGTAAACTGTGTACTGGTGAGGGGATTACCGTATTCGTCAAGGACTTCGGTGAAGTTTTCGGAGGTTTCGTCTTCCTTGGACACTACGTCGGAGTCATCAACCTTTGTTTCCTCTTCTTCGGTTGCGGAAGTCTGATAAAGCTCCTTGAATTCCGGCTCGTTCTGCACGGTTTTGATGCTGTCACGGGTGAGGATTATATTATCGAATAGCAGGGGATTATCGCAACTGTACTCGGAAAGACATATTTCGATATAGGCGATGGCCTTGTAACGCTTCTTGTGGAAGGTCATAGAGACATGCTGCCAGTCTTCGGTTCTGATATCCACGGCCTGAGAATGAACCTCGGGGGAGTGGGAGTAGGAGCTTCCCGGCTTGTAGTGGATCTTTGCGCTGATTTCCGCGGGGACATGCGATGAGCCTATGAAGCCTTTGAACCAGGTGCTGAGGGTGAAGGTCTCTACCACGTTGGCGAAGGAGTTGGGCCTGATCTGCTGAACGATTTCAATGGGCCGGGAGTCCTTGTCGTACATTTTAAGGCTGCTGCCGCCCTGAATGAAGGCTTCGTTGCTTATGGACAGGCATTCATCGCAGTTTGACTTGTCCCAACCGGCGAATTCGGATTCAAAGCTGCTGTTGGAGATGAGATTGTAACGGCTCGGATTTGTACCCACTTCAAGTTGTGCCGCATCCGCATAAGCCACACCTTCACCGCAGATACCCACGGCGGCGGCGATTGACTGGGTTGAGTCAAGAGTGACAGAGGCGGCCAGTCGGGTGTAGAATTTTTCCCCTGTAGCGATCCTCTCGCTTTCGGCTAACACTTCTCCGTCGGAGTTGATGATTCTCAGGAATACACCGTTATTTTCCTCTGCAAAACCCGAAATGACCCGGATGTAAGCGGAGAAGGTGTATTCTCCGGCAGGAAGGAGGATTCCTTCGGAATGTACACCGCCGAGAGCGTCCGGAGAGTCTGCGGAAAGTCTGAGAACTTTTGAACCGTACAGGGCTTTTTCTCTGTCTTCAAAGGACTGTGCGGAGGCGGAACCGGAACCGAAGGCACTCCAACCGTCAAGGGTCTCAAAATTGTGGTTGGTCAGCATGTTTACAATGGGTTTGGAAACACTGATTCCGTTGCCGAGAATGGGATTTATGCCGCCGACACCGGAGGTGGGAACAATTCCGTCGGGGAAGAATGAGTACTGACGGGAGATCGCTCCCTTGTCGTCATAGCAATATACCGTTTTAACGGAGATATCCGTTCCGTCATCTGCGGGGAAGGTGTTGGTGACGATGGTCCGGTTTGCGTATGTGTCGTACTTGTACGCCGCATTGTGACCGGGCACCGGTTCTCCGTTCAGGAATCCGTATTCTTCAACCTGGCGAAGAGCGGATCCGGAGAAGGTGAAATCCGTCCGGGAGAGACTGTTGTCCGCCGCATCCTTAACAAGAATACAGCTCGGGAGAGAACGGGTACCGGAGTAGGAAATGCATATCTTCTGCCCGTTGGGGTAAGTTATGCCCGTCAGACAGCCGTCAGTATAGGTATAACTTACGCTCGCGCCGTCGGGGGAGGTGATGGAGGTTAGATTTCCCTGTTCCGACCAGTCAAGGTCAAACACACGGCCCGCACCGTCGGTGACAGAGGTAAGCCTGTCCGAGGTATAGTTATATATCCGGGCATTTCCGTGCCCGTCGCAGTGCCTGATAAGTCTGCCTGCGTCGTCGAAGGTCAGAACCTCCTTGTCCATGGTCAGTTCACGGCGTTCCGGATCATAAGTGTATCCGGTTTTGTCTATATCCTCGTAGAGATTGTAACAGTAATTGTAATAATGCGTAATTACGGTCTCTTCTCCGGGGATCTCGATTATTTTGCTGCCGTCTTCGCATTTTCCGACACTTTCCCCCTCATAATCGCAGGGGACGGTGACAAATGTTGAGGGGGCGGTGACCGTCTCATCATAGGAGCGCATTATGTAGGTCTGTTTCGACGTACTTTCCTTAAGTTTGAGTTCTTTTCCGTTTCCGTCGGTGAAAATGTAACCGGTGCATATTTTTTCGTCATGGACGAATCTTCCGGGGACAAGAGACTGCAGGAAATCGTATCTCCAGCCTTTTCCGAGGTGCATCGCGGAGTAGTCTGCCGTAACAACACCTCTGTCGGTATTGTTGTTATACTCTGCGTCAGAAAGGACCGAATTGTATTGTGCGGATATACTTACAGGCATTCTTGTGCCGCCCCAGGAAAAGACAGGGGAGTCTATGAACATATTTCCGTTGTGCATGTCCAGGGAGACTTTACCGAAGTTCGCAATATCCTGCAGCGTCTCGGAGGCGGAGGTGTCGGGAAGCTTGTTTTCTGTGAAGGAAATTTCCAGCTTGGGGCTGTTTGTCCCCGAGGTGGTCAGAAGAACTGTAGGGGTAGTCAAATAAGATGAGCCCGCAACCAGGACAAGCCCGAGGGACACCTTCGTTTCTCCTTCATCTACCGCATTTTTAACGGTAGAATAACAATTCAGGGTGTAGTCTGTCTCGTCGGTAAGGTCGACGGTGTCCAGGGTGAAAGATGCCCCCGGAGCCGCCATTCCCTCACGGGGTTCGGATGACAGCGAAACAAGTTTGAGCTTTGCGCCGTAATAGCCTCCGGCGCTCATTTTCTCAACGTGTATGCAGAATTTTCCTCCGGTTACCAGAGCGTTGTTTGGCATTTCGGGGATCGGAACTGAAAAATAGACGGTAGTGTCGTAGCTTCCGCCCATGGTCCCCGTGCCTCCGGACTGGAGAAGATGCCCGGAAATCCTGTAGTGCCGTATTCCATCGTTTGAGGATATAACGACCTGCGGGTCTATCGTTACGGGGAAGGCTCTGTCCTCGGAATTTATCCATTCGCTGTCGGCAATAACGGAAATATCGTAAATTCCGCCGGATCCTTCGGTAAATTCGTAGAAAACACCGTCACTTGCGGCACCTGATGCGTCGGTCATGAAGGGGGAAGGTATGCAGAATACTTCCGTGAGATTTTCGCTGTAGAATTTTATCTGGCGCTGTTCCGCCTTGAATACCGGGGTAAGATTGTCGCATCTGAGCTTGAAACGGTATCTGTAGGAGGGTTGTCTGCTCTGTATGACAATGTTTTCTTTTACCCTGTCACTTTCTACGGAATAGTCAAGATCCGCATTCCTGATCGCATGGGTAAAGGTGAGTTTGTCGGATTTTTCGGACAGTTCGGGTTCAAGTCTGCTTACGGAGTTCTTTTCCGCAGCATTGCGGTTTGCGAAAAAGTCTATTCTGTAACCGTCCTTTTCAATGCTGAAAAGTTCATCGTTTTCGGCCGTTTTGCTGAATTTTGCGGAAAATTTTTCGCCTTTTGCCGTGTAAAATTTTCCGGACTCGTCTTCTGACAGGGAACTGTCATGGTCGGAAAAGGATCCGGTCACGGGATCAAGATCATGAATGTTTTTTCCGTAGAAAACCATCTTTTTAGAACCGTCGGCCATTTCAAAAAACTTTTTGTCTGACTGACGCATTTCCGGTATCTCTCGAAGATTTTCCGAAGCTTCGGCATTGTGATGTCCTACGTCGGGGACGGTAAGAATTTCTTCCTGACCGGGTGCCTCGGTATCTGCTTCAAAAATATTTGTGTTTTTGGCTTCAAAGCCGTTTTCAAAGTTTTTGTTCATTTCAATTGTCCTTTGTTTATAAATTAAAATTTTTGATATTCCGCAGTCATGGTCTGACAAGTATCCCGCTGCGGATAAAATTGCTTTCGTACTCTCTGTATTCATCATACAGCGCACGCTTTCTGCTTTCGTCTGCTGTGTCTGAATCTTTTATGTATTTCTCGGAAAACTTTCTTTCAGCTTCGTATCCGGTGCAGGATTCAGCCAGCTGCAGGGCAAAACTTTCCCTACGGTTAAGGTGGTAAGTTATGTTCTTTTCCGTATCGGTTACCGTACATATCCCATAGCGGGATTTTCGTGTAAACCGGGGATTAAATGCCGGAGTTTTCATTATCGCATTCTCCTTTGTTTTTCTTCGGCAGATTCATTATGGCCGCAAGTCCTGCCGCAATTGCCGAAATACAAAGTCCGGCGAGCGCGGTTTTCAGATAGTCAATATCCTCACTGTTTGAGGATACTATGTACACAAGATTCGTGGCGATGTAACCTGCCGCCGCCTGAATGAAAGTTCTTGCGGCTCTGATAATTGCTTCTCTCATAGATCTAAACCTCCTTATACTCAAGTATTTTTCTGACATTTTGCCTGAAATCGTCCATTGTTTTCCCGAATTTCTTCAACCAGTTTTCAGGGTCGCCGTGATCACTTGCAAAGCCCTGCCGATGCGCCTCTTTATGCGAACATATGTCGTCCGGGGAAAGACCGAGTTTTAGGCACAGATACGCGCAGAATTCCTCTGCGACACCGAAAGCCTGACGGAAATAATGTTCATCATTGAGCCCGTCTTCGCATATTTCGAACTGTATGTGAGCTGTGGGATTGTAGTTGTAGGATCCGTTTTTTCCGCCGCCACAACCCCAACAGCAGATGTCAAAGGGGAGAGTCTGGTATACGGCAACGGATCCGTCTGCGGCTTTACCGATAAATGCGTGCATTGAAACCTCGTAATTCGTCCTTACCGGCTTCTTGCTTTTATCCCGTACTCCCACCGTTTTTGTCCCATCCGGATAAACATACATCCTGGGCTGATTCCAATGATTGGAATATCTGTTTTTCCCAAGGTGTCCGATGATCTCGTTGTAGCCGCATTGACCTTTGACCGGCTGTACATAGCGTTTAAGGTATGGATTATTTGCTCCTGTACTGTGGACAACTATTCCGGAAGGTTTGGGGTATATCTTTTTTGCTGCCTTGAAGCTGTCGTTTTCGGTAAAATACATTTGCGGATAATCATTTTTCATTCTCCTGTCCGGCTTTTTGTCATGATCTGGTTTATCAGATGATGGGCCTGTTTGTTTGACTCCTCGACGGTTGTCAGTCTTGTCATGATCTCAATGTTTTTCTCTTCCTGCTTGTCCTGCTTGCGTTTGATGTCGTCGACTCCGGATTTGATGTATCCGAGTTCTGTCAGGACCGCACCGTCCTGCTTCGCTTCTTTTCTTTCATCCCGGGACCTGTTCCGTTCAAAGGCTATATATCCGAAAATTATAGCCGCCGCCGTTCCCAGAATCCCGAATATTGCGGTGATATAGTTGATTGTCTGCATTTTTTCATTTCCTCGGAAATTCCACGATCCGGTCGTAAAGCATTTCTGTTTTTCCGATTTTTTTGTTTACGGGCCAGTGCCCTGAAAACCAATGCCGGAAGTCTGACTTGCTCCGTATACGGTCAAGCCATCTTTCGGTAGAAAAGTTTTTAACCGGCGGGATGTCTTCCTTCATTTGATGCGGTATGACGCTGTAGGGCAGGGTATGACTCAGTATTACATCGACCTTTCCTCCCAGCCGGCTGATCTTGTCTTCCACTCTTTTTTTTGCCGCCGCGCCTATTTCTCCGTCATAGCCCCAGAATTCGGTTTCCGGGGTATTTTCGAAGGTGTCGCAGTTCATGCTTTCTCCGATAACCAGGGTGTTCATTTTGTGTAGAATGTATATTTCCCCCATAAAACTGCACAGAATGTTTGGGTATTCAGGCTGAAAAAGTGCGAGACCTTTGTTGAAAATGACGGGTTCATAGGATTTTATGTTTTCCGGTGGATTGTCCTTGTCTCCCTGTAGCAGAAGGAAGGTGACTTTAACTCCGGAAAGCTTTTTTTTCAATCGCTCGTCTCTGCGATCGCCATAGTAGTTGATGCCTGCGTCGCCAAGGATTATCATAATGTCATCGCGCACGGTTTTTTCTTTTTTGCAAAACTTTATAATGCCTGAGAGGTCCCTGTGCTGTCCGACCGCAGCTATGAATATACGCTGCTCCTTTTTCTCTGTCTTTTTTTTCACGTCATACGGTGTTCCTTTCTTTTGAATTTGTTTTTTTCTCTCCGCTGTTATGATTATATAACGTAAGGAGGACAGTCTCTGACCGGTTTGGTCCTGAAAACGAAAAAAATCCCCGTCTG
>ULUG01092011.1_pt1 | contig 13193 bp, 12 predicted proteins | sample 1958331 | NCBI WGS metagenome assembly ULUG01 (sample SAMEA4835755, study PRJEB28245) | human gut metagenome | biome: gut microbiome; material: fecal sample | place: Denmark | collected 2008
TAGAACCGGCGAAATTTCCGATAATAATCTTACTCCCTGCGAGAATACAATTGCAAAAAATCCCTACAATCCCCGATATTTTCCCTATAGATGTACGTTTTTTCGACTTTTCTTCCTGCTGCATCTCATTTCCTCCAATCCTTATTTTCTCCTGCAAATTCCTTATTTCCTCCTGCAAATTCCATATTTTTCCTGCATGCGTACCAGTTTTTTCCGCATCGGCTTCCAGGCAAAATAGACAAAAACAATCGTACTGACACCATGTACGACATCAAACAAAAATCCACTCGCTTCCATCATCCAGAATCCGTTCCACGTCGGTGTATTTGTCACCAGTAACAGCGACGCAAAATTGAGAATTGGGCCATACACAAATACCGTCGCCAAAAATCCGATGATCATTGGCAGGATTTTTCCCTGCATCGAGCGGCAGAAGCCCCCAATGATACCGATAAGTCCCCAGCTGAGCATCTGAAACGGAGTCCATGGTCCCTGTGAAAACATAAAATTTGACAAAAAACCGGAAAGCATGCCGACGAGCATTCCCGGCACACTGCCAAAACAGCTTCCGGTAATGAGAACCAAAGCCGAAACCGGCTTAAACTGGGGAATCCAGAAAAACACACCGCGCGAGATGGCGATAATCGCCGAAAGCACTGTGATCATGATCATGTCTTTCATACGCACCCGTCGCGCAAGATATAATAAAAAGCCGGCAAATCCCAGTAAGATCAACACCGCGCAAGGCACATAATAATGGCTACATAACCAGTCCCGCATCTTCCATCTCCTTTGTATTAATGCAATCAAACAACGTACTGACCTGCGGTTTATACACAAGATTCTGCATCAGAACCTCGTGCGGCTCGCCCTCACTTGCCACATCGCCCTCAAACAAAAAGACAACATAATCCGCAATCTCGCCCACCAGATCAATATCATGTGTGATAATGATAATCTGCTTTTTCTCTCGGAACATATTTACCACTTTTTGGAAATTTTCTTTCATCCGTGGATCCATTCCTTTCGTCGGTTCATCCAATATGACGACATCAGCGTGTTTCATAAGAAATTTCAGCGATGCCGTAAGATGCTGTTCACCCCCGGAGCAGTCCAGCGGATTTCTGTCCGCGATCGGCGCGATCATTTCCTGCAGTTCTTCCGGAATATCATCTTCCACATCAAGTTCATCCCTTACTGTGTCTTTGGTAAAAATAGTAAGTACATCCTGTGGCATCATCACACAGCGCTTTATCATTTTTTTACCAAAATATCCGCTGAACATTTTCCCAAGCGTCGTTTTTCCTGCGCCATTGGGACCAATCCAGCAATTCACTCCGGCTGCGATCGTTATCTGCGGAATATTGAGAACATTTTCGTTACCATATGCTTTCCGGATATTTCGCACCTTCTGCCACACCCTTACTTCTCCGGGCTCCGTGTGAATCTCCGTTTTTTCTGCCAGTTTTCTAATCTTCTGCCGCACTTCCGTCAATGACATCTGCGGAGCATCCAAAATCCGGCGCTGCCACGGCAGAAACCGTCTCTGATAACTGCCTGTCCTCCCTTCGGAAAGCCAAAGCACTTTGTCCGCCTTTTCATATATATATTCACTATTGTGCTCGACAATGACAAAGGAAATTCCCATTTCCTCATGCACGCGCACAACCATTTCCCAAAACATCCGCGCTGAGATCGGATCCAGCTGCGACGTCGGCTCATCGAGCACAACCATCTCCGGATCCATACAGATCACCGACGCCAGCGCCAGTTTCTGCTTCTGTCCGCCGGAAAGTTCCGCCACTCCTTTATGAAACCAACTTTCAATACCAAAATACGTCGCGATTTCCGCTACCCGGTTACGGATCGTCTTTGCCGGCATGGCAATATTTTCCAGTCCAAATGCTAATTCATGCCACACTTTATCACATACGAGCTGATTATCCGGATTCTGTCCGACGTAACCGATCGTCCCCGCCGGCACCTCGTCAATCGGCATTCCGCGGTAACAGACAGTTCCCTCCAATGTTCCTACACGATTGATCCGCGGAATCATTTCCCGAAGCAATGTCGTTTTTCCTGAACCGGAAGGCCCCATAATAAGAGTGATCCCCTCTTCAATTTTCCATTTTATGTCAGATAGAATGGGAGTTCCCCCGATCTCTTTTTTTTCAATCGCAATCTCTATCATAGTTCCTCTCTTTCGGTCTGCCACCAGATCAACGCGCACAATGCTAACGTAATGAAAATATTTGCCACTCCAAAATGGATCTCGATCCGCGGAATCAGCAGGCAGAATGGTTCGCTTACCCTTTGCAGCACGACAATTCCCACAAATGCTGCCATAATCAGGATATCCGCCGGCAAAAGCCGGAATGGAGTATAACTTGTCCGCAATTTGCTGCCATACGCCCGGCATTCCATCGCATCCGCGATCTCCAGTCCGTTTTCCAATGCCCAGTTGATCAAGATGGAAATCGAACGGATTGCTGAAATCATGCGGTTCCACAGTCCTCTTGCCGGCTCCATGGACATTTGAAAATGATAGATCTCGACCAATTTATCCGTGTAACGATTCACAGAACGAATCGCCATGGACAGCACGATTGCCGCCGGCGGAAACAAGTATTTGAACACGATTACCATTTTCTCTGATGTCATTGCGCGCCCCATGCGGTAAGTCCAGCGGCACAAGAGCCAGAGCTGGACACCGGCAAAGACGCCATACGCCAGCGACTCCATTGTCACAATATTATCATTCAGATAAAATAGGTAGGTCTCCCCTTGGTGGTTGACGAGTGCATTTACAATAACTGACAATGCAGTCATCCCCAAAAGCGCCAGCACACTTTTTACAGATGGCGCAATGACAAATTCAAGTATCAGAAAAAGAACTGACACAGAGGGATTTCGCGTCAAACATAAAAGCACGATTGCCGCCAGAAATTTTACAAATTCTACCAAAGGATGTCTCATTTACCTTCTCCGCTCATAAAATCACTTCCAAGGTCTGCGCCCAGTCCGTTGCAGGTGTAACGCCATTGAATCGCTTCTCCCGCTTTCAATACATACCGCGAGCATCCGTAATTTGGATACCAGCCGTCAACATTGTACATCCATCCTGACAAATTTCCGCAGTCAAACTCATACAAGTTGCCAATGCCTTCGATGTAATTGGATCCATACAGCGGTGTATAAGAATTTTCCATCTGAATGGAATAGGCCTTGCAGACCTGCTCAAGGATATCGTACACCGTCTGACCTTTTTTGCATTTTACCTTTGTCGTCTTCAAAATCCAGCCGTCGCCGACATATTTTTCTTTTCCCTTTTCAAGATTATCCATATTTTGTAAAACCGTCAGGCAATCAATGGAAATCGTCACATAAAATTCTTCGTCGTTATCGACTTTCTGGTCTTCCTGGTTGACCGGAAGCGGTTTTCCGGATGGCACAGGATCGGTCTGGAACTTATCTTTGTCTGTCGCCGTTCCATCGCTCGTCTTGCGGTCATCGTCTTTTTTTGTCTCATCTTCCTGCCGCAGTTGCTCGTTTTTCGGAACCGTTATAACTACTTTCGGATAATCCGTATTCTGCTTTGCTTCCTGTTCTTTCTTTTTTCCGATTTCTTCCTTTGTCTGTGGCGCTTTTGTCTGTTTTGGCGTCGTTTTGCTTTTCTTTTCTTTTGTCTTTTTTTCTGTCTTTTTCTCTTCCGGCGCTGTTTTCCCCGTTGTCTGCGTCTTCGGTTTCGCTGTCTCTGCCGCCTTTTTTCCTGTTTTTTCTGTTTTCTTCCCTTTTTGTTTTGCCTGTTCTTTTTGTTTTGCCTGTTCTTTTTGTTCTTCCTTCGGCTGTTCCGTCTCCGCTGTCTCTGTCGCAGCCTCTTCCTCCGATAAAATCTGTTCTTCCCCGATCTCCACCGGCTGAAGTGCCTCCATCGCCCGTTTCTGCTCATCCTTCACGGAATGAATCGAAGTGCCGGCAATCGCTGCCGCAATGACAAGAAGAACGATCACAGCAGACAAAATAGTCTTCCAATTCCGCTTAAAAAATCTCATAACATTCTCCTTTTAATACAGCTGCACATTTCACTACAAAATGCGCAGCCGTGGTTGTACTGAATTTACTTCACTGTGATTTTGACCGTCTTTTTGACTGTCTTTTTGCCCTTCTTATATTTTATCACAACTTTATATGTTTTTCCAGCCTTCGCCTTCTTCTTGGCTTTAATTACCAGTTTTCCGTTCTTAACCGTAACTTTCAATGCCTTTTTGTTATACGAAGACACTTTGCATTTGACTTTCTTTCCGTTTACTATTGCTTTGATCGTAATCTTTTTGCCTTTTTCCACTGCTGCCTTTTTCACAATCTTGGAAATAACGGTAGTTTCCGGTGCCTTTGTAACAGCCGGTTTTTTCGCAGTTTCCGGAGTTTTTGTAGGCTCCGGTGCTTTTGTAGCCTCAGGTGTTTTCGTAGGCTCCGGTGCTTTTGTAGCCTCAGGTGTTTTCGTAGGCTCCGGTGCTTTTGGTGTCGCGGTTGGTACAATGTCCGGATTTTCCGGCTTTGTTGTAGTTGCCGGTGTCGGAATTACCGGTATCTTGGTAGCTACTGCTGTCGGTGTCGGCATCTTGGTAGCTACTGCTGTCGGTGCCGGTGTCTTGGTAGCTACTGCTGTCGGTGTCGGTATCTTAGTAGCTACTGCTGTCGGTGCCGGTGTCACTGGTGTTGCCGGAGCTTTGGTAGGTACCGCAGAAGCTGGTGTTGTAGGTGCCGCGGATGGTGTCATCGTTGGTACAGCTGACGGTGCCGCCGTTTCACCAGCATCCGGATTTTCGGACTGAACCGGTGTAACCGTTGGAACTGCCGGTTCACTTGGTGCTGCCGTCGGTGTTTCTGTCACTTCCGGTGTCGCTATCGGTTTTACAGTCGGTGTAGTATCCGGGATATCACGGAATCCATTCTGATACAATTTCTGGCCTTTTTTCTGGCACCAAAGTGCAACCATCGCATAACCTGCCTGCTCTGTCGCCATCTGATCATATTTCATTACTCCATTTAGTTCTGCATGTGCATATCCGCGGTACTCTGAATACGTAACTTTATCTTTTACACAGTCCGCACTAAAGCTCTTTAATGCATCCACAAGGGTATTTCCATTTTTGATAAAACGCTCATCTGTCGTCGGATCGATACCAAGCATGGTAAGTCCACAGATCACCTGTGAAATCGACTCTGCATTTACAGAACCCCAGGAAGAATATCCCCCCTGAGCATTCTGTTTACTGCTCATTACGGTAAGTGCCCTTTCAACAGCATCATTTACTTCCGGAAGATAAGTATATTTACTAAGCGCCTGAACCGCCATCATGGTAATATCCGGATCTGCTGACGTGCCGGATAATGCCCAGCCACCGCCTGAAATTTCTTTTGATAATATATAGTTCAGATAATCATCACGAAGTGTGGTCGTATTTTCTTCCATCACATCCGTAACTTTTGTCTCACCTTCTGATTTATATCCGGCATAATCCAATGCGATCAATGCATAAATCGGTCCATTGATCCCCTGTTTTAATGTTGCTGTATAATCTGCTGATTTTTCCGTCTTATCTCCGCCAGCATTATCACCGGCAAGCGGTGCACAAAGATTCCATCCATAAAAATCCGTCACATCGGCACCTGCAGAATACAATCCAATAATTGCTCTGGAATTTTCTGTCAATTTTATGCGATGCAGCTTATTCTGTGCTTTCAATGTTTCACTCACATTATCAAATGATGTTTTCACTGCAGCCAGATATTTTGTTTTCCACTCCTCTGTCATGCGGCCGGCACGTCCCAGTACCAAAGCGGCCCATTCGCCGCCCATGGAACCAAATACCGGGTCGGATACGACAAATTCCATCGTATCGCAGACTTCATTGACTTCCTGACTGTAGTCTCCTGTTACTTGTGTCACGCTCTCCGCGTCGGCTTTTGGCACATAACCAATTCCGCTCACGACAAGCGCAGCAGCCAATGCAATGGCTACTCGTTTTTTTGCTCCTTTTACTCTCATTGAGTACCTCCTTAATTTTGTCCCAATCGGGGTAACATTGTATCTATGTAACTATTCAGGATCAATGTGTGGAAATCAATGAATCGTTGTGCTTGCACGTAAGAGACTTTGATTTCCATACAGTTAGATCCTAATAGTTACGTATTTATAAACAACTCAGGTCTGACTCTGACAGTGGGGGCAACCGCGATGACTTTCACATACATTCCGAGAAGCTTATATCGATTTTAGGCGCAATCACGCTTTTATACTATAACATTTCACGCAAAAAAAGTAAAGAGCGGATAACTCTTTACTTTTTCTGCACAATGGTCCTGAATAGTTACTTTCAAACTATTTAACTCATAAACATTTGTGCCCAGTAACGCTTCATTCCCGTTGTTGTCTCGACATATCCTATTCCCATATAACGATATTTCGCAGACAAAATATTCGCACGATGTCCCGGAGAATTCATCCAGCCACTTACGACTTGTTCCGGTGTTTTCTGCCCTGCCGCAATATTTTCGCCACAGGCATAATAAGAGGCAATGCCTACTTCTTTAAATACAGTAAAACATCTCTCACCGCTTGGCCGAGTATGGGAAAATGATTCCACAAGCTCATTTGCACGAATTGCGGTAGCCTGACTCAATTTGCTATGCAATTTCAATGCCTGCAAATTTTCCTTTGACCTTTCAACATTGACAAGGCGCAATACTTCTTTTTCGTAATTTGCCGCCTGCTCCGTGATCGTTACCTGTGGAGCAAGGGTTGGCTCCGGTGTCGCTGCCGGTGTCAAAGTCGGCGCCGGTGTTTCCTCCGTTTTTTGTAAAGCTTCTTTTATCGTAATCTTATAAACGATTTTTTTCTTCCCTATTTTTGCCTGCAAGCGAACAGTTCCCTTCTTTTTTGCCAGAATGAAAACCGATTTTTTTTCGCCTTTGTAAAGCCGAATTTTGTTCTTTCCGGAAAGTGTTTTCCAGGCCACTCGCTTCTTCGCATTTTTAATAGTTAAACGTTTAAGCTCTCTGACACGCATTGTAAACCTCTTCTGTACCGTTTTTGCCTCTGCGGGTTCCGGCACAAGAATACTCAGCACCAATGACAGTGTCAATAAGAGCGCTGCTATTTTCTTCATATCTTTTCCTTTCCGCGAACTCAGATTTTTTCAAATACCATCGTCGCCTGAATTCGATCTCCGCCTAAAAATCCTCCGCTCTGCGCCGAAGCCGTCGTAATCGTGTGCAGACGATACCCCTTTGCTGCCTGCTCATTTAACACTTCTTCGAGCGCGGACAGATTTCCGGAACCGGTTCCTAAAAATTTTTCTTTCAATGTTACCTGTAAAACTACGTACTGCAGCCCGTCCTTTCCGGATGCTGTCGAATATGTAGAAGAATCTCCGTAATTTTCCATATGTGTTTCCTCCTTTTTCTTATTGGTCTTTTATTACTACATCTTTAAGTATACAGGAAAATGAGTGGAGATGCAAGCGAAAGGGGTTGAGAAATAGAGGGAATATTAGGTTCCTATTTTTCCTCCAAGTATCTTGTCAATTCTTGTACCAACTTATAAACCATTGTTCCCATTTATTCGCCTTCTTTCAAATCAAAATCCTTGATATAAGGAATACCTCCATATACGCCTGCCAAGTAATCTTTTTCAAACGAAGCATCGGATCTAATTTTGAAATCGGATAATGCAGACAACTCGGAATATCCAAATTCATCTTTCTGAACAAACCAAATTTGATCCCGCCTGAAAAACTTTTTATCCATTAATGTAGTATCATGCGTAGTATAAATTAATTGTGCCAAAGATTTTTCATCATAAAATAGATCAGTAATAAATTTAAGCAATAATGGATGTAATTTTATATTCAATTCATCTACAAAAATAGAACCGCCATTTAGAACAGCTAATCTTGCATAGATAAATAGCATAATACTTTTTATCGTACCTTCTGACTCAAAATATAAACTTAACGGATATTCTTCCCCATCTTTTCCTTTGTGAAAAGTATAGAATTTCATATTTTTTTCGCTATCATCATAAAAAATATCTTGAATCCCTGTATCAATTGCAGATAAAAATTCGACCAATTTTTCTTTATCACGATCAATCACTTGGGGTAAAAGTTCTTCCAATATATCGGTATCTTCACAAAAATTTGTAGGAACAACCAGCGTGCTCATAATTGCTGAATAAACACTGGTAAATACATCTGTTCTTAATTTCAATTTATTAAAAAAAGAAAGTGCCAGTGTTTCGCTTGGGATTTGTTCCTTATATAATTCGCATTCCTTTTTCACAGAAGCACCAAACTTGACATTATTTGTCGTTCTCTCTAAAATCGTTACCGTTCTGTTAGTCTCAAGGTTTTTACGATACATCCACTCCGTCACAATGCATTCTGCGTTGTATTCAAACCCATATTTGTATTCGTATCCTCCATAAATCTCGACAATTTGGAATTCGGAATTCTCTTCTGTTTTTTCAAAAGAAAATGGCACATAATATCTGTCAATTGCGTTTTTTTCACCCTCTCCAACATTATTAAGAGATTCCATAATAATTCTTTGAAAAAGAGACATTGCCATATATAAATTTGACTTTCCACTTGCATTTGCTCCATAAATAGCTGCAACTCTCAGAAATTTTTCTTTCATTCCAATATCAATTAAATTGCATTCATGTTCTTTATAAGCTTTAATCGCTGTCATGTCTAAAACTGTCTCTTCTTTAAAAGACAAAACATTTTTTACCATAAATTGTACCAGCATATCACAGTACCTCCCTCATAAGATATAATATACTATTTTTAATATATTATGTCAATATTTTTGTGACTTTTTCACATTTTTCGTGCTGTAATATCGCGTTTATGCAAATACGATGTCAGTTCTCTTACACTTTCTTCAATAGAAACATACTCATAATTCATAAACTCTTCCCTCTCTGTCGTTCCGGTCAATACCGCCACGACATCCACGACCGCGCTCTGGGCTGTTTTTGCATCTACGATACTGTCTCCCACATAAAGAGCCTGATTTTTGCTGACATTCAATTTCTGAATTGCCGTCAGCAGCCCTTCCGGATCCGGTTTCTCATTTTTCACATCATCGCCACCTATTATCACATCGATAACACTCATGGCATTGTTTTTTTCCACTATCTGCTCAATCCTATAATGATACTTTGTTGTAACAATCCCCAAAAGAATTTTGTTATCTCGAAGTTTTTTCAGCATCGCTAGTACCCCCTCATAAAGCCGGGTATTGTCCACCATGACTTCATCCGCTTTTTCTTTAAAATACTGAGTAAACTTCTGTGCTGTCTCTTCGTCTTGTATCCCCGTCAATTCAAACAATGTATCTTTCAACGAGAGCCCAATTGTCCTTTGAATCGTCTTCGTGTCCTGCACTCGAAATCCAAGTTTTTCCAACGCATGGTTGATACTTAATACGATTCCATTTGTAGAATCGCCTAATGTATAATCAAAATCAAAAATTACTGCTTTGTACATTTTTTTACCTCGAGTTTCTGAATTGCTAAATTTTTATTTCATGGTGGATAAAAATAGATTTTGACCCACTTTCTTATTTTCAACAAAAAAACCATATCTTTATATCATCATTTTGGGTCCCAGCAGAAATCAATCAATTCAAACCACAATTTGCATCAGCTGTTTTGACCCCGACAATAGTTTTGTGTCTCAAACCACATGAATCCACTTTCTTTTATGGTTTATTTTCGCTTTTTTATACGCAGACCAAAGCAAAGCCAAAAAACTTTTGGTCTATTTCTAAAAATTTTTCATAGAATCAAATCCAACATATCTCCCAGACAATTACAACTCCTCCCTGCACCCTCACAACGCCTTTCCCAGACAATCACAAGCCGGCTACCCACACACCATATTCCACCAGCAATCACAAGCCGCCTCACATCTCATACGCCACAAATGCCACAGCACCACAAATAAGCGTAACCGCTGCAAAAAAGGCCCGAAACGCATGCGTTCCGGGCCTTTGATATCCATATTTTTGCAGATAACTGCTTATCGTTTACTAAACTGAGGAGCTCTACGTGCTTTCTTGAGACCGTATTTCTTACGCTCTTTCATACGTGGGTCACGTGTGAGGTATCCGGCTTTCTTCAATGTAGGTCTGAGATCCAAGTCATATTTGTTCAATGCTCTTGCGATACCATGACGAATGGCACCAGCCTGACCTGTAAATCCGCCACCTTTTACATTTACGATTACGTCAAATTTGTCTGCCATGTTTGTAGCTTCCAAAGGCTGACGTACGATGATTTTCAATGTTTCAAGTCCGAAGTACTCGTCCATGTCTTTTTTATTAATTGTAACTTTTCCTGTTCCTGGTACAAGATATACGCGTGCTACGCTTGATTTTCTTCTACCTGTTCCGTAATATTTTTCACTAGCCAATGTTATTTCCTCCTTTCAACCAATTAAATGTCCAGAACTTCTGGCTTCTGTGCAGCATGTTTGTGATCCGGTCCAGCATATACAAACAATTTTTTAAGCATCTGTCTTCCCAAAGGTCCCTTTGGAAGCATACCTTTTACTGCATGAGTGATAACATACTCTGGCTTCTTCTCTTTCATCTCTTTGAGTGTAGTCTCTTTCATACCGCCTACATACTCTGAGTGATGATAATAAATCTTCTGAAGGTCTTTCTTACCTGTTGTAACGATCTTATCAGCGTTTACAACGATAACATAATCACCTGTATCAATATGAGGGGTGTAGATTGGTTTATTCTTACCTCTCAAAACATTTGCAATTTCAGATGCAAGACGTCCCAAGGTTTTTCCTTCGGCATCTACTACATACCATTTTCTTTCCACATCGGATGGACTTGCCATATAACTTTTCATCCTGGAAACCTCCTAATATAATTTCTTCTCGCACAAAACTGTGCGCTTCCTGTATACAATAATGCATAAATAACTTTGGTGCCTCATGAAATTCATCTGAAATGTCCGGAACAGATGCTTTCACGTCACACTTGCTTATTATATTACATTTTCGTCTGCTTGTCAACAGAAAAAATGGCTGCATCTGACATTTTTCAGATACAGCCATCGGAAAATCGCTTTTTTCTTAGTAATTGTAATTGATCAGCTGTGCATCGTTTGAAACTGTCTTCTTGCCAACTTTGATCTTAGCAACTACTTTAATGTAATATGTTTTATATTTGTTCAATCTCTTTTTACCAAATTTTGTAAGTGTTACACTCTTTGCCTTTTTGCTGAGAGATTTCACTTTTTTGTATTTTCCGTCTCTGCTTGTAGACATCAACACATTGTAACCCTTTGTACCGGAAACTTTTGCCCATTTCAATTTAATCTTTGCATTGCTGGAACGGAGAGAATAATGTTTCTTTCCTGTTACATTGCTGATCCAGAAATAACGATATCCGGACCATCCGCTGTACATCTTTGTCACACCGTTTGTTGCATAAAGACGAACACGGTATTTGTATGGTGTGTTTTTACGGAATTTTGTAGAAGCAGAGTACGTTGAAGAACAGGAAATTGTCTTAATAAGCTTTCCTTTCAAATTACGTACTTCCAATTCATATCCGTTTGCTGTTCTATTTGGATCTGATGCCTGGAATGTAATTGTACCCGCAGGAGCACTTCCTGTGTAAACACCAAAATTAGAGGTAGATGGTGTAGCCGGTGCAGTCAATACTGTCCCTGTGTTGCCGGTAGGAAGAGAAGTTCCTGCTGTCTGTGTGTAAGTTACTGTAGTATAACTATCCGAAGCTTTAAAACCGCTGGATGAAGTACGGCATGCTACAACGTTAAATCCGTACCAGGTTGCCGGTGCAAGATTTCCAACTGTTGCAGAAGTTGTTGTTACACTTAAGTTTGGTACGATATTGTCATAACGGCTGGTAATATCGTAGGAAGTTGCACCTGTTGCCGGTGTCCAGCTGAAACTGATCGCATTTTCTGTTACTGCAGTTACCGTTGTCTGCACTTGACTTGCATCCGGAGCAGTAACTACTTCAAATGCTGCAGATTCCGGACCTTTATTTCCATTTTTATCAATGGCATATACTTTAACATAGTATGTTCTACCTGCGGACAGCTTAGAATAACTTTCCTTGATATCCCATGCTCGTTCTGGTTCACTCCATGCCATACCATCGCTAATGGAAGTGTAATAATCATATGCGCCAATCACCGTATCCCAAGTAAATTCAACAGAATTATCCGTTGCCCTCGTCTGTCTCAGATTTGTCGGTGTACTCAATGCTGCCTCTGACGTTGTCGGTACAAATGCTACCGCAGCCATCAGAAAAATAAAAGTTACAATTGTCTTTAGATAGTTTTTCATCAAACTATACTCCTTTCTCTTTTTGATCGTCCTCTTTTAGTACGATCCGATATATATTTATTTTACTTCCTTGTACCATACTTTGTCAACTAAATCTTGTTTTAAAAATCAAACTTTACCTTGTTTTTACAGTGATTTCTCAATCCAGCTGCCAAGGACATCGGAAAGGACGGTACGCTGTCCGCAGAGTCCGTGATTGGTCTGCAAAACCTTGTAACAATATTTTCCACTTCCCGGCTGATCTGTCAAGCGGTTATAAAGTGGCCGGATCATAATATCCGGCGGTGCTACCGTATCTTTCTCCGCTGCCACAAAAAGTACATTCTGGTCTTTCAAATGATCGTAAGTATTGATGACAGCATATTCTTCGCTCTGATAGTGTGCATTTTCGTATACTTCGCTTGCGGATGTCATTTTGAGGCATTGACCCTCGCCCTCGATCATGATAAACAATTCTTTTTCAAGGCCATTTTGAAAAGCTGCACGCAGATCGTATGGTGCAATCGCGGCGACGCCGCGGATAAATCCGAGTTTGCCGGCGGCATTTAATACCGTCATGCCTCCCATACTGTGTCCGACAAGGAAAATCGCATCCGGGTCAATATTGTACTGATCCGTTGTCGCCGGGTTGTGCGCCCATTTGGTAATGGCGACGGCGTCATCCACCAGATTGGAAAAAAGATAATTTCCCTCACTTCCCCAGGCACCACGGTGGTTTACATGGATCACCACACAGCCCATCCGCATCAGCGCATATTCCAGATCGTTGTTGGTCGTATATCC
>ULUG01014252.1_pt1 | contig 13092 bp, 9 predicted proteins | sample 1958331 | NCBI WGS metagenome assembly ULUG01 (sample SAMEA4835755, study PRJEB28245) | human gut metagenome | biome: gut microbiome; material: fecal sample | place: Denmark | collected 2008
CGCGTGCGGCACGCCCATTCTGCCCTTTATGTACTCGGCGCAGCCGTGAAGCAGGTCGTTTAGCCGCGGTATAGAGTCGGTGTTTTCCACCATTATTCCTATCAGCGCTATCCTGTTCATATTACCTCCTTGTCCCGCCGCGAAAACGCCGCAAAAAAGCGCCCTCCGCCAGATCGGCAGAAAGCGCGTATGTATACGGGTATTCAGACCTCGCCCGCATATGCAGATGTGGTCTTTTCGGTATCATATCGGCGCTTTCGCGAAAGCGGCGCAGGCTTTATCACGTCAGGGCTTATATTTATGCGCTCTGCCAAAGGTCTGCCCGTTAGATAGTTCTTTCGGGAAACGCGGCAGAGTACATATTTATTATACAACTTTGTCACGCGATTGTCAATGCTTTTTGTCAGCTTCGGCAAACTTATTTATGGCAAAACTTTGCCGCGCGGTATTGCATTTTGCGAGCAAATGTGATATAATTATGATGTGTTTATGTAATAGGCAGCACCGCGCAAACACTCTGTGCGGGTGTGCCTGTACAAATGCCCTTATGGGCTGAAAGGTAAGGTTTACTGTATTATGAAAGAAAAGGGACTTCTCACCCAAAGCGGTGAGAAAAAACAGAGAGAGAGATACCTGCTGCTTTTCGTAGTTTCGTTCTTCGGCATGATAATAGCATTTTTGCCGACTATGATACGAAACGGCGGTATTTTCCTCTATTACGGCGATTTCAATTCGCAGCAGATGATGTTTTACCAGCACGCCAACGAGATGGTGCGAAACGGCAACCTCGGTTGGGACTGGGGCACCGACCTCGGCGCGAACTTCATTGGCTCATATTCATTTTACCTGCTGGGCAGCCCGTTTTTCTGGCTGACTACGCTTTTCCCGCTCAGCGCGGTGAAATACCTTATGCCGTGGATGCTGGCGCTAAAGACTTCGGTGGCGGCTATCACCTCTTATGCTTACATACGCCGCTTCGTGCAGAACCGCGACGCCTGCTTTATCGGCGCTATGCTGTACGCGTTCTCGGGCTTCCAGCTCTACAATGTGTTCTTTAACCATTTCCACGATGTTACGGCGTTTTTCCCGCTGCTGCTGCTGACATTTGAGATGCTCACGCAGGACAAGCGGCGCGGCGTTTTCGCGCTGGCGGTAGCCCTCTGCGCTACTGTAAACTACTTTTTCTTCGTGTGCGAGGTAGTGTTCGTAGTTATCTACTTCTTCATCCGCTGCACTGAAAAAGATTTCAAGATGGATTTCAAGATCTTCGGCAGACTTTGCTTTGAGGCAGTGCTCGGCGTGGCTCTCGCCTGCTTCATCTTCCTTCCTGCCTGCATCGACACGCTCAATAACCCCCGCGTAGATTCGCGCCTGTACGGCATAGATATGATCTTCTACAACGAGAGCGTGAGAATACCCCGCATAATCCAAGGCTTCTTCATGATGAGCGATATGCCCGCGAGAGTGAACATACTGCGCTCTGACAACGCGCGCTGGGCTTCTATAGCAGGTTACCTGCCGCTGTTCTCTATGTGCGGCGTTATCGCCTTCATGCGCAATAAGAAAAAGCACTGGGCTACCAAGCTCATCGCCGTCAGCGGCATAATGATGTGCGTTCCTTGGCTAAACTCGGTATTCGTAGCGCTCAACAGCAGCTACTACGCAAGATGGTTCTTTGCGCCGATACTGATAATGTGCCTTATGACCGCTAAAATGCTGGAAGAGGGCGCTGATACCCTCAAGAAGGGCTTCAAGCTCGTAGTTGTAATGGTAATTATCTTCCTCGGTATAGGTATGCTGCCTACTATGGAGGACGGCAAGGCGGTATTCGGCAAGCTGCCGCAGTATGTAGATATGTACTATATGCAGTTTGCGGTAACGGCTATACTCACTGCGGTACTGGGCATAATCATCTACTACCTGCCCAGAACCAAGAATTTCAGCCGCATAGTTTCCGGCGTCACGGCGGCTGCCTGCATCATCACGATGTTCGCGGGCGTAAACTACGGCGCTGTTCAGGACGGCGGACATGACGAGTACATCAAGTACGCCATAAACGGCAAAGATAACCTCGATATGGATAAGCTTGACAAAGCTTCTGAGGTCAACCATCTTTACGACGATAACACTTTCTACCGTATAGATACTTCGGAAAATGTGGATAACTGGTGTATGTTCTGGGGACTTTCCTCTATGCGTACATTCCACAGCGTAGTGCCCTCTTCGATAATGGATTTCTACACCACCATCGGTCAGACGCGCGACGTTGCTTCCAGAATGCCTACCAGCCTTTACGCGCTGAGAAGTATGTTCTCGGTAAGATATTATTTCGATCGTGCCGATAATAAGCCCGCCTCGGAAACGGTGAACGGTCTGAACGGTTTTGATTACATCGGCACTCAGAACGACTTCAACATCTACGAAAACCAGTACTGGATACCCATGGGCTTCACCTACGATTATTACACCGATACCGATACGGTGAATAATGTGCAGGATACCCGCCGCCCGAACGTGCTGCTGGAAGCAGTAGTGCTCGATGACGCGGCTAAGGGCAGATACATGGATATTCTCAAAAAGTACGAGTACAACTCTGCCGACGTGGCGCAAGACCACTTTGAGGAAGTTTGCGCCGAAAAGCGCGCAACCTCCTGCTACTACTTCAAGGAATCTACCAACGGCTTCGACGCTAAAATAAACCTTGAGGATGACAAGCTGCTCTTCTTCTCAGTGCCTTACGAAGAGGGCTGGACGGCTACCGTGAACGGCGAAGAGGTACAGATCGACAAAGCGAACTACGGCTTTATGGCTATAAGATGCCCCGCGGGCGAGAGCGATATACACTTCGAGTATAAAACTGCGGGTCTTTCCGCAGGCAAGAAGATCTCGGCAGCGGGCGTGGGTGTTTTCATCGTGTACATGGCGGTAAGCTTTGTTTACGATAGAAAGAGAAAGCCCGCAAATGCGGCTGAGCTGCCCGAGGGCGAAAATACTGCGTCAGAGCCGGGCGAAGTGCCATCTGAAAAGGCTCTGGAGGACATAACGGCTGAAAATACCGAAGATAAGCAGGATACTGACGGCGCTGAAAACGGCGGCGAGCAGTAATGCAGCGATACAAATACCTGAAAGGGGAGTGCTTTTTAAGATGTACAGCGAAGAAAAAATGACATCGCGCCGCGAGATATACGACGGCAAGGTGGTAAAGCTCTATGTGGACGACGTGGAGCTGGATAATGGGCACAAGACCAAGCGCGAGCTTATCCGCCACCCCGGCGGTGTATGCGTTCTGCCGCTCGACGAAGAGGGCAACGTTTATATGGTAAAGCAGTTCCGCTACCCGTTCCAAACGGCGCTTTACGAGCTGCCTGCGGGCAAGCTGGAGTTTGGCGAAAACCACCGCGAGTGCGGCATTAGGGAGCTGAAAGAGGAAACGGGCGCGACTGCCGATAGCTTTGAATACCTCGGCTGCATATACCCCACCGTGGCTTACGACACCGAGATAATACATATGTACCTCGCGCGCGGGCTGCATTTCGGCGAACAGCACCTTGACGAGGGCGAGTTTCTCGACGTGATAAAGCTGCCTTTCGACAAAGTTTTCGATATGGCTATGAACGGCGGGCTGCCCGACGCGAAAACGCAGGCGGCCGTGCTAAAGACCAAGCTGCTCATGCTGCAAAATAAGGGCGAGTGAGCGGGTTACAAAAAATTTAAAAAATATACATTGACATATTGTCGAAAAAGGTGTATATTTTTAAGAATATAGTATGTATTTTTTTCAGACTGCCGAGCGCATCGGCAGCGGCAATTCAAAGAGAGGAAGGATTTTTTGTATGCTGAATACTAATTATGATGAAAAATTCGGAAAGCAGGGTCTTACCTTCGACGACGTTCTGCTTATCCCCGCAGAGTCTGACGTTACCCCTAACATGATCGACCTCAGAACTAAGCTTACGGCGAATATTACGCTCAACGCACCTATAATGACCTCGGCTATGGATACCGTTACCGAGTCGAAAATGGCGATCGCGGTAGCGCGCGAGGGCGGTATAGGAATCATTCACAAAAACATGACTATAGAGCAGCAGGCAGAAGAGGTAGACAAGGTAAAACGCAGCGAAAACGGAGTAATTGCAAATCCTTTCTCTCTTACTCCAGATAAGACCGTAGAAGAAGCCGACCAGCTTATGGGCAAGTACAAGATCTCCGGCGTGCCGATAGTAGACGCGACAGGCAAGCTGGTAGGTATACTTACTAACCGCGATCTGCGCTTTATCACCGATTTCAGCACCCGTATCGAGGACGTAATGACTAAAGAAGACCTCGTTACCGCTGAGGTAGGCACTACCATCGAGGACGCGCAGAAGATACTCATGAAGCACAAGATCGAGAAGCTGCCCATAGTTGACGACAAGGGTATGCTCAAGGGTCTTATCACCATAAAGGATATTGAAAAGGCTGTACAGTACCCCAATTCCGCTAGGGACGCTAAGGGCAGACTGCTCTGCGGCGCGGCTATCGGCGTTACCGACGACGTGCTCGACCGCGCAAAGGCGCTTATCGACGCGCAGGTCGATGTGCTGGTGCTCGACTCGGCTCACGGTCACTCCGCCAACATAATCAAGTGCATTAAGAAAGTAAAGGCTGCTTTCCCCAATACCCCGATAATCGCGGGCAACATCGCTACCGCTGAGGCAGCTGAGGCTCTCATTCAGGCAGGCGCTGACTGCATCAAGGTAGGTATCGGCCCCGGCTCTATCTGCACCACGAGAATAGTTGCAGGTATCGGCGTACCGCAGATAACCGCAGTTTACGACGTAGCTTGCGTGGCTCAGAAGTACGGCGTACCCGTTATCGCTGACGGCGGCATCAAATATTCGGGCGACATCGTAAAGGCACTGGCTGCCGGCGCTAACGTTGTAATGCTCGGCTCGCTGCTCGCAGGCTGCGAAGAGGCACCCGGCGACCTCGAGATCTATCAAGGCAGACAGTTCAAGACTTACAGAGGCATGGGCTCTATCGCTGCTATGCAGAAGGGCTCTAAGGACAGATATTTCCAGACAGGCAGCAAGAAGCTCGTTCCTGAGGGCGTAGAGGGAAGAGTTGCTTACAAGGGCTTTGTTTCCGATACTATTTTCCAGCTTTGCGGCGGTATCAGATCGGGCATGGGCTACTGCGGCGCTCCCACTATCGAGGATCTGCACGCTAAGTCCAGATTTGTACGCATCACCGGCGCAGGTCTGAAAGAATCTCACCCCCACGATATTTACATCACTAAGGAAGCACCGAACTACTCGGCGCAGTTCTAAGCTGATACAGATATTTCAAGCGGCATTGGCAGCAGTGCCGCTTTTTTGTATGCAAAAAAAGGGACGTTAGCATTTTCTGCAAACGTCCCTTTTGGTTTATGCTTATTCGTCAGATCTTGTCTGTGAGGTCGGCGCAGGCTTCGGCGGCTCGCCGCTGTGAGAAGCTCTCGTTACCAGTTTTAGAAGTATCTTGCCGTTTTTGTACTCAAAGAGGAATATCACTGCGATTATCAGCAGCCCCGCGAGCGAGATCATCTTCGCGCCCGTGTAGTAGCTGGGTTTGAACTCCATAGTTACGGTGTTTTCGCCGCGCTCGAGCGGTACGGTGATGAGCGTGCCCATCGAGGTGCTGTAACGCACCTGCTTGCCGTTGACCTTTACCACCCAGCCCGGCTCGTCGGGAATGGTGGTGAAGAGGTACTGCCCTTCGCTTTCGGCAGTGCACTCGGCGGTGAGGGAGGTGTTGTCGAACTCGGTGACATTCATAGCCTTACCCGCCAGCGCTTCCGCGTCCGCGGCGAAAGTATCGTGGTCGAAGCTGTAAAACAGCTCGTCGCACCAGTAGGCTTCATCATCGTCATTGTCGATAGTGATGCGTATGCGCACCTCTTCGTTTTGCAGGAAGCTGCCGAGGTTCAGTATCGAGTAATTATCGCCGACGAAGAATTGTCCCGCGTAGTCCATAACGCCGTCGCCGTTGATGTATTTCTCCTCGTCAAGCACCCAAACGTTGCAGTTACGCTCGTATTTGGTGGGCAGGTACATATAAAGGTCACTGTCGCGGTCCATCTCGATGGTGTAGTCTATATGCGCTTCGCCCTTTGATTTGTCGATGGTGTAGTAGCCTTTGTGACCCATATCGTCGTTCAAATTGCTTTCGCGCAGGTTTTGCTTTTCCTCGCTTTTCGGCATTATGCGGCTGAAATAGTTCGTTATCTCCGCCTTGTCGCAAAGCGCGCTGTAAAGCACGTTCTGATTTTCAAAGGGGTTCACGTCGGTAAGCTCTATCGAGTTGATATTTTCACTGCAAACTGTGCCCAGACCCATAGCGTAGGGGTTGCGGTAGAATTTGTACTTCGCGTCCGTTTCGTCGATATGGGTAGCCAGTTTGTAGTCCTCGGGAACTTTCGTGCGGTCGTCCATGTAGCGCTTTTCGCCGTTGTATGCTTCTTTATCCATCAGGTAGCGTATGTCGAAAACGCTGTCGGTGATGTAGGTACTGCCCTCATATTTGGTGTAGTGGCCGCCGTATGCGTAGCCCAACTGTTTCAGCATAGTCAGCGCGGGGGCGTTCATTACCGAGCTGGAGTGGGATATTCCGCTGTAACCCGTGCCGATGGGGTCGTTCACCGTGCGGTGGAAGGTCGCTTCCATTCGGTAAAATTTATCGTCGTCAAAGCTTTTGATATGCTTCACCGCGTCGATGGTGTCCGACATATACGGCTCGTAGGAAGTGTAATCGCTGTAAACTACGTCGTCGTCTATCTTTTGCAGAGTGTCCATCGTGTTCGCCAGCAGCTCCAGACCCACCGCCACGCAGGTTATCAGCGCGAGTATGCGCGAGGTCTTGTACTTGCGATTTAGGTATATCAGCAGGAAGTATATCAGCAGCGCTATCAGCGAGAACCATATTCCGCCGATTATCGCGCTGGTGTCCTCGCCGTTGTCGCTTTTTACCGTGCGGAATATCTGGAAATGCTCGTATTTTTCGCGCTCGCACCAGAAGAGGAACACCGCCAGCCCGAAGAACACGCCGCCTATCTCTTTCGGCGTAATGCCGTCGAGGTTCTCAAAAGCCTTGAAAGCCATAGTCAGCAGCAGGAATGAGAAAGCGAAGGAATATCTGAAAGGCAGCCAGTTCGGCACCTGAAAACCGTGCCAAACTATGTCAACGGGGCGCAGGTACATGAATACCACTACCGAAGCCATAAGCAGGCCGTTTGAAACTTTCGTCTTTATGCCTATCCCGCGGTTCATGAAGAAGAGCGGAACAAGTATCAGTACCGCCGCGCCGCAGTAAACCATCGGCAGACCTTCGGGGTAAACGGTGTCGTAGCTGAACGGGAAAAGCTTTGTGAGGAACGTTAAAAAGTCGAACTGGGTAGCCATCGACCAATCGGGTGTGGAAAATTCCAGCTTGCCGAGTTTCAGCGCGTTGTATACCGGTATCAGCACGCAGCAGGCGGTGATGGCGGCGGTGAGGGAAGCGCCTATGAACTGGAAGATGCGCACCATAAAGTGCTTCGGCGCTATCCTGCCCTCCTCCCCGAAAAAGCAGGTTACAAAGTAGCAGAACGTGAAAAAGGCGATCATGTAGCCGATGTAGAAATGCGCTATGAACATCAGCGCGAGGGGGATAATGTAGGGCAGCATCTTGCCCTCTTTCAGCAGCCGCTTTACGCCTAAGCATATCAGCGGCAGGGAGATAAGCCCGTCGAGCCACATGGGGTCCATAAGCTGCACCACCATGTAAGCCATCAGCGCGTACATACTTGAGAACGCCACTACCGAGGTGCGGCGTGGCTTTTTATCGGCGGTGCGCAGCAGGAAGTGCGCGAACGTCGCCCCCGCCGTGCCAATTTTGAGTATCTGCATAGTTTCGATAGCGCCGCACATAGCCGAGCGCGGGAATATGCAGGTTATCAGCATGAACGGGCTGGCGAGGTAGTAGGCGAATATGCCGAACATATTGCCCGAAAGATTTCGCGACCAGTTGTATACAAGGCTGCCGTCGCCCATTATCGCGTCGCGGAAAGCTTCGTAGTAGTAAACGTACTGACCGTTAAGGTCGAGCACCAGCACCGAGCCGTCGCCGAAAGGGTGCACCTTAAAAAGCGCGTAGGCGAGGTACATTATGCCTGCGGGCAGTATAAAGCAAAGCAGGTACAGAAAAAAGGGCTTTGAGAAAAACCTCACAAAGCCTTCTGCCTGCTGCCGACTAAAGCGCGGCAGCCTTTTTCTTTTTGTATTTTCGTTGGGGAGGTTGGCGGAGTTCTCCGCCGCCGAGGGTGTGTTCATTTGCTATCTCCTTGTATTTTCTTCCATATTCAGCCTTTCGCTGATGATGTATCGCGGGCGCTGTTTTATCTCCTCATATATTTTGGCGAGGTAGTAGCCTATTATGCCCAGGCTGAACATTATTATCGCCGAGGTGATGAGCTGCAGCAGTATAACGGTGGAAAAGCCCTCTGCCGAAGTGCCCATTATCTTCTGCACCAGCGTGTTTATGCCGAAAATGACAGCTATTATAAAGGTGACCACGCCCGCCACCGTTACCATCTGCATAGGTGCGGAAGTGAACGAGGTTATAGAGGTCACGGCGTACTTCACCAGTGAGGCAAAGCCGAATTTGCTGCTGCCCGACTGCCGCTCTGCCACGTCGAAATAAACGCACTCGGTCTTAAAGCCCACCCAGCTAGACATCGCGCGGAAGAACGTTAGGCGCTCGGGCATTCTCAGCAGCGCTTCCACGGCGCGGCGGTCTAGCAGCTTGAAGTCAGATGAATCCTCCATCTCCAGCCCTGAAACGCGCTGTATTATTTTGTAAAAAAGCTTCGCCATTCCGCGGTGCGCCGTGCTTTCATTGCCGCGCGTGCGCTTTTTGGCTTCTACTATATCCACGTCGCCCGTCTGCCAAAGCTTGTACATCTCGATAATAGTTTCGGGCGGGTGCTGTAAGTCGCAGTCGATTATCACGCAGGCGTCGCCCGCCGCGTTTTCAAGCCCTGCGAATATCGCCGACTCTTTGCCGAAATTGCGGCTAAAGCTTATCGCTTTTATGCGCTCGTCGCTAGCCGCCAGCTGCGAGAGCCGCTGCCATGTGCGGTCGGAAGAGCCGTCGTTTATAAAAATTATCTCGTAGTCTATACAGTGCGCCGAGAGCAGCTTGCTTATAGCCGAAGCGGCGCGCGGCACGTTGTCCTGCTCATTATAAGCGGGTATTATGACCGAAAGCACTTTTACTTACCTTCCTTCATTTCATACGTCATACGGGGTGCACGGCGTTGAAATCCATGCGGACTTTATTGAAAGCCGAAGCCGCGCAGAATATGTAGATTATCATGATAACTCTGGCAATGACGAGCACTACGCTGGCGTACACCTGCGCGTAGCCCGCGGGCAGCAGACGGTTGAGCACATCGCCAGCCGCGCCGAGGGCTGTGAATATCGCGAGCTTTTTCCAAGTTTTTGCGAGGTTCACGAGCAGCGAGGGGTCGTTCACAAGCTCGTGGCGGGGCAGCATAAGCTTTATTATTTTGACGTACTGCATATAAAGCACCGCCGCCACCGTGCCCGCGCCGAGCACTATGCTTATAATATTGCCCGCCATGCCGCCTATTAAACCGAAATAGGTCAGCAGCGAGCCTGCCAGCCCAAGTGTTGAGAGGGCGCACACCGCCGCTATCAGCGGGCGCAGTCTGCTAAAGCCATCTGATACCGAGTCGGTCTCTTTAACGCCGCCGTACATGAAGAATACGCCGGCGAGCTTCAGTGCGTAATTCAGCGGCATATCAAAATCAAGATTTATTGAGAGCAGGACAAAGCCTACTGTAAAAAAATTCATTGCCTAAAATACCTCTTAGCTGCGTGGCATCATGGCGAGTATGCGTGAAGCAAATTCGTTGAAGTTCTGGGTCTGTAAAATCACCTTGCCGGGACCTGTAAGCTTTGTGTTGAAAAGTCCTTCGCCGCCGAAGAAGATGTTCTTCACGCCCTTAATCATCTGTATCTCGTACTGTACGGTGGGGTCGAAAGCCACGAGGTTTCCTGTATCGACGTAAAGCACTTCGCCGGGGGCAAGCGTTTTCTCAACTCTGTCGCCGTCGATCTCGAGGAAAAGCAGACCGTTTCCGACAGCCTGCTGGAGGATAAAGCCCTCGCCGCCGAAAAGACCCGCCGAGAATTTCTTTGTGAAAGTCATGTTCATCTGCACGCCGGGGGTAGCGCAGAGAAACGCGCCCTTTTGGCAGATCAGCCCCTGATGCTGAGCAAGGTCGATGGGCACTATCTCGCCCGCTACGGTAGATGCGAAAGCTACGGTGGCGTTGTCCATAACGGCGGTGTATGTTGCCATGAACATCGACTCGCCCGCGAACATCTTTCTGCCCAGACCCTTTAGCACGCCGCCCTGCGTAGAGGTGGTCATCTCTACGCCCTGACTCATCCAAGCCATTCCGCCAGACTGGGTGTACATACTTTCGCCGCGGTTCAGTATAGTTTCGACCGCGGGCATGGTGCTGCCGATAATTCGGTACTGCATAAATAATTCCTCTTTTCTGTTGTTTAGTATTGTTAATAATTGTATGCGTGTATGCGGCTAAAATTCCACGCCGCGCCTTGCCGCCGCGCCCTTATCGAAAGGGTGGGCGAGCTTTTTCATTTCGGTGATGTAATCTGCCTGCTGAAAGAAGATCTCGTCGGGCTTGTGACCTGTGATGACAAGTTCGCATGGCGGCGATTTCAGCAGATCATCTACCAGCGCGCGGTCTGCCGTGTCGGAAGAATAAGCGTCGCAAAGCTCGTCGAGCATGAGCATTTCTGGGCGCAGAGCCAGCGCTTTTTCAAGCATTTCGGTCTGCTGCGCTTTAAGCTCTTGCTTTTCCTGCTCAGTCATATCCCAAAGAAATTTCAGTCCCTCGCGGCAGCGGAACACGGCAACGCCCAGCTTTTCGAGCGATTTGACTTCGCCGCTGGGCGAGCCTTTTAAAAACTGCACGGCGGCGCAGGGAATATCCCAGCCGCGGGCGCGTATCAGCAGACCTGCGGCGGCAGAGGTCTTGCCCTTTCCGTCGCCGCAGTATAAATGTATCATATTTTTTTTCATCAGAACCACACGCCGATGGTCAGCTTAACGATAAATACCATCATCATCATTATGAAAGCTGTGCCTTGAAGCAGGCTGTTCGCGAGGGTGATGTCGGCAGGCTCGGGGGCTTTAAGCTGTTCGCCGATGGTGTATGTGCGCAGGAACTGCTCGCTGTAGACCTCTTCGGGCAGCAGCGAGATACCCATTATGCCCGCCATTACCGCGCGGCAGCCCGCGAAGCATGAGCGTGCGCATTTTATATCGCTTTTCATAACGCGCTCGGCGGCGCGGGTGTTCAGCTTGAGGAAGAGGGCGTCTACCAGCATCATGAGGTAGGCAAATTTGCCGGGTATAAAGCAGAGCGCGCGGCGCAGCTTTTCGGCGGGTGCGGTGAAGTCTTCGCTCTCGTCCGATATCTCGGCGGCGCAGTCGGCAGCGGTGAAGAAAACGCCGCCCGCTGCGGAAAGCAGGAACATACATAGCATTGGCGCGGCAGCGGAATCTACCGTGCGGTCGGCAACGCCCTGTACCGCGGCGCGAACAAGACCCTTTTCGTCAAGCTCGCTGCAATCGGTGCGGCTGAGATCAGAAGCTATGCGCTGTGCCTTTGCGTAATTTTTGCCCCTCATAGCGCGGGCAACGCCTGTCGAAGCGGTGGTAACGCCTTTTATATCCAGTACCGACCAGCAGATCAGCGCGTCGAGCACCAGCGCGAGGGCGGGGATAAAGCAGTAGAGCAATATCAGCACTATCAGCACGGGCAGCACGGTGACAGCTATCAGCGAGAGCAGGAAAACAATGCCCGCGGTGCGCCTGCCGCCCTCGTTATCCTGATATTTTGCGCTTATCTTGGGCGCGAGCGCCGTGGCTATCCTGCTAACGATATCCTGCGCTCTGAATTTTTTGGGAGTACCAAAGACCATGCTGAGCACATAGCCTGCCGCCATAGCGGCGAGAGTGTTTATTATCATAAGTATTCTCCTTAGTTTTAATTGCGGCGCGCCAAAAATCGGGCGCACTTGCCGTATTATACTATATTATATCATGTATCGCCGCAAAAATCAATAGGGGCGGGGGAAGTTTTTGCACTTTATCGCGGCAACGCAGCATTGCAGTGCTGCGCCCGCCAACAAATATTAACATTTGCCCTCTTGACACAGCGCGCACGGCGTGTTACAATATAATAGAATAGATTTGCAGGGGAACTGCTTTTGCGGTTGAGAAGGCGTTGCCTGACCCTTTGAACCTGTCGGTCAATACCGTGGTAGGAAGCAAAGTCGGCTGTTTTTTGCACAGTAATTTTACAGACTTTACAGGCTTTTCGCTTACCGCGGAGGGCCTTTTTTGCGGAGGTGTAAATTATGGTGAAAAATTGTCTTTCGATAGCCGGCTCTGACTGCTCGGGCGGGGCGGGCATACAGGCTGACCTGAAAGCTTTTTCGGCTCTCGGCACATTCGGCATGAGCGCCGTTACGTCCGTCGTTGCGGAAAACACTCAGCGCGTCATCTCGATACAAAATGTGGATACCGCCGTCATCGCCGACCAGATAGACGCTGTTTTTGAAGACGTCGAGGTCGCCGCCGTCAAGCTGGGTATGCTGCCGAGCGTTGAGATAATCAAGCTTGTCAGCGAAAAGCTGCGGCAGTATCAGCCGAAATTCGTAGTCTGCGACCCCGTTATGGTGGCTACCAGCGGCGACTCGCTAAGCGGCGAGGGCACGGCTGCCGCGCTGAGGGACTGTATTTTCCCGCTTGCGGACGTTGTAACGCCGAATATGCCCGAGGCTTCCGCGCTTTCGGGTCTGCGGGTAGAGAGCATCACGGATTTCGACGCCGCCGCTGAGGTGATAATGCGCAGCGGGGCTAAGGCGCTGCTGATAAAGGGCGGCCATGCCGACGGCGCCGCGGTAGACGTGCTGTATACCGAGAACGGCAGGCAGGAATTTACCGCGCCGCGCGTGGATACCAAAAACACCC
>ULUG01057466.1_pt1 | contig 13086 bp, 12 predicted proteins | sample 1958331 | NCBI WGS metagenome assembly ULUG01 (sample SAMEA4835755, study PRJEB28245) | human gut metagenome | biome: gut microbiome; material: fecal sample | place: Denmark | collected 2008
TCATTCTTGAAAGAGGAGTTCGATTCTCCTATGGGCTACTATAACTTAATCAAGAAATCAGTCAATTTTTCTAAAATGGCAAATCATAAATCATCCATCAAGAGAATCCGTCAGATCGAATCGAGAAGACTTCACAACCGTTATTACGCAAAGACCGCCCGCAACGCCGTGCGCAAACTTCGCAAAATGACAAACAAAGCTGAAGCTGAGTCTGCTTTCCTCAAAATCCAGGCTATGCTCGACCGCCTTGCTTCGAAGAATGCCATCTCCAAAAACAAGGCTGCCAACCTTAAGAGCAAGCTCGCTCATCACATTGCCAAGCTCGCTGCTTAACCTCGACACTTTTTCTCTTGGTTAAGAACCGGCCCATTCGTCTATCGGCTAGGACGCAAGATTTTCATTCTTGAAAGAGGAGTTCGATTCTCCTATGGGCTACTACATCAGGCGCAGGATGGTTCAACCGTCCCGCGCCTGTTATTGTTTTGAACAGATCAGAACCATGCAGCCCCGGAAATTCATATTTTTCTCACGCACGGTTCACTAAAAAAACTAAATTTTCAACTTCAAACTTTAATTTTCCAAATTTCGCGCCCCATAACCCCTCCGATTTCGCGGAAAATCGTTAACTTTGCACAATTTATGTGCTTTACAAAGCCGCAATCGCTCTGGGAAGGCCTTTAAACCGCCTCCTCCACGCTCCGGGCGGATGGTTACAGTTCGGCTGTCAGCTCCCGCTGTCATCTCTGCCCCGCTAACTCCGCATAAACCCTACGTAAGAAATATTTTATATTCAAAATAGCTGAAAGATAATCATTTATGAATCCAATCAAAAAAACCATCGAGCTGCCCGACGGTCGCACGATTACCCTCGAGACCGGCAAATTAGCTAAGCAAGCCGATGGAGCGGTAGAGCTGCGAATGGGCAACACAATGTTGCTCGCAACCGTCGTCACTGCCAAGGAGGCTGGCGAAGGGGTCGATTTTATGCCCCTGCAGGTTGAGTACAAAGAAAAATTTTCCTCAAACGGACGCTTCCCCGGAGGCTTCCTTAAACGCGAAGGCCGCGCCAGCGACTACGAGATTCTTACCTCCCGCCTCGTTGACCGCGTGCTCCGCCCCCTTTTCCCCGATAATTATCACGCCGACACTTTCGTACAGATCACCATGTACTCGAGCGACGGCATCGATATGCCCGACGCTCTCGCAGGCCTCGCAGCCTCGGCTGCCCTCGCTGTGAGCGACATCCCTTTCAACGGCCCGATTTCCGAAGTCCGTGTAGCCCGTATCAACGGCGAATTTGTGATCGACCCCACTTTCGAACAGCTTGAGAACGCCGACATGGAACTCATGGTAGGCGCCACCTACGACAACATCATGATGGTGGAAGGCGAAATGAACGAGGTCAGCGAAACCGATCTTCTCAACGCCCTCCGCGCCGCCCACGACGCCATCAAGGTTCAGTGCGTGGCTCAGATGGAGCTTGCAAAGGAAGTCGGCTCGACCGTAAAACGCGAATACTGCCACGAGGTCAACGACGAAGAACTCCGCAAGGACGTCCACGACAAGTGCTACGACAAAGCCTACGCCATCGCCAAAGCCGGCAGCGCCGACAAGCACTGGCGTATGGACAGCTTCGACAAAATCTGCGAAGACTATATTGAATCGCTTCCCGAAGAGGAGCGTGAGGAGAAGACTCCTCTCGTAAAGCGCTACTACCACGACGTTGAGAAAGAGGCCATGCGCCGCTGCGTGCTCGACGAAGGCATCCGCCTCGACGGCCGAAAGACAACCGAAATCCGTCCCATCTGGTGCGAGACCGATTATCTGCCCGGCCCTCACGGATCGGCAGTGTTCACCCGCGGCGAGACCCAGGCGCTCGCCACCGTGACCCTCGGCACCAAACTCGACGAAAAGATTCTCGACGACGTGCTCAACCAGGGTCGCGAACGCTTCCTCCTCCACTATAATTTCCCGCCCTTCTCTACCGGCGAGGCTAAAGCACAGCGCGGCGTAGGACGCCGTGAGGTAGGCCATGGAAATCTCGCCCACCGCGCACTCAAGCGCATGTTCCCCGACGATTTCCCCTACGTTTGCCGCATCGTCAGCGACATCCTTGAGTCTAATGGCTCGTCGTCTATGGCCACCGTATGCGCCGGCACCCTCGCGCTGCTCGACGCCGGTGTGAAGATGAAAAAGCCCGTCAGCGGCATCGCCATGGGCCTCATAACCGACGGAACCGGCAAATACGCCATTCTCTCCGACATTCTCGGTGACGAAGATCACCTCGGCGACATGGATTTCAAGGTTACCGGCACCCGCGACGGCATCACCGCAACCCAGATGGACATCAAGTGTGACGGCCTCAGCTACGAGATTCTCGAGAAAGCACTGATGCAGGCACGCGACGGCCGCATGCACATCCTCGAAAAAATCACCGAGACAATTCCCGCTCCCCGCGAGGACTACAAGCCTCACGTGCCCCGCATCGTCACCATGCTCATTCCCAAAGAGCTCATCGGCGCTGTCATCGGCCCGGGCGGAAAAATCATCCAGGGCATTCAGGAGACTTCCGGCGCTACCGTTTCGATCGACGAAATCCCCGAAGGCGGTTACATCGAGGTGGCCGCATCCAACAAGGCTTCTATCGACAAGGCTCTCGAGATGATCAACGCCATCGTAGAGCTTCCTGAAGAAGGCAAGGTATATCAGGGCACCGTACGCTCTATCCTCGACTTCGGTGCTTTCGTTGAGTTCATGCCTAACCGCGACGGACTCCTCCACATCTCCGAAATCTCCTGGGACCGCCTCGAAAACATGGAGGCTTCCGGTCTCAAGGAAGGCGACAAAGTAGAAGTGAAGCTCATCGAAATCGACAAGAAAACCGGCAAATACCGCCTCTCCATGCGTGCGCTTCAGCCCAAACCCGAAGGCTACGTAGAGCGCGAACGCGCACCCCGTCAGCCCCGTGGCGAACGCGGCGAGCGCCGTGACCGCGGCGAACGTGGAGATCGCGGCCCTCGCCGTGACCGTGGAGATCGCGGCGAACGCGGACCCCGCAACCACGATTAAGCTCACTGGCAAGCTATAATTAAGCGACTGGAAATGGATCATCATTTCCGGTCGCTTTTTTCATCATGCGCCCGTTGTTTGCTTTTCCCGCCTATTTTCGTAACTTTGCATCCATTATGACTCCCGAAGAAAAACTCGCTATCGAAGAAAAAATCGTAACCATGCTCCGCACGGTCTACGACCCCGAGATTCCCGTCGACATCTACAGCCTCGGTCTGATCTACAAAATAGATCTCGACGACGGAAACCTGCGCATCGACATGACCCTCACCGCCCCCAACTGTCCGGCGGCCGACTTCCTCGTTGAAGACGCCCGTATAAAGCTGGAGAGCATAGAAGGTATAAAGAGCGTCGACATCCGCATTGTATTTGAACCGGAATGGAACAAAGACATGATGAGCGACGAAGCCAAGCTCGACCTCGGTTTCATGTAATCCACCTCTCCGGATGCGCGACCTCACCTATTTCATCTCCGACCTCCATCTCGGCGCGGGATACATCTCCGATCCCCGCGCCCACGAGATGCGCGCCGTAAGGTTTCTGCAGTCAATAAAGCCCAGAGCCAAAAGACTGTTTCTCCTCGGCGACGTACTCGACTACTGGTGGGAATACAAAACCGTGGTACCTCGCGGCTTCATCCGGTTTTTCAGCGCCTTGGCCGACCTCGCCGACAGCGGAGTGGAGATCGTGTGGTTCAAAGGCAATCACGACATCTGGATTTTCGACTATCTGCCCCGTGAAATCGGATTCAAACTCCACGACGGCGCCATGATTACCGACATCGACGGGCGCCGCTTCTTTCTCGAGCACGGCGACGGCGTGGGGCGCCTCCCCCGCACTTTCCGCATCCTCCGTTCGGTATTCCGCTGCCGGTGGGCACAGAGGCTCTATTCGCTGCTGCCTCCCCGCCTCACGATAGGGTTCGCCCATCGCTGGTCGGCTCACTCCCGCAAGGCAGGCGGCTACTCCGCCCCGTCGGAAGATCCCCGGGAGAATCCGCTTGTAGAATTCGCCTCCGGCTATAATGCCACTCATACCGCCGACCCGGTCGATTTTTTCGTGTTCGGACATCAGCATATAATGCTCGACATTCCGGTTCCACCCTCTGCCCGTATAATAGTATTGGGAGAATGGATCCGCACTTTTTCCTACGGCGTTTTCGACGGAAAAAACCTCAATCTTGACATTTTTAAAGACTGATTTTGATGCATTCCCCGCATTTTAAATGTTTTTAATAAACGGATACATATTTTTAGTAAAGCTGTAATCTCCACATCTGCAATTATTTATCCATAAAAACGCCGAAGGTTGAAGCAAACGCGCTAAAAACCATGTCATACAACATAAAAAAATATTTGCCCGCGGGGCAAACTTGACCTACCTTTGCGTCACGAACCTAAAACAATCTTTTTTACCTTAGAAATTGTACCTATTGGAAACTCATAAGAAGGAGCTACGCGAGTAGTTCCTTTTTATATTTTATGCGTGTTTCATATTTACAGGTTTCCTGACAAACGCGCCCAGTACCATTTGAGTTTTCCGGCAAACATGAGATTACGTACCACCGTTGCAACATATCCTTTCTGTTCGGCTATGCCGTGATTCAGTCCGGAGATCAGGCTGTCGAGGGCAGAAATCTCCGCCACGAGGTCGGCATCGTCGATGGTATAATATCTGGCGTTGCTGTCGAGAAGCCGTTTCGCATCTGCCAACTTCTCCCGGCTTTCCGCCATATACCTCCGTGAGTATTCCTTATATTCGCTGTTGCGGATCAGAGAAAAGACCCCGGCATCGGATTCTTGCGCATAAGTTTCTTTTCCGAAATCTTCATGAAGCACCAGACACTTACCTAAAGTTTCCGACTGCCTCTCGAGTTCTGCAATCCGGCTCTCAGCCTTGTCCACGCAATCGCTCACGGCCTTTATCCTTTCATCGAAAATCTTTTCGTAATGCTCCGAATCGATGTTGCGGGAAATTACGTAATGGTCATTCCTGAGTTTCTCCAGCCGCCGGTCGAGGCGGTCTACGACCGAACGGAGTTCCCCGACGGTGTTTTGCAGCCACTCGCGGTCTCTGGCGAAAAACTCCCGCTTGCCCTGCATAGCTTTGACTATCCGGTTGGTCTGCTGTTTGCTCACGGTCAGCAGACGCTCCGTTTCCGACTTGTACTGCTCCTGCGCCACCTCACAGAAGATAGCGGCGTCGGCGGCGTCGCGAAACGCGGTCTGAACGTTCTTCCGGTGGAAACCGTGGAGCAGGGATATTTCGACGAGGTAGTGCGACAGTTCGTCGCAGTCGGTCTGCACGCTCTGAATCAGACGCGAAATATCCTTCCGCAGGAGAAGAAAAGGAGCGCGGAGACTGTCAGTGTAGCCAACGGCATACTTAAACCCGGCATCGGAAAGATAGCCCTGCGTGTGGACAACCGTCTGCCGCTGATACGTGTGCGGATTAACCTCCGTCCGCGTGATTTTCCTGCCTTCGAGCCACAGCGGTGCAAAGCCCATCATGAGGGCGCACAGGTCGGTGGCCCATTCGTCAGTTTTCTGCGGGTCGCGGCGGCTATAGAGGTAGATGTGGGAGAATTCGTGGCTAAGCTGGGTCATGAGATAGTAATAACCCTTCGCCAGAGCCTCGGGTGGCACTGTCACACTGATCGGGTAATTGACCATCGCGTCAGACTTGTGCCACGGCAGATATTCGGGAATCGATACCTGCGCTCCAATCCCCGACGTGCTGTTGCTTTCGTTGAGCACCATGCCCTGCGTGCGGAACATCGACGAGAATATGGGGCGGATGGAGACTGGAAGTTCCATATGGTCAGTAATCACCTTCGCCGCATCGGTGAAGGCTGACTGGCTGACTGCTCTGTGATCTATTTCAAACGGACAGTCGTCAAGCCTGAGGTTCATCCTCACGCCGATTGTGTCAAACAGGCGGTCGATTATCTCCTTCAGTTCTTCATTATTAAGGACGCGGTTTTCCATAATTCAGGGCAGGGTTTAAAGAGTAGTGATGACAATCGCAAAAATAGTATTTTTTCCGGAATATACCCTTTCCTGAGGAATTATTTCGGCACTGCGGGCGGGGAGAAGAGCGTTTTTTCGTAACTTTGCGTCATCGAAACAGCAAGCGTATGAGCAAAATCAATATTCTCGGAATAGAATCGTCGTGCGACGACACCTCGGCTGCCGTGATTTCCGACGGCATACTGCTGAGCAACGTCATCGCCTCGCAGGATGTCCACGCCGAATATGGCGGCGTGGTGCCCGAACTCGCCTCGCGCGCCCACCAGCAGAACATCGTGCCGGTGGTCGACACCGCCCTGCGCCGCGCAGGCATATCGAAGAGCGACCTGAGTGCCATAGCCTTCACCCGCGGCCCCGGCCTGTTAGGCTCCCTGCTGGTAGGCACCTCCTTTGCCAAAGGACTCTCGCTCGGACTCCGCATCCCGATTGTCGACGTCAACCACCTTCACGGTCATGTACTCTCCCACTTCATCCGACGCACCGCTGCCGACCGCATACCCGAATATCCGTTCCTGTGCCTCCTCATCTCGGGGGGCAACAGCCAGCTCATCCTCGTCAGAAACTACAACGACATGGAGATTCTCGGCCAGACCATCGACGACGCTGCCGGTGAGGCGTTCGACAAGTGCGCCAAAGTGATGGGTCTACCTTATCCCGGCGGCCCGCATATCGACCGCCTCGCAGCCGAGGGCGACCCCGGGGCTTTCAAGTTTGCCAAGCCCCATATAGCAGGTCTCGACTACAGTTTCAGCGGACTCAAAACGTCGTTTCTCTACACCCTGCGCGACCAGCTCAAACTCGACCCTGAATTCATTGAGAAACGCCGCGCCGACCTCGCCGCCTCGCTCCAGAAAACCATCATCGACATACTCCTCGACAAGCTCGACAAGGCGGTGAAGCAGACCGGCGTCCGCACCGTGGCGATAGGCGGAGGCGTGTCGGCGAACTCGGGCGTGCGTAACGCCGTGGCCGATTACTGCGCGCGCCGCGGACTGACAGCGTTCATCCCCGAGCGCGCGTTCACAACCGACAATGCCGCCATGGTGGCCATCGCCGGCTACTACAAGTATCTCGACAAGGAATTCTGCAGCTATTCCGACGTACCCTACGCCCGCGTGAGAATATGAAAGAGGAAAAGACCATAGAAGCAGCCGCCCGCAGTCTCCTCGCCGAAGCCGAGAGGGCTGGAGTGATGCTCGCCTCGGCCGAAAGCTGCACCGGAGGCAACATTGCCCACTCGCTCACACTTATTCCCGGAAGCTCCGCAGCGGTGAAAGGAGGAGTTGTGGCATACTGCAACGACGTGAAGCGTCGCCTGCTCGGAGTTTCCTCCGACGACCTCGACAGCTTCGGGGCAGTCTCGATACCCGTAGTGCGCCAGATGGCACGCGGCACGTGCGACGCCACCGGCGCATGCCTCGGCATGGCCACGAGCGGTATAGCCGGCCCGGGCGGAGGATCCCCCGAAAAACCGGTCGGCACGGTCTGCATCGGGATTGCTATGCGTTTGTCCGACAGAGAATGGGCGGACTATAGCGAGACTGCTCATTTCAGCGGTTCGCGCGCCGAAATAATCGACGCCGCCACCCTCCGCACCCTTACGCTCGCGCTGAAATTGCTGCGCGGTCAACTTTAGCCGGCGCCCAAGCGTTATATCTGTACTTTTAAAAACTTACAGATATGAAACTTACATCTATCCTCTCATCGGTAGCCGCCGCGGCTGCCATCCTCTTCGCCGCTCCCGCGGCAGTAGCACAGAACCCGGGCATAGCCATTGCCGGAACCACAACCGCCCAGTCGCTCCCCGACGCCGCCACCAAGTTCCTCAACAAGCACTTCAAAGGCGTGGCCATCAAGGAGGTAGAGAAGCAGTACACCAACGGCGGCTACGAAGTGGAACTCATCAACGGTACCGACGTGGATTTCGACGCCAAGGGTAAAGTCACCGAAATCGAAGCCCCGGGCAACAATGTTCTCTCACAGGAGATAGCCAAGGAACTTCTGCCCCATAAAACCTACAAGCATCTGCTCGACAACGGTCTTGCCACTAAAATCGACGGCATCAAGTTCAAGGACGGCAAGGTGATTGAGGTGGAAACCATCATCGCCGACCCCGACACCTACATTTTCGACATCGACGGCAACCTGATCGTTGTTCAGGACTGACCCGTAACGGACATACCGACAATCACATACTTGCAATGGAAATAAACGAAGCAGCTCCCAAGTTCCGCGACGAAGCCCTCGCGCCAATGCACTCCGCCGAGCATCTGCTCAACGGTGAAATGGCGCGCCGCTTCGGGTGCGGTAGAGCTTTCAGCGCCCACGTGGAGCGCAAAAAATCGAAACTCGACTACCGCATGCCCCGGCCTATGACCGACGGTGAAATCCGGCAGATGGAAGACTACGTCAACGCCGCCATAGCTGCCGACGCCGAAGTGACCGAGGAATTCATCCCGCAGGAAGAGGCTGCCGCGCGGTTCGACATAAGCCGCCTGCCCGACCGTGCCACCGACACCGTCAGGGTAGTCCATATAGGCAGTTTCGACCAGTGTCTATGCTGCGGCACCCACGTAAGCCGTACCTCCGAGATCGGACACTTCCGCATAAGCAGCGCCCGCTACGCCGACGGCGTTCAGCGCCTCGTCTTCCGCCTCGACTGAACAGGAATAATTTGAGAAGCGGTTTCCGATGTAAATAACATTTTTTTGCTATTTTTGCAGAAAAAAGAAAACGATGTCAGGAACCGACGAATCCTCCATGATCCCGCAGGAGCAGCCATGCGCCACGTGTATGGGCCGCAAAATCTTCTCCATTGGCCTCCCGGCCTGCACCAATCCGAGCGAGCGGCGCTTCCCGCTGACGCCCGAGGCGGTGAAAATTCTCGTTGAGCGCGGCTTCCGCGTGTGTCTGCAGGAAGGTGCGGCGGCAAGCATCCATTACACCGACAATCAGTATCTGCGCGCGGGTGCCGAAGTGGCCGACCGGAATTCCGCCTTAGGGTGCGACATTGTAATCCACCTCGCCGCACCCGCAGCCGCCGACGTGAGAAAAATGCGGCGCGGAGCCATGCTGATGACACTTCTCCACGCCGAATCGCAGGATCCCGAGGCTATCCGGCAGCTGCTCGACAGGCGCATTATCGCCATAGCCGTAGACCTGATAGAGGACGAACACGGCAACACACCGTTTGCCGACATTCTCGCTGAAATAGACGGCCGGGCGTCGCTCGCCGTAGCCTCCTCACTGCTCGCCGACGGCACCCGCGGCAAAGGAATCCTGCTCGGCGGCATATCCGGAATAATCCCCTGCGAGACAACCATCATAGGCTCGGGCATATCGGCCTGCGCGGCCGCCCGCTCCGCCATGGGACTGGGCTCGACGGTGAAAATGTTCGACAACGACGTCTACCGCCTGCGCCGGGCGTCGATGAGCCTCGGGCCGTGGGCCATAACCTCCGCCATCCATCCCAAGGTGGTGGAATCGGCTCTCAGGAGCGCCGATGTGGTGGTGGTGACCCCTACAGCCGAGCCGTTCCGCATTGACAGCGATCTTGCCGACACAATGAAGAAAGGGGTTCTGGCGTTCGATCTCTCGTCGGCGTCGGGCGATGCATTCCCCTCGCTCAAGGCAGTGGATCTCGCGCGGGCCTCGGCGCTCAATGCCGCCGACCTCAGCCACGGACGCCTCTGCTTCGTCAACGCCGGGAGCGCCGTAGCCAGAACCGCGGCTATGGCGCTGAGCAACACGTTCATTTCGCTTATGTCGTCAATCATCTCATGCGAGGGGGCTGTCAACGCCCTCAAACTGCAGCCTGGCATACAGCGCGCCACCTACACGTTCTTCGGAAAAGTCGTCAACGCCGCCATAGGCCGCGCGGCGGGTATGCGCCACACCGACATCTCGATATATCTCACCTTAAGCTGAACCGCAGATGGCACGAAGGAAATTCTATACTGTATGGAACGGATTCGCCACGGGGGTTTTCGACTCGTGGGAAGAATGCAAGCTACAGGTGACAGGCTATCCCGACGCCCGCTACAAGAGTTTCGACTCGCAGGAAGAGGCGGTGGCGGCCTACCGCGGCGACCCGGCCGACCACGTGGGCATACTCAAAGCAATAGCAACCCACACCACCCCTGCGGTGAACTACGAGGCATTCCCCGAAATCATAACCGACGCCCTTGCCGTCGACGCCGCCTGCTCACGCAATCCCGGCCCGGTGGAATATCAGGGCGTGTGGGTTAAGACCGGGCAGCGCATTTTCCGCGTAGGCCCGCTCCAGGGGGGCACCAACAACATAGGCGAATATCTCGCCATAGTCCATGCACTCATCCTTCTGCACAGCCGCGGGCGCTCCGACGTTCCGATCTACAGCGACAGCCGCACGGCGCGCTCGTGGGTGAAACACCGCATGGCCAAAACCACGCTGAAGCCTTCGGCGGAAAACGCCGAGCTGTTCCGGCTCGTGGCGCAGGCCGACCACTGGCTGCAGACCCACACCTTCAGCAACCCGATTCTTACATGGGACACTCCCAGGTGGGGCGAGATACCGGCCGATTTCGGCCGCAAATAGCATATCTGCGAATTTTTGTGTATATTTGCCGTGGAATCCCGAAACCCTGGGATTCACCTCAAAACCATCAGTGCGATGACATATAAGTACGACTATCTTGTAATCGGATCCGGCATTGCCGGAATGAGCTTCGCTTTGAAAGTGGCTGCCACCGGACGTGTTGCCCTGGTTTGCAAAACCACCCTCGACGAAGCCAACACAGCGCTCGCCCAGGGCGGCGTGGCTTCAGTGACAAATCTCGAGGTCGACGACTTCGACAAACATATACGCGACACCATGATCGCGGGCGATTATCTCAGCGATCCCGTGGCGGTGGAAAAAGTGGTGAAAGGAGCCCCCGGGCAGATACGCGAACTGATAGGCTGGGGAGTTGACTTCGACAAGAAGGAGGACGGCTCGTTCGACCTCCACCGCGAGGGCGGCCACAGCGAATTCCGCATACTCCACCACGCCGACAACACCGGCTACGAAATCCAGCAGTCGCTGATAAAGGCCGTAAGGTCGAACCCCAACATCGACATTTTCGAGAACCATTTCGCAATCGAAATCATAACCCAGCACCATCTGGGCAAGATAGTTACCCGCCGCACCCCCGACATCACCTGCTACGGCGCATACGTGCTCGACACGAAGACGGGGCAGGTCGACACCTTCCTGTCGCGGGTCACGCTGATGGCCACCGGAGGCGTGGGAGCCGTATACCGCACCACCACCAATCCTCTCGTCGCCACCGGCGACGGCATAGCGATGGTCTACCGCGCCAAGGGCACCGTAAAGGACATGGAATTCATCCAGTTCCATCCCACTGCACTTTACCATCCCGGCGACCGTCCCTCGTTTCTCATCACCGAAGCCATGCGCGGCTACGGCGCCGTGCTGCGCAACTGCAAGGGGGAGGAATTCATGCAGAAATACGACCCGCGCCTGTCGCTCGCTCCGCGCGACATCGTGGCACGTGCCATCGACTCGGAAATGAAGCTCCATGGCGACGACCACGTGTATCTCGACGTCACCCACAAAGCTCCCGAAGAGACCAGACGCCACTTCCCCAACATCTACAGCCACTGTCTCGAGCTGGGCATTGACATAACCAAAGATTACATCCCCGTGGCGCCCGCCGCCCACTACCTCTGCGGCGGTATCAAGGTCGACACCAACGCCGAATCGTCGATCCACCGTCTGTATGCCGTGGGCGAATGTTCATGCACCGGACTTCACGGCGGCAACCGCCTGGCCTCCAATTCTCTGATCGAGGCCGTGGTCTACGCCGACGCCGCCGCACGCCACGTGACAGCCAACGCGCAGAACTACGCCATCCGCGACGACGTGCCCGAATGGAACGACGAGGGCACGCGCCATCCTGAAGAAATGGTGCTCATTACCCAGAGCATCAAGGAAGTGAACCAGATAATGGGTACATACGTTGGTATCGTAAGAAGCAACCTGCGCCTTGACCGCGCCTGGAACCGCCTCGACATCCTCTACGAGGAGACCGAACGCCTCTTCAAGTGCTCCAAGGCCTCGCGTGAAATCTGCGAGCTGCGCAATATCATCAACGTAGGCTACCTGATCATGCGCCAGGCGAAGGAGCGCAAAGAATCGCGCGGACTTCACTACACCGTCGACTATCCGCCGGCAAAAAGCCACGAATAAGGAGGAGGCTCCTCCGACAATAAAGGCGCTGATTTTCCGTTGATTTGATATGTTGTATTCTCTCTGCCACCTAAAGCGGGCAATCGCCTTTACGCTCTGTATCGTACTCGGCATCAGCAGCCTGACCGCCCAGACCGATGCTCCCGACACCTCTGCCGTACCGGAAGCCGGCAGCGGGCGCCAGAAGCCTATACAGGGCTACTACTTCACCGATATCGACGGTGAGGAGACCCTTATGCTCGTGTTAAGTGAAGTCACCGTATTCCCGCCACTCAAATTCAAGAACAAGAAGGAGGAGGAATTCTACTGGAAAACCGTGCGCGACGTAAAGAAGACCCTCCCTTACGCCAAACTTATCTGCGAGACGCTGATAGAGACCTACGAATATATCGAAACCTTCCCTACCCAGAAGGAGCGCGAGGAGCACCTGAAGAAGATGGAAGGCGCAGTGTTCGAGCAGTATAAGCCCGTGTTGAAGAAATTCACCAAGTCGCAGGCGAAAATGCTGATAAAACTCATCAACCGCGAGACGAACCAATCGAGCTACAATATTCTCAAGGCGTTTCTCGGCAGTTTCCGTGCCGGTTTCTGGCAGACTTTCGGCCGTTTTTTCGGTGTGAATCTAAAAACCGGCTACAACCCCGACAAAGACCGCAAGGATGCCATAATCGAGCGCGTGGCGGTGAAAGTTGAGCTCGGACAGTTGTAAAGGTCTCGGCTAAGTTAGCTACTTTAGCTAACTTAGCTAACCGAAAGCGG
>ULUG01021022.1_pt1 | contig 12710 bp, 10 predicted proteins | sample 1958331 | NCBI WGS metagenome assembly ULUG01 (sample SAMEA4835755, study PRJEB28245) | human gut metagenome | biome: gut microbiome; material: fecal sample | place: Denmark | collected 2008
GCCGCGAAAGAAGAAAACCGCCGGCTCCACTCCGAAAAGCCAGTTGAAAAACCGACCGAAAAAACCACTGAAACTCCCGCCGCCCCGAAACCGAAGAAAGAAATCCGATACAGCCCCGGCGGATACCGTCTCTACGACCGCGACGACCCCCGCTATTACGACAGCTTCCGCGCACGCTTCGGTCTCCCCCCGCTCGACCACAGCGGCTGCGTCTTCGACGATTAAATCTCAGTACTATCCATGTATTGTCGTGTAATGCGTTGATGTACAGCTCTGATGTTATTCTTCCAGTCCATGGTGAATAAACATTTTTACGAAAAAATGAATGTATTCACACGTATTTTTCGCGGTGATGTAAGGGGTAACCGTTGTCGCGCTCGGTTGCTGCCGATATGTATTCAGGGCGCGAACTTGCGAGACTTATCGCTGTTCTCAGCGCAATCAACAATCTTGCGCCCGTCGCCGCGCCCATTGCCGGAGGCGCAGTTGCGCATGCCTGGGGCTGGCAGGGGATTTTTATTGTTCTGCTTATTCTCGGCATAGTCCTGCTTGGAATGAGCGTTTCGCTGCGCGAAAGTCTTCCAGCCGACAGACGCTTTTCGGGTAAACTGACGGCATCGGTAAAAGGCTACCGCGAAGTGTTCGGCATAAAGGGTTTCGCCTCTTACAGCTTGGTCTATGCTCTCGCTATGGCGGCGCTGTTTGCCTATATCTCAGCCACGCCGTTTATCGTGCAGGATGTCTACGGGTTTTCCGAACTGCAGTTCTCGCTCGTGTTCGCCGTCAACGCCGTAGCACTCGCCGCCGGGTCGGCGCTGTCGCTGCGCTTCAGCGACATGAGCAATGCCGCCCTCAGCGGTTCTTTCGCGGGCACAATCCTTGCCGCGGCGGGAGCGGGCGCGGCAGTGCTGTTTCCGGGAGATTTTGTGGCTTATGAAATCACCACGTTTATAATGCTTTTCGGCATCGGACTCGTGCTGACCGGCTCCACGTCGCATGCAATGAACCTCGGACGGCGCTGTGCGGGCGCCTCTTCTGCTGCAATAGGAGGCATCGGCTACGTAGCGGGCGGACTGGTGTCGCCGCTGGTGAGCTGCGGCAACATCTGTCTGACCTCGTTTTTATGGTGTGCCGGGTTCCTCCTTGCCGGAAGATTGATTATTTTGCTGTATGAGAAATCCTCCGGATATGGAAAGGACAATCTTTGAAGATTAGCGCCCCAAAATCCCGTTTTTTAGCAGAAAACGTGGCTTTACAGGGTGTTGCGAACAAATTAAAAAGCTAAATTGTTAAGGAAATAAGTTTGTATTTGTGAAATTTTCGTAAATTTGCAGCGAATAAGCTGCGATTTCCCAATCAAGCATATTTATTATTGTGTAATTTAATACAAAAAACAATGAACACTGACATTATTGGCGGACTCGCCGGAAGCGTTTGGAACGCTCTTAACGAAGCTGACGTACTCGGAACCAAACAGCTTAAGAAAGTGGCAAAAATCAAAACCGACAAAGAACTCTACGCTGCTCTCGGCTGGCTCGCCCGCGAAGGCAAAATCAATTTCGAGGACAGCGAGGACGGCAAAGAACTGCTGATTTCGCTCGTTCAGAGCTGCTGATCGGACTATTGAACTAAAATATCCTATAACAGAGCGCCCGGAAATCCATCCCTTTCCGGGCGCTCTGTGCTGCAAGGGGTGCGATGCTTTAATAGGATGTCTGAATTTAGAGGTCGTTGTTTAAAAACAAATGTGAAAGCCGGAGTCCATTCTCTTGAGGTGGATTCTTCCTCGACAGGCTCGGAAGCGGCAAGCCGATGATTGGGATGAATTGAAGGAGTAATGCTGTAGCATTATGACTGAAATTCAGCACGAAAGACACCCAAGAGAATGGATGCAAGAAAACATTTTTCTCAACCTAAAAAGATATTTTTTTGTTTATAGATATTTTGTATGTTTGTTTTCGTAAATAAAAGTTACCATAAGCTGCATGGATGCCTTTTGGGCTCCCCTGTTCCTAATCTTCAGTCACAGTGCTACAGCACTGCTCCTTCAGATTATGAACAGGTTAGCGCAAAAATCCATCCACTCCGGATTCACATTTGTTATTAAACAACCTCTTAGCTTTATGCAATATTCATTTGTTTCCCGGTCTGTTTCAAGTTTTCATTAAAAAATAACCGTAAATCGGAAATCTATTGTGAAATGAGCAAAAAGCACCCGGACGTATTGCATACTACATTAAAAATGGTTAAATTTGCAGCCCCAAAGAGTGCATGCGTTTTTTTATATGCTCTCCCGCATCGGATTGATTTATTAACAGGGATTGTAGCACCTGTATAATAAATCTCCGTTAACTGCGTTATTCTATGTGAAACCGTGTATCCCGTAGTTTTTTAAACATTATTTATAATATTGACCGAAGCATGAATTTCCTGACCCGCTCTTTAAGCGCCGCCGCCGCTGCAATGGTTTTGTGGTGCGTTTCATCCTGTTCAGCGCCGAAAGACATAGTCTATTATCAGGACATTACCGAGAACGGAACGGCAGTAACCGTTCAGCCGAAGGCTATAACAGCCCGGCCCAACGATAAGATTTCGATTCTCGTCAACAGCCGCGAACCTCTCCTGAGCGACATGTTCAACCTCCCGTACATCACCCGCCAGATAGGGCAGTCGTCGCGCGGCTCGAACTACGGTCAGAGCCAGGGCCTCTCGGGCTACACCGTGAACGACGACGGCAACATCGATTTCCCTATCCTCGGCACACTCCACGTGGCCGGCATGACCCGCAAGGAAATCTCCGCAATGATAAAGAGCGAGCTCATCTCGCGCGACCTCGTGAAAGATCCCATTGTCACCGTTGAATTCCTCAACCACACCGTTTCGGTTATGGGCGAGGTAAACCGCGCCGGACAATATCCCATGGAGCGCGACAATATGTCGATTATGGACGCCTTAAGCGCCGCAGGCGACCTCACCATCAACGGTATCCGCACGAACGTGAAGGTTATCCGCACCGAGGGCGGCATCCAGAAAACCTACGTGCTCGACCTCACCTCCGCTGAATCGCTCCGCACGTCGCCCGCCTACTATCTCCAGCAGGACGACATAATTTACGTAGAGCCCAACGATAACCGAAAACGCCAGTCGACGGTAAACGGCAACAACATCCGGTCGACCTCCTTCTGGATTTCGCTCGCGTCGCTGCTCACCTCAGTCTGCGTACTCGTATTTAAATAATGTTTAGCATCGTTTCAACGAATTAAAACCACAACGGTCTTCATCGACAGTTATGATACAAGACACATCTCATCTTACCCCCGGACAGCAGACCACTGAGGAGGAAACGCTCAACATACGCGACTTCCTGATGCTTTGTCTGGCAAACTGGAAATGGTTTCTGGTTTCCATCTTCATTCTGGTTTTCCTTGCCGGAATCTACATTATGCGCTCAACCCCCATCTACACCCGCACCGCCTCGGTGATGATTAAAGATGAGGAAAGTGGCGGCGGCGCCATGTCGAATCTCGTATCGCAGTTCTCCGACATGGGTCTCTCCGTAGGTTCTACCAATGTAAACAATGAACTTCTCGCATTCCAGTCGCCCGCTCTGCTCGGTGACGTAATTGAGAAACTCGGTCTTACCACAAGCTATACTTACCGCAAGCGCCTCAAGAAACTGCCGCTCTACGGCGACTCGCTGGTACTCAAGGTCGACTTCCTGTCGCTCAAGAAAAATGAGTCGGCGGCATTCAAGATGACCCCCGACGGCAAAGGAAAAGTCGAGCTGACCGATTTCAAGCTCAAAGGCAAGGATGTGGACGGCGACGACGTGATTGCCGTAATCGGCGACACTGTCACCACACCCGTGGGCCGCGTATTCATCGATGCCGGACCCAATTATTCGCCTGAGTTCGACCACACCATCAATGTGAGCCGGACTACTCTTCCGGCTGCCATCGAAGCCTATTCCGCCGAGACAAAGATTGATCTGGCCAACGATGATGCTACCGTCATAGACATCACTGTCACCGACGCAAGTATCCAGCGCGCCGTCGACATCATCAATACTCTTGTCGACATCTACAATCAGAAGTGGGTCGAAGACCGCAACCTGATGGCTGTAACAACCTCGTCGTTCATCAACGACCGCCTCAATGTGATAGAGCAGGAACTCGGCAACGTGGACAGCGACATTTCGAACTACAAGAGCGAGCACCTGCTGCCCGACCTTCAGATGGCCTCCGAAATGTACATGCAGCAGTACAACGACAATACCAAACAGGAGTTTGAACTGTCGACGCAGAAGTCCATAGCCACTTATCTCCGCGAATACGTCGGCGAGACAACAGGTGCCGGCCGTCTGCTCCCCGCCAACTCCGGCCTCGACAGCAACGGCATAGAGCAACAGATTTCTGAATATAACAAACTGCAGCTTGAGCGCGACCGCCTCGCGGCCAACTCTGGCGAGACAAATCCTCTGATCACCGACTACGACCGCAATCTCAAGGCGATGCGTACGGCCATCAACTCGTCGCTCGACAATCTTCTGATGACCATCAACGCTCAGCTCAAGACCCTGCGCCGTGCCGAGAGCAATACCAATCAGCAGATAGCTTCGTCGCCCAATCAGGCAAAATACCTTCTCAGTGTTGAACGCCAGCAGAAAGTAAAGGAGGCTCTTTACCTCTTCCTGCTCGAAAAACGTGAGGAAAACGAGCTTTCTCGCGCGTTTACTGCCTATAATACCCGTGTGATCACCCCTCCGTTCGGCGATGACAGGCCCACTTCGCCCAAGAAAGCCAACATCCTCATAATCGGATTCATTCTGGGTCTGCTTATTCCTGCTGTCTATCTGTTCATAAGCGACAGTCTGGATACCTATGTGCGTAACCGCGGTGATCTCGACGGTGTTCTCGCTCCCTATCTTGGCGAGATTCCGCTGGCCGGAAAACATGTGGGCAAATGGGCTACAAGATGGCACAAATTCATCGGCAAGTTCCGCAAAGAGAAGTCGGGCGATTCTGCTCCGAAACTCGTGGTTCGTGCCAGGGGTCGCAATGTCATCAACGAGGCTTTCCGTTCGCTCCGTACCAGTGTGGAATTCCTCACGCCGAACCAGAAGAGTACGCCGAGTTTCATGGTAACTTCGTTCAACCCCGGTTCTGGTAAGTCGTTCATAACACTGAACCTTGCCGCTTCGTTTGCCATAAAGGATACCGGTTCGCGTATTCTTGCGGTTGACCTTGACCTCCGCCGCGCATCGCTTTCGGCTGCCGTCAACTCCCCGGCGCGCGGTATCTCCGACTATCTCAGCGGCGCTGTCTCGGATATAAAATCGGTTATAGTGAAGTCGCCATGCGAAGGACTCGATGTGCTTCCCGTGGGAACCATTCCCCCCAATCCTTCGGAACTGCTCTACACCGACCGCTTCAAGAATCTGATGGAGAGTCTGAAAGAAAATTACGACTATGTGTTTATCGACTGCCCGCCGGTCGACATCGTAACCGACGCATCGATTATCACCAAATACATCGACGCAACTCTCTTCGTGCTTCGCGCAGGTCTGCTCGACCGCCGCATGCTCCCGCTGCTCAACCGCTACTACAGCGAGCGCAAGTACAAGAATATGTCCGTAGTGCTCAACGGCACTTCAATCAATTCAACCTCGTACTCCCGTTACGGTTACAACAAGTATTATTCGTCGGACTACTACCATAAGGAAGACTGAACGATACAGACCTTATAAACCGACGCCGGGCAGCAAGGATGATTCCGTTGCTGCCCGGCGTCGGTTTCTTAAGCGGCTGTTTATCTGATTACGGTATAAATCAGATTGCAGCCGACTCGCATGGCCGATGAAGGAGCGGCCGGGAGGGATGGTGCCTTCACCATTGGATTGCGCCCGCAACTTTCGTCGGGGTTCACTTCAACTCTTATGGCATCGTAAAGGCCGGCGTCGAGAAAAGATTTCAGCACCGCCGCGCCACCTTCTACGAGAAGCGATGTCACCCCCCGGCCGTAAAGACCGGAAAGAACATCGGATAATGATTCGTCGGAGCACACCACTGTTTCGGTGCCGTCCACGGAACAGACGGGCGCGTCGCCCTTGATTCTTCCACGGCGGTCGAGTATAACCCTGAATGGCGATTTCCCGGCGAAAAGCCTGGTGTCGAGCCGCGGATTGTCGGCGATTACGGTGCCGCTCCCCACGAGTATGGCGTCGTGGAGCGCACGCTCACGGTGAACCAGCATAGCGGAAAGCGGTGTGGATATATGCCCGTTCATGTTGCCGGAGGCCGTCTGGGCCCATTTCAGAGTTATATAGGGCCGTTTTTCGGTGTGGGCTGTAAAAAATTTGCGGTTCAGAGCCTTGCATTCATCCTCGAGGACGCCCACTCTGACGTCGGTTCCGGCGGCGAGCAGTTTGGCTATGCCGCGGCCCGACACCTTTGCGAATGGATCGGAAGTCCCGATTACCACCCGTGGAATCCCGTGGGCCACGATCATGTCGGCACACGGCGGTGTGCGTCCGAAATGGCTGCATGGCTCCAGCGTCACGTACATCGTTGCCTGACGGAGCATGGCCTTGTTGCGGACGGAATTCACGGCGTTTACTTCAGCATGGCTTTCGCCGCAGCGCCGGTGCCATCCTTCGCCGATAATAGTACCGTCGGGCGTCACTATCACGGCTCCTACCATGGGGTTTGGCGACGCATCAAGCTCGCCGTGACGGGCAAGCTCGAGAGCGCGTCTCATATACAGTTCATCGCTTTGCATGGGCGCGTTATTGGGGGTCGGTCCAGTCGCCGTTTTCCTTTATCAGTTCAATGAGTCTCGGAATGGCTTCGGACGTCGGAATGTTTTTCAGCACACACTGTTTGCCCTTGTAGAGCGACACTCGCCCGACTCCTGCGCCTACGTAGCCGTAGTCGGCGTCGGCCATCTCGCCCGGGCCGTTGACAATGCAGCCCATCACGCCGATTTTCAGTCCTTTCAGATGCGACGTGGCGGCTTTGATTTCGCGGAGTGTCGACTGCAGATCGTAGAGCGTGCGGCCGCAGCTCGGACAGGAGATGAATTCAGTCTTCGTCATGCGCAGACGTGCCGCCTGGAGGATGCTGAAGGATACCCTGACGCAGTCATCGTTTGACAGGCTGTCGGTTTCGAGCCATATTCCGTCGCAGAAACCGTTCATCAGAAGGGTGCCGAAATCAACCGAGGCGCGGAGAGTTGTCTCTTCGGACGAGAGTCCTTTGTAGGTGTTTTTTAGAATCACGGGGTTCTCGAGTCCGCGGCGCATCATTTCGTGAAGAAACGCCTGCATGCTGCCGATACGGAAAAGGCTTCCGGAAGAGAGTACTACCGGGCGGTCGGGGTCAGCTGCCATATCGGCAGCATAGGGTTCCACGCCATTTTCGGAGTCGGCAGTTATGGCGTCTTTAAGATTCTGCGGCATTATATCGGCACCGACCACTGCGGGCTGGCGGTCGGCCCATCTGCTTTTGCGCCGGAGGGGGCGGATATGGTCGTAGTCCCCGTATACCTCGCCGTCAATGTGACCGGCTTTGGCAAAGGAAGCCACGTAGTCCACGAGCTGTTTCGCTACCGGAATTTCAAATTCCGGATCCTCGCTGAGCGACACGCGGATAGTGTCGCCGATGCCCTCTGCCAGAAGGGTTCCGATACCTACGGCGCTTTTCACGCGGCCGTCTTCGCCGTCGCCAGCCTCGGTCACGCCGAGATGCAGCGGATAGTCCATATCCTCGGCTTCGAGCGCCGCCACCATGCGGCGCACAGTCTCAACCATTACCGCCACGTTCGACGCCTTGATGGAAATCACGACGTTGTTGAAGTCGTTTCGGCGGCATACGCGGAGAAACTCCATGGCGCTCTCAACCATTCCGGCCGGAGTATCGCCATAGCGGCTCATTATGCGGTCGCTGAGCGAGCCGTGGTTCACCCCGATGCGGATGGCGGTGCCGTTGCGGCGGCACAGGTCGAGGAACGGTACGAGCGCATCGTCAATGCGGCGCAGCTCGGCGGCATACTCCTCGTCGGTATAGTCGATTTTCTTGAATACCCGGCCGGGGTCGACGAAATTGCCCGGGTTGATGCGTACTTTCTCAACCCTCGCGGCCGCCTCGAAAGCGGCCTTGGGATTGAAGTGGATGTCGGCCACGAGCGGAACGTTCACGCCGTCGGCACGCAGTCCGGCCTTGATTTCCGAAAGGTTAGCGGCCTCGCGTACACCCTGGGCCGTAAGGCGGACGTATTCGCCGCCGGCCTCGACAATTCTTTTAATCTGAGCGACTGAACCTTCGGTGTCCATGGTCGAGGTCGAGGTCATAGACTGTACCCTTACTGGGTTGTCACCGCCCATGGGGATACCGCCGACGTTCACCTCGCAGGAACGCCGGCGCCTGTAGTTGAAATCTTTTTTCACGGGGGGTCAGTTTGTCTTGAACTTATAGGTTACCTCGCTAAGTTCCTTATTGGCTTTCACAATCTTTTGCGACAGCCCCGACCGGTATACGTCGAAGCGCGCAGCGAGAGCCTCATCGGAAAGGGACAGCATCTGCACGGCCATTACGGCGGCATTGAGTCCGGCGTTGATGCCGACTGTAGCCACCGATACGCCCGGAGGCATCTGCACTATGGAAAGCAGGGCGTCGCGTCCTTCGAGTGTGGAGTTGATTGGAATTCCGATTACGGGCAGGGGAGTCATGGCGGCGATCACGCCGGGGAGCGCCGCTGCCATTCCGGCTGCGGCGATTATCACCTTTATACCGCGCTCGCGGGCGGTGCGGGCAAAAACCTCGACTTCGGCGGGAGTGCGGTGGGCCGACAGGGCGTTCATTTCAAACGGAACTTCCATCTGGTCGAGGAAATCAGCGGTTTTTTTCAGAATGGGCAGGTCGCTTGTGCTGCCCATGATGATGCTTACAAGTGGTTGCATAGCAAAATTATAATGAAAAAATACTTTTAGGTTATCGTATCGTTATCGTATCATTGTCAGGAACCATACCCAGAGGAAACCGTTGGAGCATCCGGCCAAAACCTGCCAGAGGGTATGGCGACCGAGATATACCCGGGCGGTCATTACGAGTCCGGTGGCGATTATAACTCCGGTGATCCACCAGTTCAGGTTAACCACTCCGAGGTGTCGGTAGGCGAGATGGAACATAAGAGCCACCAGTCCGCCCATTGCTGCGGCGTGGGCACTGATTTTCCACCAGCGGTTCACTATTATGTTTACCAGACAAGCGCCCGCACCGCCTATAAGGAAGAGAGGGAGCCAAAGCGGAGCGCTCGCGCGGTAGAAAAAGAGCGCTGCGCCTATGTAGCAGAGAAGCGTCACCACGTAGGGCACCGTTCGCTCCGTGCGCGAGTTGAGCAGGGGGTCTTTCACGAGTCCCGACTTATACATACCCAGTATGGCGGCTACGGGTATTATGCAGGTAATCACGAAATTGATTGCCAGAGCGGTCCACTTCAGGCTTTCAGGCAGAAAATAAAGAGTCGAAACAAGAAGAATGATTCCCATGGCATAGGTGGGAACCAGAAGCGGCGAAAAGATGCCGGAAAGCCATTCTGATATTTTTTTCATTTGAGCATCTGATGAAGAATTTACTACATATATAACATCCTTCAGAACAATATTTCACAAAGATAGCTCATTTTTTTCGAATCCGCAGCATTTTGGCGGGGAGGGATGTCCCGTTTTTTCGTGAAAAATCACTAACTTTGTGGCAATCATAGAACAATAGCAATATATGGCAACTCAGAAACCATCCATCCCGAAAGGTACACGCGATTTCTCTCCCGCCGAAATGGCACGGCGCAATTATATCTTCAACACCATACGCGACGTTTTCCGTCTGTTCGGTTACCGTCAGATAGAGACTCCTGCCATGGAAACTCTCGCCACCCTCATGGGCAAATACGGTGAGGAGGGCGACAAGCTCCTCTTCAAGATTCTCGATTCGGGCGACTATCTGCGCGGAATCGACCGCAGCCTTATAGACAGCGGCGACTGTAACCGCCTGGCCGCGCAGCTTTGCGAGAAGGGGTTGCGCTACGACCTCACGGTGCCTTTCGCCCGCTTTGTGGTGATGCACCGCAACGAGCTGACCTTCCCCTTCAAGCGGTTCCAGATTCAGCCAGTGTGGCGTGCCGACCGCCCGCAGAAAGGCCGCTACCGTGAGTTCTACCAGTGCGACGCCGACGTGATAGGCAGCGATTCGCTTGTAAACGAAATCGAACTCCTGCAGATGATAGATGAGGTATTCCGCCGCCTCGGCGTCAATATAACCATTAAACTCAACAACCGCAAGATTCTCGCCGGTATCGCCGAAATTATCGGTGAGCCCGAAAAGATAGTGGACATCACTGTGGCAATCGACAAAATCGACAAAATCGGGCTCGAGAAGGTTCAGGAGGAACTCCGCGAGCGCGGAATTTCCGACGACGCCATCGCCACCCTTACCCCAATCATAACCCTCAGCGGCTCGAACGAGGAGCGCCTCGACAGCCTCGCCCGGGTGCTCGCTCCGAGCGAAACCGGACTCAAGGGAGTAGAGGAGCTGCGCGAGGTGATGCTCTCCACGGCGCGCCTGGGCCTTGATGCCGAACTCGAACTCGACGTGTCGCTTGCCCGCGGCCTGAACTACTACACGGGCACCATAATCGAGGTTAAGGCGCGCGACGTGGTGATAGGCAGCATAACCGGCGGCGGCCGCTACGACAATCTCACGGGCATCTTCGGTCTCCCCGGAGTGTCGGGGGTGGGCATATCGTTCGGTGCCGACCGCATATACGACGTTCTCAACGCCCTCGATCTCTATCCGGCCGACGTGGCGGGAGCCGCAACGGTGATGTTTGCCAACTTCGGCGCAGAGTGTGCGGCCGCATCGCTCGCTTTGCTCCGCCAGCTCCGTGCGGCAGGCATCTCCGCCGAATTATATCCCGATGCCGCCAAGATGAAAAAGCAGATGTCGTATGCCGACTCGCTCGCCATTCCATTCGTGGCGATAATCGGTGAGGATGAGCTTGCTTCGGATACCGTGACGTTGAAAAACATGATTACGGGCGAGCAGAAGACCTTACCCGCCGGCTCTCTCGCCGAGGCGGTGGCATCAGCGCTCTGACCGCCGAAAAATATTTTCGTAGCCAATCATTTCATCACTTTCTCCTATGCTCAGAAAAATCCGAATTGTACTTGCCGCGATTTTTCTCATCGCCATAACAGCTCTTTTCTGCGACTATACAGGCACTGCGGCGCGGCTATGGGGATGGATGGCAAAAATACAGTTCCTTCCGGCAGTACTGTCGCTTAATTTTGCGGTAATCATCGGTCTGATCCTGCTTACGTTGCTTTTCGGGCGCGTCTACTGCTCTGTAATCTGTCCGCTCGGAGTGACGCAGGATCTCTTCAACTGGCTCCGTGGAAAGACAGGGCCTAAAAAAGGGCGGAAAAACCGGTTTCACTTCACCCGGCCGCTGCAGTGGCTCCGCGTAGCCGTGCTGGCGATATTCGTCGTACTTTTTGTGACAGGTTTCGCCTCTTTGGCCATGTTTATCGCTCCTTACAGCGCCTTTGGCCGGATTGCCTCCTCGCTCATAGCTCCCGTTTACGACCGGATGTGCGCCGGCATGGTTAACGCCATGGGACCGGAGGACTTCACGTTCTATACCGTCGACAGTTTTGCGCCGACCACGGCTGCAATCATCGTCGCATCAGTTTCGCTTGCGGTGGTTGCTGTGGCGGCATGGCTCGGCGGACGAATTTACTGCAATTCAGTATGTCCGGTAGGCACTGTGCTCGGTTTTTTGAGCAGATTCTCACTATTCCGTCCGGTCATCGACAAATCTGCCTGCATCAGCTGCGGCAAATGCGCCCGCAGATGCAAGGCGTCGTGTATCGACCCGGTCAATCACCGCATAGACCTGACTCGCTGCGTGGCGTGCATGGACTGTCTCGACAACTGCTCCACCCACGCCATCAGCTATACCGCACGCCGTCCTCACGAGCCGAAGAAAACCGGTAATCCCGACAGCGGACGGCGCTCAGCTCTTGCCGTAGGAGCGGTAGCCCTAACCGCCGCTCTGAGCCATGCGCAGTCGAAGACCACCGACGGCGGTCTCGCCCCGATTATCCCTAAGGAGCGGCCGAAGCGCAAGAGCAAAATAGTGCCTCCCGGCGCGCTGAGTGTGGCGAATCTCGAAAGTCACTGCACCTCGTGCCAGCTTTGCATTTCGCAGTGCCCCAATCAGGTACTCCGCCCCTCGATGGAGATGGCCACCTTTATGCAGCCTGAGGTGTCGTATGAGGCAGGCTATTGCCGCCCGGAATGCACGGCATGCTCTGACGTCTGTCCTACCGGCGCCATCCGTCCTGTCGGTCACGATGAGAAAAGTTCCATACAGATAGGCCGGGCGGTTGTAGACCGCGACCTATGTTTCGCTGCCAACGGGTCGCGCAGTTGCGGCGCCTGTTCGCGCCATTGTCCTGCGGGAGCCATAATGATGGTGCCCGTAAGCGAAGGGGGTGACCGTCTGATGCCTGTTGTCAACGAATCGCTCTGCATAGGCTGCGGAGCATGTGAGAATCTGTGTCCTTCGCGGCCGATCAGTGCTATCCGCGTTGAGGGTCTTCCCGTTCACCGTTATATTTAGAGGTTGTTTAAAAACAAATGTGAAAGCCGGAGTCC
>ULUG01079460.1_pt1 | contig 12696 bp, 6 predicted proteins | sample 1958331 | NCBI WGS metagenome assembly ULUG01 (sample SAMEA4835755, study PRJEB28245) | human gut metagenome | biome: gut microbiome; material: fecal sample | place: Denmark | collected 2008
TTTCTTTACGAAGTTTTTCACATCTGTATCCTTCTCCGCGCGCGTCCTTGTCATGGATAACGCCTTCACACCATCCAAATTGCTTAATAAACTGCTTCAATATCAGAAGACGCGTAGAAATGGCGTATTTACCGTTCACGTCCTTTTGCATTATATCTTCAAGAATCTTCGGTTTACCTTCTGAATTGCAAACAATATGTCCTTCGGAATTTTTTTTGCAAACAAACTCCGGAGATATTTTGTAAAGTCTTTTTACAACAACTCTTCTGATATAATCCACCGAACTTTTATACTCGGTATATTTTTCAGAAAGCAGCTTAAAAAAGGACCTGTCAGCCTCTTCTTGGGTCTTAAGTTGTGATAAAGCACGGTTCAAATTTTCGAGCAATTGTTCATATTTCTTTTGATCGTATTCGCCCGGCAGCGCAGGAATGATGTCTTGGCTCGGCATGGCTCTGCTAACATAGTCGTTAATCTTTATGAGCACTTCATTAAACAGTGAACCGTACTTATCTCCTTTTTTTGCGTTGTTTACCGCAGTGATAAGTTCGTTGCGAAGGCTTTCAAGTTCATCACGCATCCAAAGCTGCTTGAACTCATCTCCGAGTTCGTCGTGAACCGACATGAGCACTTTTGTATATTCCATTTCCGACATTGTAGACACATGCGGCACCTCTTTCTTATTCGCAATTATACAAGTATAAGTATACACTGCTAATTGCAAAAAAGCAACAGCGAACAAAACCTTGAAAGCCATAAAAAACCGCGTGTGAATTACGAAGGTATTTATCATTAGGTTTATTTTCCTTTGAAAAATCACATATAAAAGATAACAGTAAACTTCCGATTTTGGCTATTGGGAGTTTTTTCTTTATTATGTCTTTTACGCGCCGGACAGCACATTTTTTCGACCGTCCGAATCCGCGAGACATCGTTCATATTATTCTTGGAAAGTTATTGCTAAACTACTCTTACAAAAAGTCGGATTTCGTTTTAACAGTGTATATTCAAATTGCAAAGATGTAAGCAGTCGCATTACCGCAATTCAAATTTCAAAGAGGGACAAACCGGTATTGTTAAAGGTGAATATTTGAATATTATCCGTTGTTACGACGAAGCAATAAACGATTACATATTCATATCTTTTTTGCGCCGGCAATATTCCCCTATTTTCCTTTTGTTCCATGTTCATTAAACAAGATGCACCTTGATAATAACAGAAATATGTTTTATAATAGTGGAAATATATTTGTACGGTGGATTGACTTATGGTTATTTACGAAGGGCACAGAAGCGTAAAAGGCGAGTATCTTTATAATCAAGTGGACAAAAATCTGAACTTTCAAAAGCACACGCACTGCAACTATGAAATAGTGTTTTGCCTGGGCGGCTGCCTTGTGTGCGAGGTGGGCAACACAAAATATGAATTGCACAACGGCGAGGGAATGCTCATACTGCCGGGGTATATTCATTCTTACTCCACGCCCGAGGAGAGCGAGGATTATCTCTGCGTTTTTTCAACCGACCTTGTTTCCCTGTTTTACGAGAAAACAAAAATGAAGTCGTTTTCAAACACGCGGTTCTTGTTCGACGGCAGAGACGACATTGATATTTTGACGGACGAGAGCAGAAGTATTTTTGCAAAGCAGGCTGTTCTTTACAGACTTTGCGCCGCCGTGTTTGAACAGAGCGAGATAGAAAAAATCGATGAATCCTATTTCGCACTCACCAACTCCCTCTCAATGTATATTCAAAACAATTTCACCAAAAAGCTGAAGCTTCAGGATATAGCAAAGGAATTCGGCTACGATTACAGCTACCTGTCCTCTTTCTTCAACAGGAATTTCGACATGGATTTCGCCTCATTCGTCAACAAATATCGCATACAGTTCGCCTGCGAGCTGCTGAAAAACTCCGACGAGGACGTGACCCAAATAGCAATGAAATGCGGATTCTCCACCATAAGAAACTTTAACCGCGTTTTCAAAAACGAAACGGGACAGACACCCAAAGATTACCGCAGTGCGAACAATTCAAATTACGGCTCGGATTCAAGCCGACCGAAAGCGGATTGAAGCCCAAAGGCTCATTGAGCTTTATAATTATATTCCTCACTTTTACAGCAAAAAAATCAAGACAGAGGGCATGCCTCTGCCTTGATTTTTTATTTTATCGGGCTCACATATCACTCTTTGATTTTGGGATACAGCTCCGCCCATTTCGAATATTTTTCACCGTAGTATTTCGTAAGCTTGCCGTCGGGCAGAACGCGAGTGTAGCCTGACTTGACGGCACTTCTTAACCGCTCATAGCCGTCCTCCGGCAGGCAGGCTCTTGCGCCCAACAGTGCGGCACCCAAAACGGCTCCGTGTTCAACCTCGGGAAGCAAAAGCTCGATGTCCAGAACAGATGCGATGATTTTCACCCATTCTTTGTTTCGCGTGCCGCCGCCGCAGATTTTTGAAGTCTCGATATGTATTCCGAGATCCCGGATGATATCAAGATTTTGCTTTATCGCAAAAGCGACGCCCTCCAACACGGCAAGGGTCATCTCGTCTTTTGTCGTATTGAGCGACAGACCGAAAAATGCGCCGCGAATATTTGAGTCGTTTATCGGCGAGCGCTCGCCCATGAGATAGGGCAGGAACATGACCCGACTTTTGCCGATATATTCGGAGAAAGCTCCGTCATATGATGATTTCGTTATATTTTCGACCCACCATTTTTGGCAGCTTGCCGCGGACAAAATGCAGGCGAGATAATGATATTCGCCCGTCGCGGAGCAAAATGTGTGTATCGCTCCGTTCGGCGCATAGTTGAACTCGTCGCTTGCAACGAAAATCGTGCCCGATGTGCCGAGTGAAATATTGCAGTCTCCGCTTTTAATTGTATCCGTTCCTACGGCGGATGCCGCATTGTCGCCCGCTCCGATAACGATTTTGACGTTTTCGTTCAGTCCCAGCTCGTCGGCAACGGATGTTTTGAGCGTCCCTACCGTCTGATAGCTCTCATACACCTTAGGCAGATTTTTTTCGCTTATACCGAGCACGGACAGCATGGTCTCAGACCAGCAGCGGTTTTTCGTGTCAAAATACAGTGTGCCCGCCGCATCGGAGCAGTCGGTTGCAAACACTCCGCTGAGCCTGTATGCCACATAGTCCTTGGGAAGCATGATTTTTTCCGTCTTTTGAAAATTCTTCGGCTCATTGTTTTTGAGCCAACGCACTTTGGGCGCGGTGAAGCCGGAGAACGCGATGTTTCCCGTGTTTTGCTGGAGCGTCTCTTTGCCGATAACATTATTGAGATATTCGGTTTCACGCGAGCTTCGGCTGTCATTCCACAAAATGGCGGGGCGGATCACATTGTCGTTTTCGTCGAGCACGACAAGGCCGTGCATCTGCCCCGAAAAGCTGACAGACGCAACGCTGTTTCTATCGATATCGGACACAAGCTCTTTTATTACGGATATGCTCCCGTCATACCAATCCTGCGGGTTTTGCTCGCTCCAGCCGTCTTTGGGATAATATACGGGATACTCTCTTTCCGCTGTTTTGACTATCGCGTTTTCGCTCAGCAGCATTCCCTTTACCGACGAGGTTCCTATATCGAGCCCTATGAAATAATCCATTTACCGCACCTCATTTAAACAGAATTCGATTTATTTCACCTTGAATTTTTTCCTGTCTGCCGGAGCAGGGCGTCTCGCAGGACTTTTTCTCGCAGGCAAGCTCGGACAGCTGCGGAAGCGTCGCTTCTCCGCTCCTGATTTTTTGACCTAATTCCGAGTTGAAAGAAGCATATTTTTTCTCGATAAATCCGTCAACCGTTTTGCTCTCTATGATTTCGGCGGCCTTTATTAAACCGAGGGCGAACGTGTCCATGCCGAGAATGTAGCCATAAAACATATCCTCCGCGGTGTTGCTCGTCCTGCGGTTTTTGGCGTCAAAGTTAAAGCCGCCCGTAAGTCCGCCGTTTTTGAGAACCTCATACATACACATCGTCGCGCTGTAAACATCAAACGGGAATTCATCGGTGTCCCAGCCCAAAAGGAGATTTCCCTGATTCGCGTCTATGGAGCCGAGCATACCGTTTATGGCGGAAATTCTTAATTCATGCTGGAAGGTGTGACCGGCGAGGGTCGCGTGATTGGCTTCAATATTCAGCTTGAAATCCTTATCGAGTCCGTACTGCCTCAAAAAGCCTATCGCCGTCGCCGCGTCGAAATCGTACTGATGCGTCATGGGCTCCTTCGGCTTGGGTTCGATATAGAAATCGCCCTCAAAGCCGATGCTTCTGCCGTACTCCACGGCCATGCGCATAAGAGACGCTATGTTTTCCTGCTCAAATTTAACATCGGTGTTCAGCAGAGTCTCGTAGCCCTCTCTTCCGCCCCAGAACACATAGCCCCTGCCGCCGAGCTTGACGGTAATATCGAGCGCTTTTTTTATTTGCGCAGCGGCAAAGCAATAGACATTGACATCGTTGGTACTGCCTGCGCCGTTCATAAATCTCGGATTGCCGAACATATTCGCAGTTCCCCAAAGGCACTTTATGTCCGTGCCGTTCATCTTTTCAAGGATATAATCCGAAATTTCATCAAGGCGCGCGTTTGTAACATTTATGTCTTTATCCTCGGGGACTAAATCGACATCGTGGAAGCAGAAATATTTGATTCCGAGCTTTTGCATGAACTCAAAGCCCGCGTCCACCTTTGCCTTTGCGTGCTCCATGGTGCCGGGAGCTGCTCCGAATGACTTATCCGCCGTGCCGACGCCGAACATATCCGCGCCGCTCGCATCCAAGTTATGCCACCACGCCATGGCAAACGGCAGATGCTCGCTCATTTTTTTGCCGAGTATCACTCTGTCGGGGTCATAAAATTTAAACGCGAGCGGGTTTGAGCTTTGCTCTCCCTCATAATTTACTTTCTTTACAAAATCAAAATATTCCATAATATCAGTCTGCCTTTCTCATATATTCTTAATTAATCAAACAGTGACCTCGAGCTTGCGGCGCATCGCGTCCTCGCTGTCCTGACCGACATAGAATGTATATTTATCCTCTAAATACCATTCTCCGCTCTTTTCGTCATAGAATTTAAGGTCGTCTTTGTAAACGGTTACGGTCTCCTCGACCTCCTCTCCTGCCGGGACATTGATTTTCCTGAAGCCCTTGAGAAGCTTTACGGGATGATCCCCGTCCGCTCCCGCATAAACCTGAACGACCGTCTTTCCGTCGAAGCTGCCGATATTCTTGATTTTCAACGACACTTCTATACTGTCGTCCTTATTTTCAGCATGTATATCTGAGTATTCAAACTCGGTGTAGGACAGACCGAAGCCGAACGGGAACGCGGGCTTTTTGCCCTCCTTGTCAAGCAGCGTATAGCCGTGATAGTAGCCGTAATCGATAACCCTGGTTTTATCTCCGGGGAACAGGAACTTCGGATAATCGTTCTCGTCCTCGGCAATTGTAAACGGCAGATGACCGCTCGGAACCGCTTTGCCCGTCAGGATATCCGCAAGCGCGTTTCCGCCCTCCATTCCGCTGTAAAAAGAATGAAGTATCGCTGATGCCTCGTTCTTCCACTCCTCGATAATATAGGCACTTCCGCCGACAATATCGACTATCGTATTCTCGCAGCTTGCGCAGATACGGTGAATGAGCGCCACCTCGTTCGACGGGATGCGCAGCGAATATCTGTCGCCGCCGTGCACTTTTTCCGCCGCATCGTCATTGCTCGAGAAGTTTGCAAGATTCTCGCCCTCTTGCTTATAGTCGCTGCCCACGCAAATCAAAACGCAGGAGCAGTCTTTTATTTCATCCAGCCTTGAAGATATATCGAGGCTCTCGCAAAGCACGACATTTTCTTTTCCGAACGCATTGCAAAGGCCCTCATACGGCGTTACGGTATACGGACTCGCAACGCTGCTCGAGCCGTGGTCGCCGACATTGATTCTGTTGGCATACCGCCCGACAACGGCGATTTTTTTGATGTTTTTAAGCGGAAGTATGCCGTTGTTTTTCAGCAAAACCGTGCCCTCGCACGCAACCTTTTTTGCAAGCATCGCATGGGCTTTGCAAGCGATAACATCTTTGGATTGACGCTTGATTTTGGGCGTTATCTTTATTAAGCCCGCCAAGACGTTTTGAACCGCCGTGTCGATATCCCGCTGCGATATTTTTCCGCTCTTTAAATAGATCGGCAGCGCGGTATAAAGTATCTTCATCGGCATCTCCACGTCCATGCCGGCTTTTATTGCCTTTTCTCCGTTTCTCAACGCAAAGAGAAAATCGGTAATTGCAAAGCCCTCAAAATGCCACTGGCCGCGCAGAACATCCGTGAGCAGATACCTGCTCTCGCAGCAGTGCTCGCCTCTCAAAAGATTATATGCGCCCATGATAGACATGGCTCCCGCATCAATGCACTTCTTGAAATGAGGGAAATACACCTCCTGCAAGGTCTTTTCATCCGCATGAACATCTACCGAAAATCTGATGTTTTCAATGCTGTTGCAGGCAAAGTGCTTCGGGCAGGCGATAACGCCGTTATCCTGCACAGCGCGCGTCAACGCGGCGCCCATTTTTCCGAGCAAAAACGGATCCTCGCCGTATGTTTCCTGCGCTCTGCCCCAGCGGGGATTGCGCAAAAGGTTAATGCATATGCCGGCAAAATAGTTGGCGTCCCCGGCTATAGTCTCTTTTGCTATAGCGGTGCCGACCTCGTATTCAAGGTCGTCGTTGAACGTAGCTCCCCTTGCCATGGAGACGGGGAAGCAGGTGCTGTTGCCCATAACAACGCCGCGGGGTCCGTCCGAAAAAGCTATCGCCGGAATTCCAAGGCGCTTGACTCCGCCCGCAAGGCAGGGACGGTGATTGTACTTTTTGCCCTTGGTTATCAAATCGTAGCAGTTTCGCTGAGCAAACTGCCTGCCCGAAAGCATTTTCAGCTTTTCTCTTAGAGTCAATTCGCTGCACAGCTGCCGACAGACCTCCTTCAGCGTTTCGCTCGTCGGAGATTTTTGGTATAAGCTTACCGCTTCGTTGTAATTCATAATTATCGCTCCTTTACAGACATATTTTTGTTTTATTCTATGTCCATTATACAAGATATATCTTGATAATAACAGAAATATGTTTTATAATAGTGGAAATATATTTGTGCGGTGATTAATTTATGGTTATTTACGAAGGGCACAGAAGCGTAATTTGAATTTTATTTGCAGGTATTTGTTATAGACGGTTATCCTGTCGACCGTCTGTTTTATGATGAAGCCATTCTGCGCGTCCGGCACTGTTCCGTTTCCGACTGCTTCTTCGAAGTTTCTGACAATTACTTCGTCGTCACGGAGTGCGCGCCTTGCTCGCAGGAAGTGCGCACGCTTTGATTTTCATGCGGTTCACCGCACTTCATTGGCGAAGCGTCTTCATTTTTCATGCACCGAAGGTGCGCTTAATTGAAAAATATAGGTGCTTTCACCGTAGGTACGCTGAGGGACTCTTTGATTTTTAGACCTTTAGCTCCCGGTTGACATTCTTCGACGATTAGACGCTTACAGGGTTTTTCATTTTGTCTAAAAAACCAAGCGCAGCTGACGTAAAATCCATCGGCTGCGCCTATATGTTTTTATATTATTCGGTTATGTCATCACATGGCTTTTTAAATAATATTGCTCACATTTCAACGCTGTACACATATTTTCCGCTTGAAACTTCAAAGCTCTTTCCGTCGGGCAGCGTGATGACAGCGCTCGTGTTAAACGGAACATTAATCGAGAGGACAAAAACGCCGTTTTCAAAATTCCAATTGATTTTGATAGTTCCGCTCGAAAGCTTTTTGAAACATGACACGCTCGTGAGTCCGCCTCCGACGAGGGGTGCAACCTTAAATTTTTTGTAGCCCGGCTCAATCGCTTCGAGTCCCGCGACGCGCCTATATAACCAATCGCCGACTGCACCGTTCGCATAATGGTTGAAAGAAACCATTCCTCCGCCGACAGCGTTTATCAGACCGCTTCCCGGATCTTTTCCGAGATTGACGGTTCCATCGGGTCGAAGCGCGTCCCAACGCTCCCAAATTGATGTTCCCCCGGCTTTGACTTCATACAACCACGACGGTACGGTGTCCTGAAGTAAAAGGTCATATGCTTCATTTATATATCCGTTGTCCGAAAGGGCGAAAAGGAGATATGGTGTTCCGAGGAAGCCGGTGGAAAGATGATTATCGGCTTCTTTCACGAGTCTTAAAAGGTTTTCAGCATATTTTTTTCTTTCCTCTCCGCTCACCATTCCAAAATACAGCGGGCAAACATAGGCCGTTTGAAACTCGTTTTTGAGCGTTCCTTTTTTGTCGGTAAAAACGTTCCGATATGCGTTTTCGATGCACTTTCGCTTTTCTTGAAACGCCTTAGCCTCCTCTTCAAGACCGAGGATGGTCGCAATTTTTGATGCGAGGGCGCAATCGTTGGCATAATATGCGGTTGAAATCCACTTCTTTTTTGCCATCCATTGCTTTTGATTTTCGTTCGGAGCGCACCAATCGCCGTAAGAAAATCCGTGCGACCAAATGTATCGCCTTTCCCCCGATGAAAATGCCGCCGCTTTCTTTTCGACTCCCGAAAGATATCTTTTCATCATCGGATAAAACTTTTCAAGAATGGTTTTGTCCCCACTGTTTTGATAAAGCGCCCACGGGACAAGGAAAACACAGTCGGACCAGCCGGCCGTAATCTTTGTTCCGCCGAAATGTTTGACCCGAGGAACAACGACGGGGATTCCTCCGTCTTTTGTCTGCTGTGCTTTCACATCAATAAGCCACTTTCTAAGAAAGCGGTTCATATTGAAGTTGAAGCACGCCGTCGAAGCAAAAACGGAGATGTCGCCCGTCCAACCGAGTCTTTCGTCGCGCTGAGGACAGTCGGTCGGGATCTCAAGGAAGTTTGAAAAACCGCTGTATCTTATATTCTTTTGAAGACGGTTAATGCTTTCGTTGGAGCAGAAAAAGTCTCCCGTTTCCTCGTCAATCGAGGAAATAACCTTCATTCTGACCTTGACGTTTTCAGGCTCAATTCCGCAAAGCTCGGCATAACGAAAACCCATAAAGGTAAATTTCGGGCAGTAGGTCTCTTCTTCTCCGCCGCAAACATATTCAAGCTTTGCTTTCGCCGAACGCAGCGGCTTTGTAAAAAGCTCGCCGTTCAAAAGAACCTCCGCATGTCGAGCGGTTATCCTCTGCCCTTTTCTCCCTTTAATTTCAAGTTCGAGAACTCCGGCGCAGTTTTGACCAAAATCATAGATATAGCCGTTTTGGCTTTTTTGAATCGCTTTCGGTTCGAGCGTTTCGATTATTTTTGCAAATTTTCCGTACGATGCGACGAGGCGCGGAGAAATACGGGGCTTCTCTTTTTCGGCATTTTCGAAGATCGCCTTGCTTAAGGTTTTCGTTGCGTCGAATATCTCTCCGTTATAAAACGACACGTCTCTGACAGGCCCGTCAGCGGTGACGAGCCAGCTTTCGTCGGTTTTAATTTCGTCTTTTCGCCCATCGTCATATTCGATTTGAACAAGCGCTTTGAGCGCGAGCCTGTCGGCGCCGAGCTTATTACTTCTATTCAGGCCGAAAATCCCGACCGCCCAACCGCCCGCAACGGTGAAAACCAATTCGTTTTTCTCTTCGAGAAACGGCGCAATGTCATAAACCTGATATTGAAGTCGGTCTTCAAAACTCGTGAAACCGGGAGCAAAGCGGTCGTCGGAAATCTCTTTTCCGCAAAGCGTGAAAGAATAAATTCCGAACGCGGTTGAATAAAGCCGCGCCTTTTTCACCTTACCCGAAAGCAAAAACTGACGTTTGAAGACGAGCGGAATGGGGCTTTTTCCGAAACCGACGTGATAGTTCGGCTTCGTTATCCACTCCGCGGAAAAATCACCGGAAAGAAAGCCCGTTTCAAACTCCGCCGTTTTTTCGGCTTTGTTTCCGTAATTGTCACAAACCGTCGCTTCTACCGTATAAACCGTGCACGGAAGAAGAGCTCTTCCGCCATAAACGATATTGTCGACAGTAGAGCTTTGCTCTTCTGTCTGCCAAAGGACAGCTTCGTCACTTTTGACCTTAAGGGAATATGAAGAAATAAAAGCGTTTTCAAGCTCGTTTTCGGTTTCAAGAGTGAAGCGCGGATTTTCACTGTCTGTCACGGCAAAACCGCACAGATCATCGATTCGGATATTTTTAAGTTTCATTTTCCGCCGTCTCCCGTCTTTCCGAAAGCACCGCCTGAATTTTTTCGGCTTCTTCATTGTTGATTCTGTAAAGCAACAAGAATACAATCGCACCAACAAAAACCACTATACCCGGAATCAAGCCGTCGGCAAGACTGAGGCCTAACTTTGTGTATGAGCCGTCGCCGTTTGCTGTCCATGAAAGAACGTAAAGCGAAAAAGCTGCGCCTATTCCGTTGCTGATTTTTGTAATCATTGAGGTCGCTGCGGCAATCACGCCCTCAGCACGCAGGCCGAGCTTGTAGTCCACATAGTCGATATTATCCGCCTGAATCGAATAATACAAAAGCTGTGCAAAGCTTGTTCCGCAGCTGCAAATTACGCTTGAGATGCAGGCGGCGACAAGGCCGCTCGTTTTGTCGTTGACCGCAACAAGGCGAACGAGACACCCGATCGCCGTGACGATCATTCCGCAAGCATAAATCCTGCGCTTTCCAATCTTCTTCGCGAGCGGAACGGCAAGCAATGAGACGGGGCCGCCGACAATTGCGACCGTATTCATAATAGTGAGCTTTCCGATCGAGCCGAGCGCGTGCGTTGCATAATATGGATTCGACGTTGCAACAAACGCAAGTCCAGTCTGAACAATAAGTCCGCCGATGAAGAAAGCGATAAGCGGCTTCAATTTAATTATTCTTAAAAAATCCTTTGCTTTATATCCGGCATCCTTGAGCGGTTCGACTCGCTGATGAATGCCCGTGATTCCGCCGAGCGAGCACGAAAGGATGATTCCCATAGCAAGCAGATTCATAATATTATAGCCCTTGACGGAAGAGTTGAACTTTGCGAAAACAATAGGAGCTATGAGGTTGAGTCCACCGCCGAGACCGTAAGCAAAATTTTTTAGCATTGCAAGGAAATTTCGCTCCTCCATATCGTTTGTCATTACAGGAAGCATACTGTTGAGTGAAATGTCCATAACGGGGAAAGTCACACCGATAAGCATATATGAAATATAGGCAACCATAACCTTCATCGAGTCCGAAACATATGCCGGACCCATCCATACCACGGCATAGTTCAAGGTGCAGATGATCGTTCCGACAATAAGAATTCGTCTGAATTTTCCGAACTTTGAGTTTGGCGCTCTGTCAATGAAATAACCGATGAACGGGTCATTCACTCCGTCAAAAACTCTTGCGATCAAAAACATTGTTCCGACGACCTTTGCGTCCATACCGAGTGTGTCGGTATAGAAAATCGAAAGGTATGCGTTGACCATGGTCATTATAGGGATGTTTCCGAGGTTCACGAAGAAATATGCCACGCGTTCCTTCCAAAGCGGCTTATTTCCGAGCTGAAGCGTGGCACCCAATCCGGAAAGCTTTGATTTCTTTTCTTGGTTTTCTTTCATTGTTATGACCGTTCCTTTCCGCTGCGTGTAAGACACAAAAGGCTCGGAAAGCCTTGCACCGTAACACAGCATTAAAAATCTGTGTTGAGACATGCTGAAGAATTTATATTCATTGCAGAGTACGTGGATGTGAGTGGGCACAGCGAAAGCTGAACCGCATGTTGTGTGTATCAACTGCTCTTTCAAGCACAAATTACATTATTACTCCTATATTCAACAACGCATCTTTTCAATAAAAAGACGGCAAAAAAATATAATTCATCTTCCCTCTTCATCGGAATTGTAACATATCGTTGTGATTATTTCCACCACTTTCTGAAGAAATATCCGAAATAAAAATCGCAATCAGCGCCTCGAAATGCTGTATAAGACATTTCGAGGCGCTGTTCGTTCTTTTTATTCTACATATTTCCGGTCGAATATCACCCCGCATTTGAATTTTATTTGCATATATTTATCGCAGACGGTTATCCTATCGACCGTCTGCTTGATGATGAATCCATTCTGTACATCCGACACTGCGTCTTTATTATTTTCTGTATTTTTTGATTAACTGCTAAGAATCGCATTTTTCCTTTAAAATTTCGATTTTCCTCAAGTTCCAATCAATTTTCGTTGTGAACATTCCTGTATTCATTCGGCGTCATACCCGTAGACTTTTTAAACACGGTTTGGAAATACGCCTGACTTGAAAAGCAAAGATGGGTGCTGATCTCCGACAGACTTCGGTTAGAGTATCTGAGAAGCCTTTTGGCGTCTCTTATTTTACTTTTTATAATGAAATCTGTAATGCTTTCTCCGGTTTCCTGCCTGAATTTTTTTGTTACATATGTCCTGCTCTTTCCGATGAATCCCGCAACATCATCTATTCCTATCTGACAGTTTGTGTGATTTTGAATATATTGCATACAAGCATATATCTCTTTCGACGCATTCCGCGGGGCCTTCACTTGTGCAACCCTGTCCGTGAAATCAAGAAGCATGTTGTACTGCAGCACTTTAACCTCCTCTGTTGAGGAGGTCTTTTCACACTCCTGGATATACAGATCGATAAGGCGATAAGT
>ULUG01061202.1_pt1 | contig 12664 bp, 10 predicted proteins | sample 1958331 | NCBI WGS metagenome assembly ULUG01 (sample SAMEA4835755, study PRJEB28245) | human gut metagenome | biome: gut microbiome; material: fecal sample | place: Denmark | collected 2008
TCACTTGCGCCGGACAACGCTGGGCTATCATCAACGCAATCAGCCCACTCCCCGTCCCGATGTCCAATACGTTCCGGGCCTGGCGCAATGAAACCCACGCGCCTAACAAGACGCCGTCCGTGCCAACTTTCATCGCACACCGGTCATGCCATATCGTGAATTGCTTGAATCTGAAAAAGGGGCTTCTCATACCTTTGTCTCTTATTTTTCGCCAAAAATAAGTAAAACGCTCCATATCCATGTATAAAATCACAAATTATTTTCTTCCGGACAATGCTTTTACAACTTTTCTACTTCCGTATTCGAAGCAGATTTCTTAACTTTGTACCCGTTTTGAGAACAAAGAAATTGAATAGACCAAACTATAAAGTAGACTAACCGCAAATTATGGTAAGAAGAAAGAGAAACGAAAACGATTTCGAAATGCAATCAACTACAGATGAAGTATCGATGGTCACCGAGATAAAGGCCGATGCCGAATCTCCTTCAGCCGACGAACTGACCGGGGAACTGCCCATCATGACTTTACGCAACATGCTGATGTTTACAAGCATCGTCATGCCCGTAACCGTAGGCAGGCAAAGTACGCTGAAGTTGGTCCGCTCGGCATTAAAGAACAAGCAACATATCATCATAGCCACTCAAAAAATGGCAGAAGTCGAAGAGCCTGGCATCAACGATTTATATCCACTTGCTGTAATCGGCAGGATACTCCGGATTTTCGAGCTTCCCGGCGGAACGACTACCGTCATCTTGCAAGCCAGCAATGTAAAAGTCCGGCTGGAAGAAATAACCTCCTCCCTTCCCTATTTGAAAGGAAGAGTGCAAATCGAGCCCGAAGACATGAACGTCAAGGACAATGACGAGTTTATGGCATTGATGGATATGTGCACCGACCTTGCCAACCAATATGTGGATGCCAGTGACAGATTAAGCCCGGACGTGACTTTTGCATTGAAAAACCTGCCCAAAGACCATATCATGGTGAACTATATCTGTACAAACTTTCCGTTCAGCCTGGATGAAAAGTTTGAATTGATGTCGAAAGATACATTAAAAGACCGGCTGTATAACCTGATACAAGTGCTGAACCGGGAAACCAAGCTGGCTGAGCTGAAGCATGACATCCAGATGCGCACGCGGGAAGACCTGGACCGCCAACAACGGGAATATTTCCTGCAACAGCAAATCAAAAACATTCAAGACGAATTAGGGAACGGACAGGAAGACGAAATAGACGAACTGCGCAATAAAGGGAATGCCAAAAAATGGAGCAAGGAAGTTGCGGCTACATTTGAGCGCGAATTGCAGAAGCTGGAGCGCATCAACCCGCAATCGCCCGATTACAATGTGCAGCTCACTTACCTTCAGACACTGCTTTCACTTCCGTGGAATGTTTTCACGACCGACTCGTTAAACATCCCGAATGCCGAAAAAATATTGAACAAAGACCACTACGGACTGGAAAAGGTGAAAGAACGTATCTTGGAACATCTTGCCGTACTGAAGCTGAAAGGGGATTTGAAATCACCGATTCTATGCTTATACGGCCCTCCGGGCGTAGGAAAAACCTCATTAGGCAGATCCATCGCGTCTGCCTTGAAACGGAAATACATCCGCATGTCATTGGGAGGCGTGCACGACGAAGCCGAAATCCGCGGACACCGCAAAACTTATATCGGCGCCATGCCGGGGCGTATCATCAAGAGCCTGATGAAAGCGGAATCTTCCAACCCGGTCATCATCCTGGACGAGATAGACAAACTGGGCAATGACCGTCAGGGAGACCCGGCTTCGGCCATGCTGGAAGTGCTCGACCCGGAACAGAACAACACATTCCATGACAATTACATTGATTTGGACTATGACCTGTCAAAAGTGATGTTTATAGCTACGGCAAACAACCTGAGCACGATTCCGACTCCTTTGTTGGACCGTATGGAACTGATTGAGGTAAGCGGATACATTACCGAAGAAAAAATAGAAATCGCACGGCGTCACCTGATTCCGAAAGAAATGCTGGCAAACGGATTGACAAAAGCACATGTCAAGTTCACCAAACCGGCTATCGAGTACATCATCGAAAACTATACACGGGAAAGCGGCGTACGCGAATTGGAAAAGAAAATCGGAAAGGTCATGCGTAAGATTGCTTTGGAAATTGCCAGCGATAAATTCACCGGCCTGCATGAACTGAAAGCGGATGACATCAAGCAATATTTAGGAACGCCTGAATACTCGCGCGACAAATACCAGGGGAATGGATATGCCGGAGTCGTTACAGGGTTGGCGTGGACCGCGGTAGGAGGCGAAATCTTATTCGTGGAAACCAGCTTGAGCAAAGGAAAGGGAGAACGTCTGACTTTAACCGGAAACCTGGGAGATGTCATGAAAGAATCAGCCATGCTGGCTTTGGAGTATCTGAAAGCGCATTCTTTCCTGCTCAACCTGCCGGAAGGCATTTTTGAGAACTGGAATATCCATATCCACGTGCCGGAAGGAGCCATTCCGAAAGACGGACCTTCGGCAGGTATCACCATGGTAACTTCATTGGCATCAGCTTTGACCCAACGCAAAGTAAAGCCAAACCTGGCTATGACGGGCGAAATCACATTACGCGGGAAAGTGCTTCCCGTAGGTGGAATCCGTGAAAAAATCTTAGCGGCAAAGCGCGCCGGCATTACCGACATTATCTTGTGCGAAGAAAACCGGAAAGACATTGAAGAAATCCAACCGCTTTACCTGAAAGGACTGGAATTCCATTATGTAAAAGACATTAAGGAAGTGCTTCAATTGGCTTTAACGGATGAAAAAGTAGCGGATGCCATTGACTTTGAAGCGATTCTGAAAAAAGAGAAAGAACAGGAAGCAATGCGTTCCAAAGAGGAGAAAACACCAATTATCTGATTGTTTTGAATGAAATTTGAATTACAACATACTGATCCGAAATCAAATGCCCGTGCCGGTCTGATTACGACAGACCACGGGCAAATCGAGACGCCTATTTTCATGCCAGTAGGTACACTGGGCAGTGTAAAAGCGGTTCATCTGCATGAATTGAAAGAGGATATCAAGGCACAAATCATTTTAGGGAATACCTATCATTTGTACCTTCGTCCAGGTCTTGAAGTGCTTGAAGCTGCCGGAGGGCTGCATAAATTCAACGGGTTTGACCGTCCGATGCTGACCGATAGCGGCGGTTTTCAAGTGTTTTCGCTTTCGGGCATACGCAAGCTGAAAGAAGAAGGCGTAGAATTCCGTTCCCATATCGACGGCTCCAAACACCTGTTCACGCCCGAACGGGTCATGGATATCGAGCGGACAATCGGAGCCGACATAATCATGGCATTCGATGAGTGCACTCCGGGTACAGCAGAATATGACTATGCCAAGAAATCCATGGAACTCACCCATCGCTGGTTAGACCGTTGCATGGCACGTTTCAACGAGACAGAGCCCAAATACGGATATAGCCAGTCGCTTTTCCCTATCGTTCAAGGGTGTGTGTATCCGGATTTGCGGAAACGTTCGGCTGAATATATCGCTTCAAAAAATGCGGACGGAAATGCGATTGGAGGATTGGCAGTAGGCGAACCTACGGAAAAGATGTACGAAATGATTGAAGTGGTCAACGAAATCTTGCCCGCCGATAAGCCCCGTTATTTAATGGGGGTAGGAACTCCGGTCAATATTCTAGAAGGCATTGAACGGGGTGTAGACATGTTCGATTGTGTCATGCCTACCCGCAACGGGCGAAACGGGATGCTCTTCACCAAAGACGGCATCATGAATATGCGTAACAAGAAATGGGAAAAAGATTATTCCCCCATTGAAGCGGACGGAGCCTCCTATGTAGACACGATGTATAGCCGTGCTTACCTGCGCCATCTGTTCCATGCCCAAGAATTGTTGGCACTGCAAATTGCTTCTATCCACAACCTGGCTTTCTACTTATGGCTAGTAGGCGAAGCACGCAAACACATTATCGCCGGAGATTTCACTACATGGAAGCCGGCTATGGTAAAACGAATTTCCACGCGTTTGTAATATTATATAGATGATGAAACTGGAGCAACTTAAACAGAAAGTTACGTTACCTAAAACAGCTAAGTTCATGCCTTTCCTGAAAAGCATTTTCAAACAGAAATGGCTGAAACGGCTTGACCGATACATTATCGTCAAGTTTCTGGGAACATACTTCTTTGCTATCGCTTTGATTATTTCCATTTCTGTAGTATTTGACATCAATGAGAACATCGACCGTTTCATTAATAATAAAGCGCCGCTCGAAGCCATTGTTTTTGATTACTACCTGAACTTCATCCCCTACTACACCAATTTGTTCAGTCCGTTGTTCGTCTTTATTGCGGTGATATTCTTTACCTCAAAGCTTGCGGAGAATTCCGAAATCATCGCGATGTTCTCTACAGGCATGAGCTTTAAGCGGCTGATGGTGCCTTACATGATATCGGCGGCCATTATCTCGGCTGTGACTTTTATGTTAGGGACAGAGGTCATTCCCAAAGGAAGCGTTACACGATTGAAATTCGAGGAAAAATACAAGAAAAAGAAATCTGCGGATTATGCCCGTAACATCCAGCTGGAAGTAGATAGCGGGGTAGTCGCCTACATGGAGCGTTACGAAAATTACAATAAAACCGGATACCGATTTTCATTGGATAAATTTGAAGACCACAAACTGGTGTCTCATCTGACTGCGCGCCGCATTACGTATGATACAACTTCTTATCATAAATGGATTATCCGTGACTATATGATTCGGGAAATGCGTGGCATGAAAGAAGTAATTACCCGGGGAGAACGCATCGACTCCATCATTAAGATGGAACCGCAAGACTTTCTGATTACACGTGGCCAGCAAGAAACCATGACCAGCCCGCAACTGCGTGAATATATTCAAAAACAGAAACAACGCGGATTCGCCAACATTAAGGAGTTTGAAGTAGAATACCATCGGCGCATAGCCATGTCTTTTGCCGCATTTATTCTAACGGCTATCGGACTTTCGCTTTCTTCCCGAAAAGTGAAGGGAGGTATGGGACTTCATTTAGGTATCGGTTTGGCATTAAGTTTTTCTTATATCTTATTCCAAACCATCTCAGCCACTTTTGCCATCAACGGAAACATGCCTCCGGCTCTTGCTATTTGGATTCCGAATATCCTCTATTTGTTTATTGCCATCTACTTATATCACAAAGCACCGAAATAAAAAGAGGAGTTACTTTACCGTAACTCCTTTTCATCAAATTGAACGGCAAGCGGGACTCGAACCCGCCGCACCTCACTCGGGTATTTATTGATGCCACAGTTCCAGTATGCCGTCTCCGTTCCGTGCGCCGCGCATTACTAAACCGTATTTATCATATTCAGATTATTGAAGAGGGTGTTGCAATTATCTTCTTCCCTCAACGCAGATAGCTTCGTCTGCCGTAAGATTATTAATCTTCCGCTTGTAAGATTAATAATCTTGCAGCCTGAAGATTAATAATCTTACAGCGGATGAACCTATATGCTGTTTGCCGCCGCACCTATATCCGCAGGCTTCCGCAACCGGCTGCATTTATGTACAAAAATAGCTTCCCGTACCATAAAAGCTTGTATATAGCAAAAAAAGAGGAAATCTGTCATCAGAAATCCTCTTTTTCCATGAGCGGCAAACGGGACTCGAACCCGCGACCCTCAGCTTGGGAAGCTGATGCTCTACCAACTGAGCTACTGCCGCATTGCTTCCGCTTTCGGGGCACAAAAGTAAGTCTTATTTATGAAATAATCAAATAAAATCGGACTAAAAATTTGATTTTTTAATTCCATAACGAAAAAATATCGTTTTCTCCCCAATACCAGTGCGCATATCCTGCAATCAGGTTCTTATATCTAAACAAGCGGGCTGCCGTTTCCGTGCCTCTCAATCCATATAAGGACGTTGCGGAAATCCGTATATCCGATGACGAAGCCAACACCGAATAATGGCTCTCATAACCTTTGAATGTATTATTTCCACATCGGGCAAAACGATAGCCATTGCTCGGATTAGCGTCTACCAATGTACAGTCAAAAGGCAGAATCCCCGCCATTTCATAGGCCGTGCCTCCCTGACGTACCGTCAATGAACGCGAAAGGAATGTCATCCCCTCTCCTTCCGCCCATAAACGGCCGCCCGCTTCTACGTATTCACGCAATTGGCTCATCAAACGTTTCCTCCGATGAAGCTGGCGGACGAACAACTCCGGACATCCGCCGGGGATATACACATAATCCGCTTCCGGCAAATCGCTTCCATATACTGGGCTAAAATATGTAATTCTGCCCGCTTCGGCCAATCGGTCTACATTTTCCCGATACAAGAAACAAAAAGCCGGGTCACGGGCCACAGCTATCCGCAGGCGCCTGTCTGGACGGTGCAACATGTCTATGCCGACCTCGGACGTATAAGGCAATGTATAAGGACAAGGGAAAATGCGGGTACACAGATTCAATAGTTTCTCTATGTCAACATGCTTTTCTACCAAATCCGCAATCTGGTCTATCAGCTTACTGAAAGAACGCTTGACGGAAAGGGTTAACCCTTGATGACGCTGCGGCAAACGGATATCTTCCTCTACCGGCAAATATCCTAAGCATTCTATCCCGACATCGATGCAAGCCTCGCGCAAAGAGATTTCGTGAGACTGAGAGGCGACCTGGGTAAAGACAACCCCAACTATCCGGACCGAGGCATTAAACCGTTTCATCCCATACAAAACCGGAGCAATGGCATAGCCTATGGCACGCGCATTTATGACCAATATGACCGGAACATTCAGCATCCGTGACAAAGCCGCACTACTGTTCTCCATCCGGTTATACCCGTCATACAATCCCCTGTTTCCTTCGATAATGCACACATCAGCCGGCTCCGCGTAATGATTATAAACGGATTGGATATGAGTGCGCGAAGCCAGCCAGGCATCCAAGTTGACAGATTCACAATTACAAGCTATCGCATGATATTGCGGGTCGATAAAATCAGGACCACACTTGAATGGCTGAACTTTCATTCCTCTCCGCTGCAAGACCCGCAACATTCCTAACATAAAAGTTGTCTTCCCGCATCCGGAAGTGGGAGAACCTATTAAAAATTGTGGTTTCATATCAATCTGCCGTTTTTGCCTGCAAAATTAATATAAAATTTCAATAGGATGGAAACCTGCAAGCAGCAGAATAAGTTTTACGCCCTCCGACTGAAGGAGATAAAACTTATCAGACCATTTTCAAAACCCATTACAAGCAATATTCCGATATTTATTGTACCTTTGCTTTACGTTATAACCATTAAAACCATAAAGGATATGAACAACTTCATTTTTTATAGCCCGACGGAATTTGTCTTCGGAAAAGAGACAGAACTGCAGACAGGGACATTGGTGAAAAAATATCGTGGAAGCAAAGCCTTGATTGTGTATGGCGGAGGTTCGGTCATACGAAGCGGCTTGTTGGACCGGGTAAAGAAATCGCTGGATGAAGCCCATATTGCCCACATCGAATTGGGAGGTGTCCAGCCCAACCCTACCGACCCGAAAGTATACGAAGGCATCGAATTAGGAAGGCGTGAAAACGTGGATTTCCTTCTGCCCGTAGGCGGAGGCTCCGTAATCGATACAGCCAAAGCCATTGCAGCCGGAATCCCTTATCAAGGTGATTTTTGGGACTTCTTTACAGGAAAAGCCCTACCGCAAACGGCCTTGCGCCTCGGTGTGGTACTAACCATTCCTGCCGCCGGAAGCGAAGGCTCGGGAAATTCAGTGATTACGAAAGCGGACGGATTGAAGAAACTCAGCCTGCGCACACCCGAAGTGCTCCGTCCGGCGTTTGCCGTAATGAATCCCGAAGTGACTTATACGCTTCCCGCTTGGCAAACGGCAAGCGGCATTACCGACATGATGGCACATATCATGGAACGCTATTTTACCAACACGCCTGATACGGAAGTGACAGACCGCTTATGTGAAGGCACATTGAAAGCCATCATAAAAGAAGCCCGGACTGTAATAAAAGAACCATACAACTACGGCGCACGTGCCAATATCATGTGGGCAGGCACCGTCGCACACAATGGCATTTGCGGAACCGGACGTGAAGAGGACTGGGCTTCACACTTTATGGAACACGAAATGAGCGCACTCTATGACGTGACTCACGGAGCAGGACTTGCCGTCATTTTCCCTGCATGGCTGACTTATATGGCAGACCATAATGTAGGCAAAATAGCACAATTCGCTGAACGGGTATGGGATGTTCCCGCCTCGGCCGACTTAAAAGCCGTAGCGCTGGAAGGCATTGCACGCTTTAAAACATTTTTACATGAAATAGGCATGCCCACCACTTTTGGGGAATTAGGCATTGAGCATCCCGACATCGGCCTGCTGGTAGCCCACCTGCACGAAAACAAAGGCGAACAGATAGGAAGCTATGTCCGCCTCGACCGTCAGGCAAGCCGGGAAATTTATGAGATAGCCAACCGTTAATTTGCAGCGTTTAATTCTTAATGGAACATGAAATTCGACAATTCAACAATCCGCCGGCAAGACCGGACATTGGAGCAAGAACGGGCTTTCGAAATACTGAAAGAGGGTGAATTCGGCATTCTTTCGATGCGTGCTGAAGACGGGAACGGAGCATACGGCATTCCGCTCAGCTATGTATGGGACCGGGGGAACTCCATCTACATTCATTGCGCGCCCGCAGGACGGAAGCTGAAATGCATCGATGCCTGCCCGCAAGTTTCCTTTTGCGTGACAGGGCGGACCAAAGTAAAGCCGGAACAATTTACCACTGCATACGAGAGCGTTGTGCTGCAATGCTCTGCGCATCACAGCCTGCATGAAGCCGAACGTATGTCCGCACTTTCGCTTCTATTAAGCAAATATTGCCCCAACGATAAAATGCGCGGCATCGATTATGCCCAAAAGTCATTCCACCGTACGGAAATCATCCGGCTGGACATCGAGACCATAAGCGCCAAAAGCAAAAAAGCGTTCTGAAAAGGGGAAATCCCTATCACAAATAGGAATCTCCCCTGCCCGATTTAGGAAAAACAACTTGCCTGAACGAAGTTGATTTTTTATCTTTGCCCTACGAAATCAAAGCAAAAAGGAGGCAATTATGAAAACTAAAAAGAAGGCATTGTACCGCATATTTTTCCTGTTGGCAATGACATTGGCATTCACGTCTTGCGAATACGTAGGATTGGGAGTCGAATTTGGAAACGGGACAAACAATTACCGGGAACGGACCGATTACTTGTGCAGCCGAATCTGGACGGACGAATGGTATGACGATTACGATACCTATTATTACCAAGAACTGCGTTTCTATCCGGACAATACGGGCGAGGACTACCTTTACAAGCAAGACCGGTACGGGAATCGGGAAGAGTCGAGCCTAAGGTTCGCTTGGGACTGGTGGAACGTATCCTATACAAGCCTCCGTCTTACTTACCGGGACGGATACTCGTACATGGATAACATCCAAATGGGAGGCAACCAGCTGAACTGCCTGTTCGACAATTACCCGGCTTATTTTACCGGAAAATGAAAATTTTATCGGACACAGGGACACGGAGACACAGAGTTTGTTATTTTTCCCTCTGCGTCTCTGTGCCATTGTGTTCAAACGAACATCAAATAAATAACACATAACAATGAAATCAAACTTAATGACCATGACCGCCGCCATGCTGCTTGCCGCAAGCGGACAAGCCAATGCCGGCACCCCCAGCGGGAAACCCTTCATCGGGAAACAAGAAATAAGCATTCAAGACGGACGGATGACCCCCGAAGCGCTTTGGGCGATGGGGCGCATCGGAGAGACAAGCGTATCGCCCGATGGAAAACAAATAGCTTACACCGTATCGTATTACAGCGTGAAAGACAATGCCAGCCACACGGTCATCTACACAATGAATGCCGACGGAAGCAACAACCGGATGCTCACCGCTACTCCCGAAAACGAAAGCAGCCCTGCATGGATAAAGGGAGGCACGAAAATCGCTTTTCTCACCCCGCAAGGCGGAAGCTACCAGCTTTGGGAAATGAATCCCGACGGAACCGGACGCAAACAACTCTCGGAATACAAAGGCGACATCGAAGGCTTCAAGTTCTCGCCCGATGAAACCAAAGTGCTTTTCATCGCGCAAGTGAAATACGGCAAACGCACTTCCGACTTCTATCCAGACCTTGACAAGGCAAGCGGACGGGTAATAAACGACCTGATGTACAAACATTGGGACGAATGGGTAGAAACGGTTCCACATCCGTTCATCGCCGATTTTGACGGAAACAAGGTAGGAGAAGCCGCCGACATCTTGGCAGGCGAGCCTTACGAATCCCCCATGAAACCTTTCGGAGGCATCGAACAGCTGGCGTGGAGCAACGACTCAAAACAAATCGCTTACACTTGCCGCAAGAAAACGGGCGTGGCGTATTCGCAATCGACCGACTCGGATATATACCTTTATGATATAGAGACCCGACAGACCCGGAACCTATGCAAAGAGGACGCCAACGACCAGAATAAAGGTTATGATACCAACCCGAAATTCTCGCCCGACGGAACACGCATCGCGTGGCAAAGCATGGAGCGGGACGGATACGAGAGCGACCGTAACCGCCTGTGTGTGATGAATCTGAGTACCGGCGAAAAGACATACGTCACCGAAGCCTTCCAGTCGGGCGTGGATGATTATTGCTGGGCACCCGATAGCGAGACCCTTTATTTCACAGGCGTATGGCACGCCACCAGCATGATTCACAGCACAAACCTGAAAGGCGAAGTGGAGCAACTCACCGAAGGAATGTACGACTATGCATCTGTGAAAATGCTGAACGACAAGCAATTGCTCACGATGCGCCATTCGCTTAGCGAAGCCGATGAACTCTTCACGGTCGGCTTGAAGAAAGACCATAAGGTGACCCGTATCACTTCGGAAAACGACCATATCTTCAACCAACTGAAAAAGGGAAAGGTAGAGCCGCGCTGGACAAAGACGGTAGACGGAAAGGATATGCTCTCGTGGGTGGTTTATCCCGTCGATTTCGACCCGAACAAGAAATACCCCACCCTGCTTTTCTGCGAAGGAGGCCCGCAAAGCCCCGTCAGCCAATTCTGGAGCTATCGCTGGAACCTGCAGATTATGGCAGCTAACGATTACATCATCATCGCTCCGAACCGCCGCGGGCTTCCGGGCTTCGGCATGGAATGGCTGGAAGAAATCAGCACCAACTACGGCGGACATTGCATGGACGATTATCTGAGCGCCATAGACGACATCGCAAAAGAGCCTTACGTAGACAAAGACCGATTGGGATGCGTCGGAGCCAGCTTCGGAGGATACTCGGTATATTGGCTTGCCGGACACCACAATAAACGCTTCAAAGCCTTCATTGCGCACGACGGATTCTTCAATATGGAACAACAATACCTGGAAACCGAAGAACTTTGGTTTACCAACTGGGACTTAGGCGGCCCGTACTGGGAGAAAGACGACCCTGCCGTGCAGCGCAGTTATGCCAACTCGCCCCACCTCTTCGTTGACAAATGGGATACGCCCATCCTCTGCATCCACGGCGAAAAGGATTTCCGCATCCTCGCCTCGCAAGGCATGGCGGCCTTTAATGCAGCCATATTAAGGGGAGTACCCGCCGAGCTACTCGTCTTCCCCGACGAAAACCATTGGGTACTGAAGCCTCAGAACGGCGTGTTGTGGCAACGCACTTTCTTCCGCTGGCTGGACAAATGGTTGAAAAACTGATTTTTAATTGAACACAGAGACACAAAGACACAGAGTATTATTTAAAGAAATTCTCTGTGTCTCTGTGCCTCTGTGTTCTTTTTTCCCTTTAATAAAACATGATAAGAAACATTGCATTCGATTTCGGCGGGGTCATCGTAGACCTCGACCGTGAAGAAGCGGTACAGGCATTTATCCGGTTAGGACTGGAAAATGCCGGCCGCATCCTCGACAAATATCATCAGACAGGAATATTCCAGGAATTGGAAGAAGGGAAGCTCAGTGAAGAATCCTTCCGGGAAAAGCTGGGCATATTGTGCGGCAAAACATTGGAACGCGAAGAAGTGCGGCAAGCGTGGATGGGATTCGTAAGCGGAATGGACATCCGTAAGCTGGACTACATCGCCCAATTACGCCAAAGGGGCTACCGCACCTTCTTGCTCAGCAACACCAATCCCTACTTAATGGACTACTGGGCACGCACGCCACAATTCACTCCGCAGGGAAACAGCATAGACGCATATTTCGACAAGCTGTATCTTTCATTCGAAATGGGCTGCATGAAACCGGAACCGGAAATCTTCCGCCAGATGATAAAAGATGCGCAAATCCGCCCCGAGGAAACGCTTTTCATCGACGATAGCACATCGAACATCGCCGCAGGGAAAAACGCAGGGCTGCAAACGTTCCAACCCGAAAACGCTTCCGACTGGCGTGCGCAAGTAGAAACTTTATTGGAAAAAGCGAAGTAAAAGAAACGCAGATTAACGCGGATTTTCGCAGATTAGAGAATATCTTTCATTCTTTTTCTGCATCAATCCGCACTAATCTGCGCTTTTTATAGTAAAACAAAATTGGTTTGCGAAAAAATGGAAT
>ULUG01010881.1_pt1 | contig 12456 bp, 6 predicted proteins | sample 1958331 | NCBI WGS metagenome assembly ULUG01 (sample SAMEA4835755, study PRJEB28245) | human gut metagenome | biome: gut microbiome; material: fecal sample | place: Denmark | collected 2008
TGGAACGAAGCCTATCCTATAGGCAACGGTGCCATCGCCGCTATGGTTTATGGCGATCCGGTTCACGATACATTACAGCTTAACGAGGAAACTATTTGGTACGGCAACGGCGGCAGAAACAGGGTAAATCCCAAATCGAAAGATTCATATAAAAAGGTGCGCCAGCTTCTGCTTGAAGGAAGGATTAAGGAGGCTGTCGAGCTTGAAGAAAGCGATATGTTCCCGCACCCCGACCAGGAGCGTCATTATGACACCGCAGAAAATATCTGGTTCGATTTCAGGCATTCCGGATATGCGGATTATAAGCGCACGCTTGATATCGCAAATGCTGTCTGCACAGTTGATTACAACGCAGATGGACATAAGTACTCGCGTGAGTTCTTTGTCAGCGCCCCCGATAATGTCATCGCGGTTCATCAGTATTCGCATGACGGCGGAAAATCGAGCGTTAAAATAGATTTCAGCCGCAGAAGCGAGCGTACTTTCAAATACGAGCTTACCGAAACCGGGCTGAACATCTTTGCAAAACAGCCGGAGGATGGCTGTGAATACTGCATATCCGCAGCCTGTGAAAACGACGGCGGGGTTGCGATATTCAATGAATCTTGCCTTGAAATTTTTGATGCCGATTCCTTTACATTATACATAACTATACGCACCGACTATCACAAGGAAAATATAGCCGAGTGGTGCCAAAACGTTATCGAAAACGCCCTTAATATGGGATATGATGCGGTAAAAGCCCGCCATATAGCCGATTATAAGAGCTATTTTGACAGAGTGTCGCTCAACCTTAATGGCGAGGATTATAGCTCCGAGCCGACAAGCGCAAGGCTGAAAGCGGCATCCGAAAGGTGCGATAATAAGCTTGCGGAGCTTTATTTCGATTTCGGCAGATATCTGTTGATATCCAGCTCCCGCCCCGGAACAAAGCCCGCAAATCTGCAGGGAATCTGGAACAAGGACCGCTGGCCGGCGTGGGGCTCGAAGTATACCATAAACATCAATGCCGAAATGAACTATTGGCCGGCGGAGGTATGCGCGCTTTCTGACTGCCATATGCCGCTTATCGAGCACTTAAAGGTTATGCTGCCGAACGGTCAGAAGGTTGCGCGGGATATGTATGGTCTTGAAGGCTTTGTAGCCCACCATAATACTGACATTTTCGGCGACTGCGCTCCGCAGGATCTGTGCATAACTGCAACCATCTGGCCGATGGGCGCGGCGTGGCTGTGTACCCATGTCTGGACGCATTATGAGTATACCAAGGATCTGGACTTCCTTCGCGAATATCTCCCCATAATAAAGGAAGCCTGCCGCTTCTTTACCGGATATATGTTTGAGCATGACGGCAAACTGCTCACAGGTCCTTCTATATCCCCAGAAAACACCTATATCCACCCATCCGGCGAGAATGGGCAGATTTGCGTCGGCCCGACAATGGATTCCATGATTGTCCGCGATTTGTTTGAAAGCTGTATCAATGCTTCAAAGCTTTTGGGTGAGGAGGATGAGCTCACCGCTGAGCTTGCTGATATGCTTCCCAAGATTCCCAAGCCATCCATCGGAAAATACGGTCAGATAATGGAGTGGTACGAGGATTACGAGGAGACCGAGCCGGGACACCGCCATATTTCCCATCTTTACGGACTTCATCCCTCGTCTCAGATTACTTTAGAGGGTACACCTGAGCTGTTCAAAGCCGCAAGAGTGACATTGGAGCGCCGTTTAAGCGGCGGCGGGGGACACACCGGCTGGTCACGCGCGTGGATAATAAATATGTGGGCAAGGCTCCGCGATGGTGAAAAGGCTCTTGAGAATGTAAACGCGCTTCTTTCTCGTTCGACCTATCCCAACTTCTTCGATATGCATCCGCCCTTCCAGATAGACGGCAACTTCGGCGGAGCGGCAGGAATCGCGGAGATGCTTTTGCAGAGCCAGAACGGCGTTATAGTCCTTCTTCCTGCGCTTCCCAAGGAGTGGAATAATGGCTCTGTCCGCGGCTTGAAGGCAAGGGGTGACGTCACCGTGGATATCGACTGGGCAGACGGTGAGGTTGCATATTTCAAGCTAAGTGCCAACAAGGGTGGAAAAATCAAGCTGATAAATCCCGAAAAAACTGCTGACGGCGCGCTGGAATTTAACGGCGAAAGTCCATATTCGGTAACGGGTAATCTTGAAAACGGAAAGCTTATTATAAATAAAGACTAACAGACATCAAGGAGGAACATTGTATGAAGAACTATTCAAAGCTGAGAAATGAAAGTGATGTAAGGGGCATAGCCATAGAGGGCGTCCCCGGGCAGGAGGTCAATCTTACCGAGCAGGCGTGCCGCGATATCGCGCGCGGATTTGCACTCTGGCTGATTAAGAGAGCGGGAAAAAGCGAGTTGAGGGTAGCTATAGGAAGGGATTCCCGCCTTTCTGGTGAAAAGCTGCTTGGCTGGATGGCTTCCGAGCTTGCTGCTGAGGGCATAAACGTCACCGACATGGGCTTGACAAGCACCCCGGCTATGTTCATGACCACAAAGACCGAGGGATATATGTTCGACGGTGCTGTAATGGTAACCGCCTCACATCTGCCCTATAACCGCAACGGCTATAAGTTCTTCACTCCGGACGGCGGCGTTGAAGCATCTGATATAAAGGATATGATAGCATACGCTGAAAGCGACGAGCATACCGGTCTTTCCGCCGGAAGTGTCGAAAAGGGCGAGTTCATGAGCGTATACTCCAAGCGTCTGGCGGATATGATTCGCACCTCCTGCGGGTCAGAAAGACCTCTTGATGGTCTTAGAATAGTTGTTGACGCCGGAAACGGTGCCGGCGGCTTCTATGCTGAAAGGGTGCTTGTTCCCCTTGGAGCGGATATATCCGGTTCCAGATATTTAGAGCCGGACGGCAGCTTCCCCAATCACATCCCCAACCCTGAAAATAAAGAGGCTATGGCAAGCATAACCGAGGCTGTAAAGGAATCCAAGGCTGACTTGGGAATCATCTTCGATACTGATGTTGACAGAGCTGGAGCTGTTCTGTCCGACGGTTCTGAGCTCAACCGCAACCGTCTGATTGCGATGCTTTCGGCGATGCTCCTTCGCGACCATCCCGGAACTACAATCGTCACCGACTCTGTAACAAGCTCAGGTCTGGCGGCGTTCATCAAGGAGAAGGGCGGAGTGCATCACCGCTTCAAGAGGGGCTACCGCAACGTTATCAACGAGTCAATAAGGCTCAATAACGAGGGCATAGACAGCCAGCTTGCAATCGAAACCTCCGGTCATGGCGCGTTCAAGGATAACTACTTCCTCGACGACGGCGCGTATATAGTCACAAGGCTTATTATCGAGCTTTCGCGAGCGGTTAAGATGGGCTATACCCTCCACTCGCTGATTGAGACCCTGAAAGAGCCCGCAGAGAGCATGGAGTTCAGAATGAACATAGCCTTGGAGGATTTCAAGCCCTACGGCAATTCTATTATTGAGGATTTGAAGACCTACTCTGCCACGCGTGCTGGCTGGAGCTTGGAAGCCACCAATTATGAGGGCGTAAGGGTTAATTTAGACAAGACCCACGGCGACGGCTGGTTCCTTTTGCGTCTTTCACTTCACGAGCCGCTTATGCCGCTCAATATAGAGTCTGACAGCGTAGGAGGGGTTAAGGTGATAGCCTCCGAGCTTGCTGGCTTCATCTCAAAGTATGATAAGCTTGATTCCTCAAAGCTTGTTGAATATTCAAAGTAAATTTGTTCTGAACGCGCAGAGAAATGCCATCTCTGCGCGCTTTTTATAAGCTATTCGGCGTAAAAATACATCTAATACTAATTCTACGTAAAGGTGTAAAGGGGCTGCTTGGGCAACCCACATACAGAATCGCCACAAAACCGCTATAGGATGGGTTTTGCGACGATTCTACAGACACTTTTTAACGGGAAATAAGTATAAGATATTGTTGTATATATTGACGAAAGCTCACTGAAACATATTGCATTTTTTTAGTATTTGTGATATACTTTTAAAAGTATATATACATTTCTGCCCGAAAGGAAGATAAGCGTTATGAAAAGATTATCTGCAATTCTTGCTGCGGCGGTGATTCTGCTTTCAGGCTGTTCTGCCGCCGGAAACGACGGGTATGGTTCTAAAAATGATCATGTTACAATAAGCGTCTGGACATATTATAACGGTGCTCAGCTTACATCTTTTAATGCATTGGTTGAGGAGTTTAACGAAACTGTAGGTCGTGAAAAGGGAATAACCGTTGAAAGCTATAGTCAAGGCTCTGTAACGGACCTTGAGACCAACGTGCTTGAATCCGCCCAGAATAAGGTCGGTGCTGATAAAATACCTAATATCTTTGCGGCTTATGTCGATACCGCATACGCTATAGATCAGCTTGGGCTTGTTGCGAATCTTTCCGACTATTTTTCGGATGAAGAGATTGACGGGTATGTTGAAGGCTACGTTGATGAGGGCAGGTTCGGCGCTGACAACAGCATAAAGATTTTCCCATGTGCCAAGTCTACCGAGCTGTTTTTGCTGAATAAGACAGACTGGAAAACCTTTTCTGAGAAAACCGGTGCAAAATACAGCGATTTCTCCACGATAGAGGGTCTTACAGCTGTATCTCAGAAATACTATGAGTGGACGGACAGCCTGACGCCCGATATTCCTAACGATGGCAAGGCGTTTTACGGCAGGGATGCTATGGCCAACTATATGATAATAGGTTCTATGCAGCTTGGGCATGAGATTTTCTCGGTCGAAGACGGCGTGATGACGCTTGACTTCGACAAGCCGACCATAAGAAAACTTTGGGATAATTATTATGTTCCATATGTAAAAGGCTACTTCGCATCTTCCGGAAGATTCAGGAGCGACGATGTTAAAACCGGTAATATTTTAGCGTTCGTAGGTTCATCCTCCGGTGCCACCTTCTTCCCGGATAAGGTCGTTTTGGGGGACGATGTGGAAAAGCCTATTGAAATGATGGTGTTTGAATGTCCTCAGTTTAAGGACAGCAACGGCTGTGCTGTTCAGCAGGGCGCAGGAATGGTAGTTACAAATACTACAGAGCCGGAAATCCGCGCTTCTGTAGAATTTCTGAAGTGGTTCACTTCAAACGAGCAGAATATAGCATTTTCCGTAGGCTCGGGTTATATGCCGGTGCGTAAGAATGCCAATGATATTGAAGTTATTTCAGAGCAGATGCCGGAGCTTTCACGGACTATGAGGGATACCCTTAACTCCGCAATTTCAACAGTAAACTCCTATACGCTTTACACTCCAAAGGCGTTTGAATACGGAAGTGAGGCAAGGAAGGTCTTGGAATACTCAATGAGCGATATTGCCGCTGACGACCGCGCTACTGTTAAGAAACGCCTGGCACAGGGCGAAACGTTGGAGGAAGCTGTTAAGGATTTCGTTTCCGACGAATACTTTGAAGCTTGGTATAACCAGGTTTTGTCGACCCTGAAAGGGTTTGAGGGATGATAATGCGGAGCTTATACAGATATACTGATTTATTGTAAAAACGCATAAGGATTGCTTAGGCAGCCCACATAAAAATCGCCGCAAAACCGCTGCGTGGTGGGTTTTGCAGCGATTCAACGACCAAGTGTGGTCACGACCAAGTATGGTCACGACCAAGTGTGGTCACGACAATATTGGTCGGACACTTTTTAATAAGAAATAAGTATAGAATCCCTGGTATGGCGCACTTAACGCATGAAGAAGATCTATGACCGTATCTTCATATAAAAAAGAGAAAGAAATGGAGGTGGAGCCTGTTTATGTCATCCTTGAAGGAAAGAATACTGCATAAGCTGAATTATGCTTCACCTTCTAAGCCGCAGTCGGTTTTCAAAACCATAATGGTTCCGATGATAATATTGGTAATCGCTGAGGTGATACTTCTTGTGTCAGTTCTTGCCGGAACTGACGTTTTGCAGCGTCTTAACCGCAATTCAGAGGATCTCATATTAAAACAGCTTCAGAACAGATCGAACTATTTCAGCTCGGCACTGTATAACTGGTCGGATCTCGATATGCTTGCATCCACCATAAACTTCAAGGCTGAAAAGATGATAGGTGACGGAACTATAAACCTGGAGGAGCTTCAAAGCAATTCCGAGGTCAGCACTCCGCTTGTTTTGGATATTGTCGATGATTTGATATCAGTGCTGTATTCAAAACGCCTTTCGGGAATATACGTTGTTTTCAACACTACCAATTTAAACGATATTCCGAAAATGAAGACGATTCCAAACCGCACAGGCATATATATCCGGGATATGGACCCAACCTCCACTCTATCTGAAAGATATGAAGATCTTCTTTTGTGCAGAGCTTCGGTTCAGGTGGTTCAGGGACTAAATATATCAACTGACAGCTGCTGGAAGCCGCAGTTCACATTTGCCGAGGATAAGGACATACCCGAAAATTTCGCGTACTTCACCGAACCTCTTAAAGCGGCGTTCAAGGCAGGCTGGATTAAGGATGACAGTGATTATGGTTACTGGGGCGGCTCTGCACATCTGCTTGTAGATTCCGATATTACCGCAATAACCTATTCCATCCCGCTTGTTCTGAGCGATGGTACGGTTTACGGCGTTCTGGGCATAGATATAGCAGACGATTATCTGATGTCAATGCTTCCGTATACCGAGCTTTATGATGATGATGTCGGAACATATTTTGTTATTAAACAAAAATCAAGCGTAGATTCTTTGAAAATAGTAACTCCGATTCTGTGGAACGGCAAGCAGTTTTCTGACAGCAAGGAGGTTTCATTAAGCCTTTCCCGCCGCAATGATGGGTATTCCTTTAAATATAAGGGTGAATCATATTTTGCTTCTGCGGTTCCTGTTCCGCTTTATAGCAATAATTCGCCGTTTGAAAACGATTACTGGGCGATACTCGGCGCCGTTCCTGCAAAGAATATATATGAATTCTCCAACCGTATGTTGGGTCTGCTTATTCTGGACGTCATATTTATGTTCATAGCGGGAATTATAGGAAGCATTATAATAAGCCGAAGATTTTCCGCTCCAATACAAAGGCTTTCGGGTGAGATATCCGAAGCAAGAAAGGTAAGCGGAATACCCAGCCTTTCAGTTACCGGAATAAAGGAGCTTGACCGTTTTGCGAATGATTTTAAATATCTCTGTCAGGAAGTTGTCCGCACATCCACAAGGTTTTTGCAGATAATCCAGCTTGCCAGTGTGGAGCTCGGCGGATTTGAGATACGCAAGGATATCAATACCGTTTACGTTACCGATAATTACTTTAAAATGCTCGGCGTGAATGACGTCAATGCGGATGATATAACGGTTGAGCAGTTCCTGAAGCTGAATTCAGAGCTTAAATCCTCACTTACCGGTTTTAACGAGCCGGACGGCAGTGTGCTTTACAAGGTTGAACCTGCTCCCGGCGCAGTAAGATACATAAGAATAAATGTAACAGATACCGATATCAGACTTGTCGGCGTCGCTGAGGATGTTACTATGGCGACCTTGGAAAGATTCATGATTCAGCATGAGCGAGATTATGATATGCTGACAGGTCTGATCAGCCGCAGAGCGTTTTACGAGCGTGCGGAGGAGCTGTTTGAAAATCCTGAAAAAATGTGTTATGCGGCACTTATGATGCTTGATTTGGATAATCTTAAAACCATTAATGACCATTACGGTCATGATTATGGCGATAAGTATATTCATCAGGCTGCGGCGAGTTTTGCTGAGCACGCCCCTGCCGGAGCTATATGCTCAAGAGTTTCGGGCGATGAATTCTTTGTCCTGTTTTATGGTTATAAGGAGCTTGACAGCTTAAAAGCAGCTGTAAATAAGTTCTCTATGGATATCAAAGACAATATCTTTGAGCTTCCGAACGGCGAAAAAATACCGGTAGCCGCCTCGGGCGGTGTTGCGTGGTATCCGGGGGATTCTGCGGACTTCTGGCAGCTTATGAAGTATGCAGACTTTGCAATGTATAAGGTAAAGCATGGACATAAAGGAAACGTTGAGAACTTTGACATGGAGGTTTACAACCGCGAAAGCTTCCTGCTGAATTCGCGGCAGGACTTCTTTAAGCTCATCATGGAGGAAAGGGTATTCTACCACTTCCAGCCCATTTTCAGCAGTAAGGACGGAAGCGTTGCCGCGTATGAGTCTCTTATGCGTTCGGATTTGCCCACGCTTAGGAATCCTGGCATTATTCTGGAAATAGCAAAGGAAGAAAAGCGTCTTCAGGATATAGAGGACTTGACGTGGCTTAAGGCTTTGCAGCGATATAAAGAGCTGTTAGCTATGAATAAGCTCGATAAAAACGCTTATCTGTTTGTAAACTCCTTTGCCAACCAGGTGATGACAAAGCGTGCACAGGATAAATTCAATTATGAATACTATTGCTTCAAGGATAATCTTGTAACGGAGATAACCGAATTTGAAGACCTTACTCCCGGAATCATGCAGAAAAAGAGGGAGCTTGCCGGTGAAAACAGTCTCTTCGCGCTTGACGATTACGGAAGCGGCTATAACAGCGAGCTGAATCTTTTAGAGCTTTCTCCGAAGTTTATAAAGGTGGATATATCCATAATCCGCGATATCGATACCGATGTTGATAAGCAGAGGATAGTTTCAAACATAGTTGACTATGCCCATGACAGGGATATGCTTATTATAGCTGAGGGAATCGAAACCCCAGCCGAGCTTAACAAGGTGTTGGAGCTTGGGGTCGACCTTTTGCAGGGCTTTATCCTTGCACGACCTGCCGCTATTCCGGATAATATCTCGCAGAAGGCTTTGGATATTATCAGGAATTTCAATGCTGAAACCGTATAATACTATTAATTACCAAAAGCTGCGGCCTTATAAGGAAATATATAAGCAGCTCTCTGAAGAAATATCTTCAGAGAGCTGCCCACTTGCCCGACAAATCGGAGATTTTCGCACTGTAACGAATCCCCCCAAAAAATATAAATATACAATAAGGAGTATCTATTATGCGTGTTAAAATTCCCGCACACTTTGCCATATCCTTTGCTGTGGCCATTCTTTGCAGCTTGGTGGTCATGTATGCCACCGTACCTCTCTACCAGTCCTACATCGAGAAAACCGCCTACCCAGCCTACCTTGAAACGGTGGAGACCGGTCCGGGCAGCGTGGGCTATGACGCCGCCGAAAATACGCCCCACGCCGCTTCCCTGGCGGACATACAGCAGTATGACTCTTCGCTTTAGAAGTGATCCACTACAAGTCCGCAGATGTAGTGAAGAACCAGCGGTACTACGATCTGACCCTGCCCAATGGCGAGGTGGTCATAGGTCATCTCGCCGGTGACGCGCACATCCAGGGCATCGGCACCACGGAGAGCGGAGATGCACTGTACCTGCTGCCTGTGGGTCGCTGGAACACTTTGAACCTGCCCGCCGACTACTCCGGTGTCCTTTCCGGTGAGGGCTATGCCGACAACGCTCACTTTGTGGAGTGTGTGGGGGATGAATATCTCACCATGGGTGAGTTCACCCTCCGGCAGCCCGGCTACAAGATTGTCAGCAAGCTGTGGATCGCGGCATTCATCCTCGTCTACATTGTCTGCGTCATTCTCCTGAAGCGGCGGAAAAAGTCTCGCCAAGCGGCTCAGGAAAAATAAATCCCAATAGGGGGCAAGTCCGATTCCGAATCGCAAGTGATTTTTTGGAGCGCAGTCCCATGTGATTTGATCATGGACAGCTTCCAATTTGTAATTTCCTAATATCCGTCTAAAAACGCTCAAAAAGCGGGTGCAAAATTCACCGTTCGGCAATTTTGTGCCCGCTTTTTGTATCGTTTCAGACGGATATTGTTATTTGGCATGAGCAAGCAGGGAAACTGTACAGACAGTTTCCAAGAACAATTAAACTGGCACAGCGCTGCAATGTGGCACTGTGCCAGTTTTCACAGAAAACTTCCTTATCGGACTGTATTATCAGAACCCGAATCTGAAGAACCAGTCGGGAATATCCCAGCCTTCCCATGGGTTGGTCTGCTGACCGTCCTGCTGCTGACCGCCCTCAGGAGTAGCCTGAGATTCCGCATTTGCGGATCCGTCCTGTTTGGCTGACTGTATCTTTTCACTTACGGTCATATCAATGTCGATCGTCTTGCCCTGACGGTATACCTTAAGCTTAAGAACGTCTCCAACAGAGGAACTTTTAACAGCATCCACCAAATCCGAGCTGGATTTGATTTCCTTGCCGTTGACCTCGGTTATAATGTCGTTAATTTCAAGACCTGCTTTCTGCGCAGGGCTGTCATCAACGATTTCCTTGACAGCCGCACCGGCAGGCAGACCGTAGCTCTGAGTCTCCGTGCTTACATCCGCAACAGAAACGCCTATATATGGCTTGGAAACATAGCCGTTTTCGATAATGCTCTTGAAGATGGAGCGAACGTTGTCGATTGGAATTGCAAATCCGATGTTGTCGATAGATGCTTCATTGCTCGAACCTGAGCCGGAATATTTTGCGTTTGTGATTCCTATAACCTCGCCGTACATATTGAACAGCGGACCGCCGGAGTTGCCGGAGTTTATAGCGCAGTCGGTCTGAATAAGATCCATGGTGACGTTGGAGGAAAGCGTGATTTCGCGGTCAAGCGCGCTGACATATCCTGAAGTCAAAGAGAAGGTAAGCTCGCCCAGCGGGTTGCCGATAGCCACAACCTCGTCCCCGACATTAAGCTCGTCCGAGCTTCCTAAAACAACAGGGGTAAGACCCTTGGCGTCAATCTTAATAACAGCGATATCGTTGCTTTCGTCGTAGCCGATAAGCTCAGCTTCATAAGTCTCGCCGTTGTAAAGAGCAACCTTTATCGAGTTTGAATTTTCGATAACGTGGTGGTTGGTAAGAATGTAACCGTCCTCGGTGATGATGAATCCAGAACCGGAAGCCGCCGCAGTGGTCTTATATCCCCAGTAGTTGGTGGTTATCGAGGTGGTTATTCCGACTACCGAGTTGACGTTCTGCGCATAAAGCTCAGCCTGAGTAAGAATCTTCGAGGTGTCGATAGCATTGGTTTCAAGAACGGTCGGTGTGCGCACACCCTCGAACATTTGGGATATCTGGGTGTTTGCAGGCTTTACATCATTCTGATTGGAATTTTTAATCATCAGCGCGGTTCCAGCACTTCCGAACGCTCCTCCAAGAAGCGAGCAGCAAAGGGCTATCGCAACGATAGCTCCGGCGCCGACACCCTTCTTCTCCTTTTTCTTTTTGGATTTTCCATCGTCAGCCGGTGCAGGGGCAGTATAGGGGGCTGGTGCAGGGGAAGCGTATGAGATAGGAGAAGTGGCATCATAGTAGTTGGGATAGGAAGATTGTGCCGGTGCTGGAGAGGGAGCAGGTGTGGGTGCAGGAGCAGGGGCAGATGCCTGAGAAGCAGTCTCAGCGGCAGGTGTTACAGCAGCCTGCGGTTCTGTGCTGTTGTAGAGATTTCCCGAATATTCGTTGTTGTAGTTTTCATCCATAATTATATACACGCCTTTCGTATAGCATTTATTTTTATACTTATTCTCGTCAAAAAGTATTCAGACCATACATGGTCATAAAGCAGGAGCAAAGCGCTTTGTGCCTGTTTTTTTGTTTCGCCTTAGACGAGAATTAGTATTAGATTCAGCAGATATCTGCTTTTTTCATTGTCCATATTATAAAACGGGTTGTTGATGTATAATTGAAAGCATTTTTAAATATTAATGAAAATATATGATAATTTTATGAAGAATATCAATGGTGTTATTGCATTTTTGATAAAGCGGCTTTGGCTTGACATATCAGTATGTCGGTGGTATAATATCATCACAGTAAAGCGGTGAAACAGCCGCCTTGAAGGGATGGATTTTAATGAGAATATATAATAATATAACCGAGCTTGCCGGAAATACACCGCTTGTCAGGCTTTCGGAATTTTCTGCCAAGCGTAATTTAAGCGCTGAGATACTCGCAAAGCTCGAATATCTGAATCCGGCAGGAAGCGCGAAGGACAGGGTAGCAATAGCCATGATAAACGACGCCGAGGAGAAAGGAATCCTGAAGCCGGGCGCTTCGATTATCGAGCCTACCAGCGGCAACACCGGAATAGGTCTTGCGGCGGCAGCGGCAGTAAAGGGCTATAAGGTGATACTCACCATGCCAGAAACCATGAGCGTTGAGCGCAGAAAGCTTTTAGCGGCATACGGCGCGGAAATAGTGCTTACCGAAGGCTCCCGCGGGATGAGCGGAGCTATAGAAAAGGCGAACGAGATAGCTTCAAACACTCCCGGAAGCTTCATTCCGGGGCAGTTTGAAAATCCGGCAAATCCAAAAGCCCATTTTGACACTACAGGTCCCGAAATCTGGAGGGACACCGACGGTGAGGTTGACATATTCGTCGCCGGAGTGGGAACAGGCGGAACCATAAGCGGAGTGGGGGAGTATCTTAAATCG
>ULUG01066018.1_pt1 | contig 12238 bp, 9 predicted proteins | sample 1958331 | NCBI WGS metagenome assembly ULUG01 (sample SAMEA4835755, study PRJEB28245) | human gut metagenome | biome: gut microbiome; material: fecal sample | place: Denmark | collected 2008
AAGAGACGGTTGCTCGAAAAAACGGGCGTATTTTCGAGTTACCGTGAATATTTATTCATTTTCCGATGCGTTATTTTGCATAAATATACACAACCGTTCTTGCCAGTATTGTATAATCGTTATAGGCATTGTTTGTCGTAGTGGAGAATATTCATGCAGTAGTGTTTATTTTTCAGTATCGCGACAGGCCGAAGGCTGTGGTTTTGCTTTAGTGTGGCTTCTTTATGGTTTATGATAGTTGAAAGACATTTATGCGATGAGTCCGGAACGCGGCGCACGGTTGTAATTACCGTTTTCGCAGACATTCCGGACTCATTTTTGTATTGTTATTCTTACGCTTTGTCTGTGCGTGAGAAGTCAGAGTTTCTCTTTCAGATATTTTCCTGTGATGCTCTCTTTACATTCGGCCACCTCCTCAGGTGTTCCGCAGCATACGAGGTTTCCTCCGCGGTTTCCACCTTCAGGACCAAGGTCAATGACATAGTCGGCACATTTTATCAGATCCATGTTGTGTTCTATCACAATCAAACTATGGCCTTTTTCAATGAGCGAATTGAAAGCCTCGAGCAGTTTCTTTATGTCGTGGAAGTGCAGACCGGTGGTAGGCTCGTCGAAGATGAACAGCGTAGGGTCTTGTCTTTCTTGTCCGATGAAGTAAGCAAGTTTCACACGCTGGTTCTCACCTCCGGACAGTGTTGATGAGTTTTGTCCGAGTTTTATATATCCGAGTCCGACCTTTTCCAGCGGACGCAGGCGGTTTACAATCAGGCTCTCGCCGTATTCCTCGAAGAAACTTATGGCTTCAGACACTGTCATGTCGAGCACGTCGCTGATGTTCTTTCCGTGGAATCTCACGTCGAGCACATCCTGTTTAAATCGCTTTCCGTGGCAAGCCTCACACTCAAGCACGATGTCTGCCATGAACTGCATCTCCACATTGATGACTCCCGTGCCCTTACATTCCTCGCATCGTCCGCCTTCGGTGTTGAAGGAGAAGTATTGTGCAGAGAATCCCATCTGCTTGGCGAGAGGCTGTTCGGCGTAAAGCTGTCTGATGGCGTCGTAAGCCTTGAGATAAGTAGCAGGGTTTGAGCGGGTGCTTTTTCCTATCGGATTCTGGTCGATCATCTCCACATGCTTTATCTCTCTCCAGTCACCTTCGAGCGAAGCATACTCTCCCGGAGCGTCGGCAGTCTCGTTCAGGTGGCGTTTGAGGGCAGGGTAGAGTATTCCTTTCAGCAGGGACGACTTGCCCGAACCGCTCACGCCGGTTATCACTGTGAGTATGTTCATCGGAAATTTTACGTCGATGCCGCGCAGGTTATTCATTCTCGCACCCTTGATCTCTATTGCCATGTTCCACTTGCGGCGCGTCTTCGGCACGTCAATGGTCTCTACACCCGTAAGATATTTCACCGTATGGCTGCGTGTGTTTTTATCGGCCGTCTGGTCGATGGACTTCACGTCGCCTTCGAAAACAATCTCGCCGCCCAGTCGTCCGGCGTCCGGACCAACGTCTATCAGGTAATCGGCCGCACGTATTATCTCCTCGTCGTGTTCTACTACAATCACTGTGTTGTTGAGAGCCTGGAGCTCTTTCAGCACATGTATAAGACGTTGAGTGTCGCGGCTGTGCAGTCCGATGCTCGGTTCGTCGAGTATATAGACAGAGCCGACGAGTGAGCTGCCGAGCGATGTTGTAAGGTTTATGCGCTGGCTCTCACCTCCACTGAGCGTGTTCGACGGCCGGTTGAGAGTCAGATATCCCAATCCTACGTCGAGGAGGAACTGCAGTCGGTTCTTTATTTCGGTTATCAGACGTTTGGATATTTCCTTTTCGTTGTCGTCGAGTTTTATGTTGTCAAACCATTCCTTCAGGTTTGTTACAGGCATATCCACCAGGTCTGATATGCTCATGCCACATATTTTGACCCACGACGCTTCTTTTTTCAGTCGCGTTCCGTGACAGTCAGGGCAGATGGTCTTGCCGCGGTAGCGGCTCATCAGCACACGATATTGTATCTTATACTGGTTTTCCTTCACCATCTGGAAGAAAGAGTCTATGCACACCTTTTCGTTTGTAGGCTTCGACTTCTCCGATGGCAGACCGTGCCAAAGCATGTCTTTTTGAGCCCTTGTAAGATTGTAGTAGGGTTCGAATATCGGAAAATTGTCTTTCGTCGCCCTGCGGCAGAACTCGTCTTTCCATATGCTCAGTTTGTCACCGTGCCAGCATTGTACACAGCCGTCATAAACACTGAGTGTAGAGTTGGGGATGACCAGCTTCTCGTCTATTCCCATAATCTTGCCGAAACCCTCGCATGTGGGACATGCTCCGGCCGGAGAGTTGAACGAGAACATATTGTCGTTGGGGCGTTCAAACTCTATTCCGTCGGCTTCGAACTTCACGGAGAAGTCGTAGCAGATGTTGGATGGCAGGAACAACAGTCGGCAACTGCCGTCGCTCTCGTAGAAAGCGCTTTCGGCAGAATCGGTAAGGCGCGAGATGGATTCCTTCTCACTGCTTACGCTCATGCGGTCGATGAGAAGGAAAATGTCTTTTGGATCGATCTTATCCAATGACTCTTCGTCTTTCAGAAATTCGTCTATTCTTTTGAATTCGCCTTTATACCATACCCTGGAATAGCCCTGCTGGATTTCCATCTCAAGCTGTTTCTTGAGTGTACGGTCCTTTATCACCTTCAGCGGAGCGAGCACAGCGAACTTCGTACCGGCGGAATATTGCAGCGTGCAGTTCACGATGTCCTCCGGCGTATGCACCTTAACTTCGTTTCCACTGTATGGAGAGTAGGTGCGTCCGATGCGTGCGAAGAGCAGTCGTAGGTACTCGTAGATTTCTGTTGACGTGCCGACTGTACTTCTCGGATTGCGTGAGTTCACTTTCTGTTCGATGGCAATGGCCGGCGGCAGACCCTTTATGAAGTCACATTCTGGCTTACTCATACGGCCGAGATATTGTCTGGCGTATGCGGAAAGCGATTCTACATATCGACGCTGGCCTTCGGCGTATATGGTGTCGAAGGCCAGAGACGATTTGCCGGAGCCTGAAACTCCGGCAATTACAATAAACTTATTGCGTGGTATTTTCAGGCTCACGTTTTTCAGGTTGTTCACCCGTGCGCCTTTAATTTCAATGTATTGATCCATAATCAAGAATTCATTGAAAGAAGGAATTCTTCGTTGTTATGAGTGCGAATCATTCTGTCGTGTATCGAATTCATAGCCTCGATCGGGTTCATGTCTGAAATATATTTTCTCAGAATCCACATACGGTCGAGCGTTGTCTTGTCCTGAAGCAGATCATCACGGCGTGTGCTTGATGCCACAAGATTGACAGCCGGGAATATTCTCTTGTTGGAGAGGCTGCGGTCGAGCTGAAGCTCCATGTTACCTGTTCCCTTGAACTCCTCGAATATCACCTCATCCATCTTCGAACCGGTGTCGATGAGTGCTGTGGCGATGATTGTCAGTGAGCCGCCGCCCTCAATGTTACGGGCTGCACCGAAGAATCTCTTAGGCTTCTGCAGCGCGTTTGCGTCCACACCACCGGTGAGCACTTTGCCTGAAGCAGGTGCTACGGTGTTGTAGGCACGTGCGAGTCGGGTTATGGAATCGAGGAAAATCACGACGTCGTGACCACATTCCACCATTCTCTTTGCCTTTTCGAGCACTATGCCGGCAATTTTCACGTGGCGCTCGGCGGGCTCGTCGAATGTTGAGGCTATTACTTCCGCGTTTACGGTACGTGCCATATCGGTAACCTCCTCAGGACGTTCGTCGATGAGCAGCATCATGAGATATGCCTCAGGATGGTTGGCGGCTATGGCGTTTGCTATGTCTTTCATAAGAATTGTCTTACCTGTCTTAGGCTGTGCGACGATGAGTGCGCGCTGACCTTTACCGATAGGCGAGAACAGATCTACAATTCTTGTGCTGAGGTTTGTCGTGGCTTTGTCACCGCAAAGAGTGAACTTCTCGTCCGGGAAAAGCGGAGTGAGGTGTTCGAAAGCTATTCTGTCGCGGATCTCAGACGGGTCGCGGCCGTTTATCTTGTCTATGCTCGTAAGCGGGAAATACTTTTCTCCGTCGTGTGGCGGACGCACATGACACTGTATGACATCGCCTGTCTTCAGTCCGTAGCGCTTTATCTGCTGCACCGAAACGTAAACATCGTCGGGTGAAGAAAGGTAATTGTAGTCGCTTGAACGCAGGAATCCGTATCCGTCGGGCATAACCTCCAGCACTCCGTTTGCGCTTATTATGTCAGAGAAGTCATACTTTGCGCTCTCTGCCACAGGTGCCTGCGGATAGGTAGGCTGCGACTGAGGCATCATGTTTGTGGGGTTGTCGAATATGTCGTAAGTCGGAACCACGCCCTGATCCTCGATAGGCAGGTCAACGACGGGTATGAATTCGGTTCCGTCTCCCGGGTCTCCTTCCCACACACCGTTTGCCAAAGCCTCACGCTTCTCGTTGGCGTCTTCGTTGTGTGCGTTTATTTTTGCCTGGAGCTGTGCAATGAGATCCTTGTCCGCATTGTCGTCGTTTTCGTTTGATGACGATGCAAATGCTTCCTCAGAAATGATGTTGTCCATTGGCATCTCAGGTTCCGGTTCACTTGTTGTTTCGGGTTGTTTTTCGCCGGCATCGCTTGTCTCAGGTATGTTCGTGTCGGTGTTGTCCACTGGCTCAGGCATTGTGGCCGGCTCAGATTCTACAGGTGCTTCAATTTCTTTCTTTGTTCTTCTTACGCGGCGTTTTACAGTGACCGGTTCTTCCGGTTCTGGTGTTTCTGCGTTGTCAGCCGGTTCCTGTTGTGGAGTGGTGTCTTTGAACAGCGACTGTTGCTCTATTGTTGCCTTGTTTTTCTTAAGATCGAAGTTTTCGCCTTCCTTTCCGTTTACCGAGTAAACTCTGTCAGTGTCTTTCTTTAATATTCTTGTTCTGCGCCTTTTTGTACCAAGCGGATTCTTGTTGCCTTCAACTTCAGCTTGTTTGTCAAGGATGGCGTAGATTATATCTTCTTGTGTTTTACTATTGTTGACATCTATGTCTGCTGATTTTGCAATCTCCTCAAGTTCAGACATACTTTTAGATGATAATTCGTCTTTGCTATACATTGGATTATAAGAAAATTGATGTAAAGATAATGTTTCACGAATGGAAACATGTGTCGTACTAAAATTATAACGCAAAGGTAGTAAAAATATTTGTAGTATGGCTAAACAGCGTGTTATATTTATTGCGATTAACACTTGTTAACCGTAATAGATGGTTGAATGTCAGCATATTTTAAGATGTCTGTTTTTATTTCCGGTGAATCAGACAGTTTCTCGTCGATAACAGAACCTGGATTTACTGTCCGGAAACAGGATTGTAAGATTTTTTCAGATTTATTATAGCTGATTTATCGGAAAAATTTAGTAATCTTGCAGATAAAGGAACGTTATAACGTGTTTTCCGCCAAACAGTCAACAGTATAACGAAGAACAAAAATATATATCGTAAATAAATATTCATGTATGATGACATTATCAGAAGCAATAGACGCACGCCACAGCGTCCGTCACTATATAAGTAAACCGCTGTCGCAAGACATAATAGACGCCATACAGACCAAGATCGATGCTTGTAACCGTGAAGGAAATCTGCACATACAGCTTGTTCTTAACGAGAGAAAAGGATTCAGCGGTATGATGGCCTATGGGTCTTTCTCCGGTGTGGAGAATTATATTGTCATGGCAGGTCACAGGTCGGATGATTTGGACGAGCGCATCGGATATTTTGGAGAACAGATTGTGCTGCTCGCTCAGCAACTCGGTCTCGGTACTTGTTGGGCCGGATTGTCATACAGAAAGGTGAAGGGAACGTACACCCTGGCGCCTGATGAGAAACTGGCATGTATGATTTCGTTGGGTTATCCTGACGATGCAGGCAGGAAACATAAGCGCAAAAGTGTCGCGGATGTAAGCAACGTGAGCAGCGTGACGCCTTTATGGTTTGAGCGTGGAGTGCAGGCTGCCTTGAAGGCACCGACTGCTGTCAATCAGCAAAAGTTCTATTTCGAGTATGTAGGAGAGCAAGATGGAGTTTCTCTTGTACGTGCCAAGCGACTCTTCTCTGTTGTAGGCTATACCAAAATGGATTTGGGAATAGTCAAGTTGCATTTTGAGATAGGTGCCGGAAAGGAAAATTTCAAATGGGTTTGATGTAATTTTATTTATTATAAAGGTATGAAGAAAGTATTATATTCGCTGATTGCAATGATTGCCCTGGCGTCATGCACGACACAACCGGAAAAAACTGTTGACGGGAAAAACGATTATGACGTGATGGAAAAGGTTATAATGTCACGACGCAGTGTGCGTCATTATACCGACAGCCTTATAAACCGTGACACGCTAAATGAGATTCTGAAGTGTGGAATCAATGCTCCTAACGGTAAGAACCGTCAGTCTTATGAGATACGTGTCGTTGATAATCCAAAGCTGTTGTCTGAAATCACTGAGGCAATAGTAAAGGATGATCCGTCGAGCGTTCCTGTCAATGGTGCGAAAAACGTATTTGTCGGTGCCACGTGTGTTATTTTCATAGCCAACGATACCACCTATGACATGTCGCAGATTGACTGCGGACTGTTGGGTGAGAATATCGTCCTGTCTGCATGGGCAAAGGGAATAGGGTCGTGCTGCATGGGTCATCCAATCCGGCTTATGAAGGAAAACAAGTCGTGTGCTCCATACATTGCAAAACTCGGATTCAGTAAGAACTATAATCTTCTGTACTGCATCGCGATGGGATATCCTGATGAGACTCCTGCCGCAAAGCCGAGACGGACGGACATGATACGCTTTGTGGAATAAACGAGGATGGATTATTCATAAGAAAACGGATTTGTTTTTTATATACAAAATTGTATGGCGGGTCTTCGAATGTGGGCTCGCCATATATTTTTTCAAATGGTCAAGTCTTTGATTTTGTGCCGTTATCTGTATTATGAAATTGTCTTATTCAGCTGTTTACCTGCATTATATATTTTCATCATCGATGTTATAGCGTTTCCATTTGGTTTGGTGTTACGATGATGTAGCGAAAAACAGAAGATGATAATAAAAATAGACAGGCTCTTGTGATGTGCATTTTAAATTAAAGAGCAAATAAAAGTGATGATTAATCAGGTTGTTTTTGATGGTAGTCCGAATTTAGTATGGAATGGTTTTGCCCATAGGCTAACGTAGAATGCCCGTAAATTTCTTACAGCCTGAGGCGATATAAACCATGACGGCACAAGACTCGCATACTGATAAATTTACATTGCGATAACGGATAAATCATCGTCGTAAAAGAGAATCTGATTTACTGTTCATCCGATTCGGTCTTCCCATGGTCTTTATTATGCCCAATATCAACATTTTTAAAGAAAACGCAAGCGGCGAACTTACGATTTTTCTTGATCTTATTTTGACAAAATATTTTCTCGAAATAGATGTGAGGAAATGTTAAATCGGACGTATCTGAGGCCGTTTCTTGGCATACAGGTCTTTCATATACCCTATGGCGTAGTCCGAAATAAATCGAATGACGTTCTGATATTGCCCGTTTCATCATACGATTAAGCCCATATCAAGGTATGATATGGTGCATTTCAATCCCTAATATGGGCCATATCGTATGCCGGAATGGTGCTTTTCGCAAAGCGATAAAATGTCTTTTGAATATAAGTTCTTGATATTCAATATTTTATAAAATACTCTCATAATTCGCGTATTTTCGCTCGAGGGAGAGTCTGTCTTCAAATACTCGCTTATTTTTTAGGGTAGAATAAGAAACCAAGACCGAAAAATCAAAATCTGCTTACGATTTGAAAGTGGGCATATAACATTCTTTTTCGCTTAAGGAAACAATGCTTGTTCTGGAGTTAAGCCACTGTATTTTATTTAAAAACTATTCTCCGCAGAATTTATGTCAGACTCGTTGTCTGGTATCTTTTTTCAATATGTCTTATTGGAACATTGTTTCGTATTAATCGAAGTCCTGATGCCGTAAACAAAAAAAGCTACGGAAATCAAAAATTCCGTAGCCTTTTGTTTTTTTCTTACCAGATTGTCACAGACTCTACATCGTGACAATGTCTGATATTTATAGGATTATAAGGTGAACAGAATTATTCGCCTTTTTCCATTTTAGCTTTCAGTTCAGCCAGAGCGTCAATGTCGCCAAGGGTTGTGCTTGCAGCAATGTTGTTGATAGTCGGAGTAGATTCCTTCTTTGAGTGCTTGCGTGCCGGCTTTGTCTCTTCTTTAGCCTGCTCGAATGTGCGGCTGTGAGAAAGGATGATACGTTTTGTATCCTTAACGAACTCGATAACCTTGAACGGCAGTTCCTCACCGAGCTGTGCCTGTGTACCGTCTTCCTTAACGAGGTGTTTCGGTGTTGCGAAACCTTCACCACCTTCGTCGAGAGTGATGACAGCGCCTTTGTCCATCATTTCGGTAATCTTACCGTTGTGGATAGAACCCGGAGTGTAGATTGTCTCGTATGTATCCCAAGGATTCTCTTCGAGCTGCTTGTGACCGAGGCTCAGACGACGGTTCTCCTTGTCTATTTCGAGAACTACAACGTCGATGTCAGCACCAACCTGTGTGAACTCTGACGGATGCTTAACCTTCTTTGTCCAAGAGAGGTCGCTGATGTGAATCAGACCGTCAACACCTTCCTCGAGTTCAACGAAGATACCGAAGTTAGTGAAGTTACGTACTTTAGCTGTGTGCTTGCTGCCAACAGGATATTTAACTTCGATTGTCTCCCATGGATCTTCCTTGAGCTGTTTGATACCAAGAGACATCTTGCGCTCGTCTCTGTCGAGAGTCAGGATGACAGCCTCTACCTCGTCGCCTACGTGCAGGAATTCCTGTGCGCTGCGCAGGTGCTGGCTCCAGCTCATTTCAGAAACGTGGATCAGACCTTCAACGCCCGGAGCAATCTCTACGAATGCGCCGTAGTCTGCTATAACGACAACCTTACCCTTAACATGATCGCCTACTTTCAGGTTCGGGTCGAGAGCATCCCATGGATGCGGAGTGAGCTGTTTCAGACCGAGGGCGATACGTTTCTTCTCATCATCGAAGTCGAGAATAACAACGTTGATCTTCTGGTCGAGCGAAACAACCTCGTGCGGATCGCTTACGCGGCCCCAAGAAAGGTCTGTGATGTGGATGAGTCCGTCAACACCGCCAAGGTCAACGAATACACCGTAAGAGGTGATGTTCTTGACTGTACCTTCGAGAATCTGACCTTTCTCGAGCTTGCTAATGATTTCTTTCTTCTGTGCTTCCAACTCGGCTTCGATGAGAGCTTTGTGAGAAACAACTACGTTGCGGAACTCCTGGTTGATCTTTACAACCTTGAATTCCATGGTCTTGCCTACGAATACATCGTAGTCGCGTATAGGGTGAACGTCAATCTGGCTACCCGGCAGGAAGGCCTCGATGCCGAACACATCAACAATCATACCACCCTTAGTGCGGCACTTGATGTAACCCTGGATAACTTCCTCGTTGTCGAGGGCTGCGTTGATGCGCTCCCAGCTCTTGCTCAGGCGTGCCTTCTTGTGTGAGAGAATCAGCTGGCCTCTCTTGTCCTCCTGGTTTTCAACATAAACCTCTACGGTGTCGCCAACCTTAAGGTCTGGATTGTAGCGGAATTCTGAAGCTGGGATGATACCGTCGCTCTTGTAACCGATGTTGACAACAACTTCTTTCTTGTCAATAGAGATTACTTTTCCTTCTACGACCTGCTGTTCTGACACTTTGTTCAGTGTCTCGTCATAGGCTTTCTCAAGCTCTGCTTTGTTGACGTTTACACTGCCGCCATTCTCAAACTCGTCCCAATTGAAGTCTGCCAATGGCTGTACGTTCTTTAAATCTGACATAAAATTAATAATAAGTGTTTTAAATTAATAAAGTTAGACTTTATGTGAATAATTAAAAAATCGCGCAAATTTACTAATTTATAATGAAATACACATTGTGAGAGAACAGAAACCTGCTACATTTTTTTGTTTTTTAACACAACGCTTTTCTTATGATTCTATGCTTTCAGGTGAGGAAACGACGTTAAATATTATATTTTGTTATAAAAATGGTTAATTTATTTTGCAGAATAATTCAAAAAGGATGAGTTTTTTGTAAATTTATATCATAAACGTCGGATGATGAGTATGCATTGTTAATTCAATGTAGAAAAGAATGTGGTTAATAGACACGAAAACACGTGAAAATGTTTTTTACAACTTTGTTTTTGATAAAAACAGATTGTGGAGAGTGTCCGGGAACAGAGTCGATTACTAATTGTCTTGAATATGATTTTGTAAAATGAAGAAATATAAGATTATCGAACTATGGGATTGGTTGTCAACGGCTGTGTACCTTTATTTTATAATTATGTTGGTTGCAGACCTTATGGATTCCGTGCTATGTTGTTGGTTGCTTTTCCTTGCTTTATTTATTGAAGGAGCAGGCGGACTGGTGATAAAGTTCAGATACGGTCTGAAGTGGATGAGTTGGTTTGTTTTTGAATCGGTTTTCTCACTTCTGTTTTCGGCTGTATGTTTGTATTCATTGTGTCTGTGAGGCAATTTCTTCAGACTTCTCGGCTGAAAGCTTGGTTATTTTTAATATGAATTAATGTTGTTGGATGTGTTTGTCTTATTATTATTTTCAAATATGTCTAACTTAAGTACTTTTTGATAATCTTCTCTATATTAGATAATGTAGGTTTCCACTTAACGTAATGGAATGTTTAGGAAATAAAAAATATTTTCTATTTTTGTAATATAAAACAAAATCTTCGCTAGGATGGATAGCGTTCACGAAACATTTTTTGAAGAGGTAAAGAGTGGAAACTATGATACAGTGTTGCCATGCAACGAGATCGCGGTATTTGGGATAGACACAGACAAGTGCAAGGAATATAAGGTGGCACCAATGTCGTGCGACACGTTTTGCATTATGATTGTTACTGATGGAACGGCAAAGCTTTCAGTAAACTATAGTGTGGAGGAGCTGCGCAAGAACTCTATGGCGTTCTTAATGCCAAATATGGTAATGTCGCTCAGCAATGCCGACAAAGGTTTCAAGATGAAAGGTGTGTGCTTTACGCCTGCATATTTTGATGATCTTTCATCTTATGCGCCGGTGTATAATCAGATGAACGCGTTCCTGAGTGAGAATGTCATGCCCATACAGAGCCTGAGTGAAAACGAAATGGAATGTATGGAAGCCATGCTGAATCTTTATAAGGATATAAATATCGGACAACTTCATTACAACGGATTGCTGCAACATCTGTCCAATCTTCTGCTGTTACGCTTTGCCGAGATACTGCGTTCGGGCTGTATGTCGGATACTTCGAAGGTGTCACACTCTGTGGAGATTTACCGTGAATTCAGAAAACTCCTTATAAATAATTATCTGAAAGAGCACTACATCCAGTTCTATTCCTCTCAGTTAAGCGTTTCGCCTACTTATCTTTCACGCATCGTACGCAAGATTTCCGGCCGTACGGTGAATGAGCATATTGCCCATATGCTTATAACTGAGGCCAGGCGACTGCTCGACTGCACCGATATGACAGTGAAACAGATATCATACAGACTTGGATTCTCGGATCAGGCGGCATTCGGAAAGTTCTTTAGAAACCAGTTCGGAACGTCACCGACAGCTTATAGAAATTGTGAAAATAATTAACATATATCCGAATTTCAGGTTTGCCTGAAGCAACACTTGTATTGTGCTTCATGTATATAAATAACTCGAAAAAAGCAATTTTGATTCGCACTTTGTGTCGTTTTGTTTCGTAATTAACTAAGATGGGGCGGATATGGCATAGTCTTAATCAAAGTTAAATTCGTAATTTTGCAGTCCAATAAAGCGACACTAAGTATGAGATTACGGAGATTAGCCGTGTTATTATTACTTTCCGGCGCTGGTTTTACGGCATGCCGGATGTCCGCTCAGGAACCGTTGAGGATGACAATTGACGAATTGTTTAGAAGAGTGGAACAAGCGAATGTAGATGTAAAAGCGGCAAAAAAAGATGTAAACATTTCCAGAGAACAAGAAAAAACAGCAAAGGCAAAGCGGTTGCCTGACGTTAATCTGGAAGCAGGAGTTAATTATTTAACGTGAGTTCGACGAATTCAAAACAAAGCGAGCTG
>ULUG01025594.1_pt1 | contig 12170 bp, 7 predicted proteins | sample 1958331 | NCBI WGS metagenome assembly ULUG01 (sample SAMEA4835755, study PRJEB28245) | human gut metagenome | biome: gut microbiome; material: fecal sample | place: Denmark | collected 2008
CTCTTCTGAATGGTCGCAAACGGTTTGACGGCGTACGTAACTTTGTGGTAAAGGCAATACCACAGGGCTATGGCAAATGTAAAAGCGACAATGACAGACATCAGAGTAATTATCCGCGAGTTTTCCCGCGGGACATCACTACGGGAGATGGAGCGCAAGCTGAAACTCAGCCGCACATCTTTGAGGAACTACCGGGACCGTGCGGAAGCATCCGGCAGGAGCATGGTGGACCTCCTTGCCTTGAACGATGCGGAACTTCAGGCAATCATGCTGAAAGGCGACGGGCATCGCGGCAGAGACTCCGACAGGTATGGCTTCATGCAGGAGAGAGTAGAAGACTATGCAAGGGACATGACGCGCAAGCACATGACCTATGACGTTCTGTATGAGGAATACCTGAAGAGCACAGACAATCCGTACGGTTACACCCAGTTCAAGGCGATCATCCAGGAATATGAGAAGAATCACGACTACAGGTACCATAACGTGTACGAACCCGGGCGCGAGATGCAGTTCGACTTTGCGGGCGACAATCTATGGATAGTAGATAAAGACACGGGAGAAGCGGTCAAGGCGATTGTTCTTGTCTGTGTGCTACCGTACTCGATGCTCAGCTATGTGACCGCACTGCCAAGCGCAAAGATGGAATATCTCTTCCAGGCACTGTCAAGAGCCGTCAGATACTTCGGCGGTGTAGCCGAGGTCTCAAAGACAGACAACATGCGCCAGTGGATAAGGAAGACAGACCGCTATGAGCCGACCCTGAATGAAGCCGCGAGCCAGTGGTGCCTTCACAACGGGACCGAGCTGGACGAATGCCGCCCTGCCAGGCCACGGGACAAAGGCCCGGCCGAAAGCCTTGTCAACCAGACATACAGATACTATTACAGCCGTATCTGCCGCGACACCTTCTTTTCTTATGACGAGCTCAACGGCAGGCTGGATGAGTTGAATGACATGTTCAACGACAGGCCCCGCAAGAACAGGACATACAGCCGCAGAGAGCAATACGAAAGGGAGGAACGTCCATATATGCTCCCATTGCCGCCAAAGCCCTTCCTCCTGAAGTACACAAAGGAAATAACCATCAACTCCACCTATCACTTCCAGGTGGACAGGAATCACTTCTACAGTGTTCCATATCAGCATATAGGCAGGAAAGCCAAGGTCATATACGATGCGGAGACGGTTGAAGTCTGGATCGGACTGGACAGGATAGCGGCACACGACAGGAAGCGCTCGGACGGATACTCCACAGTCGAGGCCCACATGCCTGAAAAGCATATGGCATACAGACGCTCAAAGGAAGTCAATGCCGCCTATCTCCAGTCAAAGGCCAGTCAGATAGGACCTCACACACGTGAGTCCATAGACTGCATACTGAAGTCCGCCCTGTTCGTGCAGCATGCATACCGCTCCTGCCAGGGCGTCCTGCGCCTGGCCGTAAGATACGGGGCGGACCGGCTAGAGGCAGCCTGCAGACGGATAGAGCCGAAGACAGCGTCCACATACAAACGCATAGAGGCAATACTCAAGAACAATCTGGATGACATACCCCTGACACCGTCGGATACGGCTTCATACATGCCCCGGAACGACAACGTGAGAGGCGCGTCTGCATATCAATAGGCCAATCATGCCGGCACACAAATGAATACAAGACAATGAACACTCAAGAAACAATCCTCCAGCTGGAGGGACTTAAACTCAAGGGCATGGCGGAATGCTACAAAGCCCTTCAGAGTATGCCTGCAAGCCAGTGGCCTGCTTTGGACACCTTTATTGCAAGACTTGCTGAAGCGGAACGGCAGTACCGCAACCGCAAGAGGACAGAAATGTACCTCAAGACCAGCAAACTGCGCTACAATGCCGTAATGGAAGATGTAATCTGTTCGGAAGAGAGGAATCTGGGCAAGGAGATGCTGCTCGAACTTATGGACTGCACCTTCATAGACAGAGCCGAGAATCTTCTCATAGACGGCAGGACAGGATGCGGAAAATCGTTCCTGGCATGTGCCATCGGAAGACAGGCCTGCTTCATGGGACACAGGGTGGAATACTTCTCCATGAACAAGTTCATCGAGCGTATAGCGCTCGCCAAACTTGACGGAAGCCTTCTTAAAGTCATCAACCACATCGAGAAGAATGACCTCGTCATCTTTGATGACTTCGGACTGCAGCCGCTTGACAACAACTCACGTCTGGCCCTGCTCCAGATCCTGGAAGACTGCTATCAGAGGAAATCCGTCATCGTGACATCACAGCTCCCCGTATCCAAATGGTATGGCTACATCAATGAGCCTACCCTGGCTGACGCAATCATGGACCGCCTCACCGCTAACGCGGTTCGGATTGAGCTAAAAGGTGACTCGATGAGAAGAAAAAATCAGAAATAATCTTAACTTTGCCGAACCGAATGCGACCATGTCTGAAGCGGTACATTTGAAAACGCTACAGGGGGTACATTCAATGTGATATAGTCACATTGAGGCCAGCCTCAATGCCGTCGAGCATAAATTGTATCATAGCGGTATCAGTTACGCTGTTCCAAGAAACACTCTTGCCAAAGCAAATGAACAAAGGGATTGGCGTATCTACCGTGACTTTGGACAAGCCCTTATCAAGAGAGTTCGTCCTCTGTATGCGGAAGATCCATTCAGGCTCGATATTGACAATATGGTCTATGCCTTTGATAGCAGTACAATAAGTCTCTGTCTGAAGCTCTGTCCGTGGGCTAAATTCCGAACGACTAAGGCAGGTGTCAAGATGCATACGCTCCTTGATCTCAGAGGTAATCTTCCGGTCTATATCCACCTTACAGATGCTTCTGTGCACGATGTCAAGGCTCTGGACAATCTCTGTGTTGAAATGGGAGCTATCTATCTTTTGGATAAAGGTTATGTCGATTTCTTCAGACTCTTTAACCTCATCCACAAGAACGGGGCGTTCTTCGTAACACGGGCAAAGGACAACATGCTGTACGAAACTGTTGAGTCCAGTGGATGTGATACCGACACTGGTATAATCAACGATGAGACCATCAAACTTGCAGGAGTCAAGCCATCCAGGTGCTATCCCGAAACTCTCAGAATGGTCACATATGAAGACTTCGCTACCGGTAACATCTACCGCCTCCTCACCAACCATTTGGGATACGAAGCACTGACAATTGCAGAACTCTACAGAGAGCGCTGGAACGTCGAACTGTTCTTCAAATGGATAAAGCAACATCTTCATATCAAGTCATTCTATGGCACCTCGGAGAATGCCGTCTATACTCAAATTTGGATTGCTGTGTGCTCATTCCTAATTCTAGCGCTTGCCAAGAAAAAGTTAGGGCTGGAGCAATCATTATATACTATTTCTCAAACGTTAGGCTTTGTGTTATTTGAGAAAGTACCTATAAATCAACTGTTTAACAAAAAACAAAATTCCGTTTCAACTGACGAATATCCTAACTTATTCAGTATGAGCTAGTTTAAACGGGACAGCAGTGTTCTAATTTAATAAAATGGCTAGCCATATACAAACTTAATTTATGGAAAGTGACTAGTCTTATCCACTATTATATTGAAAAACTTAATACAATTTTACAATTTCAGATAATAAATCTTCTACATTATTCCATTGATTGGTATCACAATGTATGTGATGCCCCAACCTAAGGTATTCGAGCCAACAGGCCAACATATCACGATAAGTTTCATCTAAAGTATCGAGAGAAGAATATCGCCCTACATAATTATTATAGCCTCCCCATGATTCGTTAGATACAGGATAAAGAAATCCAATATGTCGAATATCGGTAGGAAGGACATGCGCATATCCATCTTCATCAATCACGAGTTGGTTACCTCGTCTATCATCAGCATTCCTCATTTCATTTTTAATCTCTTCTTTCGTAAAAAGATGATGCGGCTTACCTATCATACAAAACTCTATATCAAAATGACATTTTGTGTTAAGATTTGATGTGTCATATCCTTTACATTTATTTTGAATTGAATCATTAAGGCAATTAACTATGCTAATAGCTACATCTCGATCATAAACCTGATACTTTTCCAGACACTCATCATTTCCTTCACGAATCTTTCCATCTGAACAAAGATACCATCCTGAACTATATAGCCAAGAACTATAAGAGCCAAATTTGAATTCAAAACTGAAAGCGATATTTCCATTTTCCTTTTGTTCTTGTATAAATTCTGAAAAATCCCATAATTTAAAAGACTCTTTTATAAAATCGTCAGGTTTAGGTAATTTCTTCTCATCAACATTTATCTGTAAACATAAGTTCGGTTGCCTTTCCGGATATGGATGATCACCAAATTCATGCATATTCAATATTTCTTCCTCTTTGTAACCTTTTGAAACGCCATAGGCTATTTCTTTTTGCATTCGTTCAAAATAATTACGCAACTCTTCGTTACCCATCATAGCATGACGCCCATCATAAGTAGAAGGTATCTGATTATATGGACTCAATTTCATTACAATAAGGAACTTTCCTCGTATAAATCTGTTTACAATCTTGTAACCCATAGGAAGCGGTACCCCTGAATCATAATCATATACACCATATACAGCATCATCAGCTTTAACATAATGTCCAGGAGTATCTTCTACAAGAAGTTGATCACCGAATCTTGATACAGGAACTCCATCAATTGGCTCTACATTTTCTGCTTCAATGAAGAAATAATTCCAACGAGAATCTTGGAATGATTCAAAATATAATGCTTTAGGCTTTATGACATTAATACCTCCTTTTGTATAAATATATATAAACCCTGCTTCTGGAGCAATATCTGCATAAGAAAAATCCAATCCTCCACTTTCTGGCAATAGCATATGATTCATTGCAGAAGAAGATGCTAAGATATTAAGTACTCTAACAATTGCTGTAGGATCTTGGTATTCTGTTCTAACTGGAACACCATCTCTAAAAATACGATTAGCGACAAACCTCCATTCATTCAATTCCTTTTTTAATCTATCACTATAAGAACTTAACCATTGTGAAAGGCAGTTCCCGAATTGTTTTATATCAGGACGAGCTTTCGGGTCATTTGCCGTTCCTTGGTAAAGTAATTCTTCGATTTCTACAAGATATTCATTCTTTAAATGATCATAAAATCGTAATCCATGAGTTTGATCTATTGATGAATACTGTCCATCAAATCCTTTTTCATCACCAGAGAGAATCATCCAAAGAGTTTTAGCCAATGAATAAACATCTGCTTTAGAACCATCTGCACCCTTAGGATTGCGCTTCATTTCTGGAGCAATTGTAAAGATTGCCCCTAATCCTTTATCATTACGAGTAAAATTATTATTATTGTCAGGAAATTCCACAAGTCCAAAATCACCAAAGCAAAGACGTTCCTTATAATAATATATGTTATCTGGTTTAATATCACGATGATGTATTCCAAGATCATGAAGTTTCCCTAAAGTTTCTGTTAGATCTATGAATCCTTTTATGACAGTGGTTATCCAAGAAGAGTAGTCGATTTTATTTATTTTGTACGGATCTTCTGTACATTTAGTCCGCATATCATTTGACCATTTCATTATTGGAGTAGCAATAGGCATAACGTACCAATAATTATCTAAATCGAAATCAAGAATCGGCATTATTCCAGATATACTAGCATTATCTTTCATTATCTTTACCTCATCAAGAAATCGTTGTTCTTTTTCTTCACTTCGTACAGACAAATACTTTAAAGCTAGCAATTCTTGCGCATTTAAAGGGATAACAGCAAATACTTTTGCATTGCCGCCTTCACCTATCATTTCGTCAAGCTTATATTTCGCTTCAATACTTTCTTTTTGTTTATTTGTTTTTCCTTTTGAACCCATTTAATTTTATTGAATATGGTTTAAATTATAGATTATCATTTATATAATTTGCATATTGGATAATAGCCTCAATATTTATATACTATAAAATTTCTAATCTTTTCAAAATCAGATAAAATATCTTTCTTATTCAATCCTGCTTTCAACGCTACAGCAAACAGATCCTCTTTCGTTGGTTCAATCTTATCATTAATTGAAGTAGTACGAAAGCCATTGATGCCATCGCTAGGCAGCAAGTCATAAGCCGGAGCAAAATGCCAATCCCCATCACGATAAATGAAGGCAAAGTTCTTGGCATGGTCATCTTTGTTGCCTATCAGATAGTTGAATACCATCAGTCGGTAGACCTTCCACAGCTCGGCCACGCTATGTGTCAGCATGGCACAAACTTGAAATATGTGAGCGTAATCAATGCTTGGTAAACGATAATCAGCACCTATAAGGCCAGCCATGCTTACTACATGCAATTTGCTATTTGGTATCCGGTCAAATCGTTCCACAGCAAAATATTTATCTTCAAAGAGACGTGTTTCCGGCATTTCAATTCCGCATTGCTTGGCAAGAAGCGAATAACGGTATTCATCTATACCAATACTCTGTGGGTCTCGTTTGGCACGGAATTTTACCAACCACTCCTTGTTATTATAGCGAACGAAGATTTTGGGTCGTGCACCTCCAGGTGAACCACCGCGATCTTGAAACTCCTCGATACCTTCGCCCGTATAATCGTCACTATCCAATATTTGTTCTGCTTCCAACGCCAACTTCTCGAAATCGGCATAATCCTGTCTTGTCACCACACTATGGTCCGGACGGAACTCCAATGCTCCGCGTCCTGTGGAACCTACCAATGCAAGGCGATCCAATAAAGTTAAAGTCCGTGGATTGATACTTTTTTGTTGCAAGTATCTATCTAAAATAAGCAATCCCCATCCATCAGGTAAACAATCATCGAAAACACCAAATCCTCCTTCAAACGGACGAGATTTGGCTATAAAGACACCGCTTTTCAAGGGTAATTCGAATGGTGATATGGAAAAACCGGAGCAAAGCCATTCGGTTGAATACTCGAAAGCACATAATCCTTCTTTGGTCAAAGCCAAACGACCGACTAGTCGATTATCATAAATGATTTCTATTTGTTTTATGTAATTCATTCCTACATTATAATATGTTACAATTTTACATACTTAATATAGAATTGTGGAATTAATCCCATTCTATAGTCAGTTGATACGTCTCAGGTTGCACTTCTAAAGATATATTACCATTCTTTGAACTAAAAGGAGATTCAACAATCGATACTTTTCCATCATGATATATAGCAAGATCATAATGTTCAGAATTATCTAATGCAAATTGATACTCCGAACAAGACATGAAAATAGGATTACCACTTTTTACCTCAAGGTATCTCACATCCGTCTTTGGAGTTCCCTTCTTTCTATATATGATATCGTAATGTAAATTATCATTACCACTTTCTTTATTAAGTATTGTCGAACAGCCATAAACATCCTCATATTGTTCACAAGATTTCATCGCCTCAAATGTTTTTATTTCAGCTTTTTTCCCTATAAGATATTTTGACCTATCAGACTTATATCCATTTTGATTTTTCTTATTGTTGCCTGTCTTTATTTCGGAGTTTAAATCACGTAATACACTATGACATCTGGCGATTTCTATCGCCACCTTATTTGTGTCATCACCTGCATCTTCTTTCTTGTGATTGATTGAATCTAACTCATCATATTTCTTTAGCCTAAATCTAAATAAATCTTCCAATCCTTTAAATTTCGCAATAAGAGCATCAGTCTGATTAAGGATTCCTTCTGACATATGAAATTCATCAAGGATCTTTTCATATTCTGGCAAAATAGTTGTCGGTATATCAATCACTTCATAATTATAATTGTTAAGAGAAAAATTAAACTTACTTTGAACCATTTCTTGCATAATCTCATTAAGATTATCCTTATTAATCAGTGTTAGTTTTATTTCGTTTACTTTCTCTTCAAAAAAAGGTTCAGAAAAAGCCATGCATTTATTTCGATAATCCTCTATACAAGATAACGCATCTTGTTTATTAGAAGCAATCCGCCTTGAAGTCTCACCGTATAGATAAGATTTATATTTTACAAAATATTGATTCCGTATTGCAATAAATGATTCTTGATAAAAAGTTTTAAGACCATCACTCCCCAATATTGAGCAATCGTCCACCTTCATACTGAGCAACAAGTTATATTGTTCAAATGGTCTAAGATCTTCAATTCCTGTATATATTTCAGGCAAATCAAGGTACGGATATATGCTATGAATAAATTCTTTTGCATCAGTTATATGCTCCGCTAATTCTGATATATTGATTTTAGTATCTTGAGAATCAGAATATGACTTCCAAAAATTCTGTTCATACTCGCTAATGCCCAAACTTTTAAGAGTTAAAGTCCAAACTTCTGGTGAGACGTCCTTTTTAATGATGTACTCTATATAATGTGTATCGTGCGTGATAATATTTCTAAAATAGTTGGCCATCGTATTGCTTGTCACTTTCAAAGCCATACAAACAGCCTCATTAAGATTCTCGCTAAATACAGGATCGGAGATTGCATTGATACAATTATAGTAAGAAGAACATATATGAAAGTGCATTCCTCCATTTTCAAAAGAAGTCAATACATCGCCTTCTTTCATATAATGTAGTTCTCTGTTAAAATCATATTGTGCAGAAGTGTAAATATGCAGGTTATTGCATAAACTTTTCAATGAACTTATTGACTGACGAATAAGTTTTATATCCTTTATGTCATCACCTATTCTAAACGCAAGAAAATATTTAATTCTTTCAGAAAGATATTTTTTCATCTCTCTTAAAAGATTCTCGTTGTTGATATAATTATTAAATGAAATAGCTATATTCTTAGCCAATTTTACACCAAATATTTTTGAAACAGAATCCTCTCCCACGCGATTGCCAATTTCCAATTTAGGGAGTGTTGACAGTATAACTTGCGGCAACTGATCATTATCCCAATAATAAACCTCCTCAACAGGTTTCCATTCCAGATTTCCTTGTAATCTTGCCCACACATGAGTAAGATACTTATCTCTTATTTTAGGAAATAATAATTCATCTTCATTATTATTTCTAATAGCCTCCCTTAATTCTTTATATCGTTTTTGAATACCATAAGGATCCACCTTTTGAGATAAAAGTTTATATAACTGTTCTAAGGAAAGACTACCGATATTTTTCTGCGCTCCCAATGTGACAAGAAGTGGATTAATTTGGGTTATTCTATCAAGGAAAAGCGTATTTTCCAGGTAATTATAATTCACGCCACAGCCAAAATTTGTTGATTGGATCACTGAAGTTTGGAGTGGTAAAAATTGGGGCATGGCTCTCAATATGTATGCAGAGTAACTGTAGCGAACCGTCTCCGATTTTATAGAACGATAAAACAAGCTTATACTATTATTCATAATGTCAGACAACACTCTTTTATCTTTCAAAATAAGTCCAAGCGCCTCAGATAAGCTATATTTAGATAAAAACTCGACATCGGGAACATATGAATAATTATAGGTTTTTGATATTTGATTATATTGGTCAAAATTATTACAATAGTAATTATCTATTTGAGATTTACTATTATTATCCCTTACTTCATCCAAATATGCCGATTTGTTCCCAAAATAAACATGATCTGTAGGAACTCTTTGTGACACACCTATGTTGTGGTATAAAAAATGCAATGTTTCTTCTTCAGTTTTAGCACCTAAAATTTCTTTCCATTCTGACAGCGAACCTAACAATAACCATTTATCATCTATTTTTGTAAATAGATCACGAGAAAATGTAGGTTCTTCAAGAAGCAAAGAACACGCCTTTCTTGGATTGCCTAAGCGATTTATCAAATGTAGCTCCGACGTAAAAGCTGTTGCGTCCTTTGTTGGATGTTCAAATTCCCATTTCAACACTTCACACATTCCTTCATAATCCATCTCTTTTGCAGACCAGGCCTCTATCTTTTTACGAATTGCAGTGTGATCTCCATTTATTACCGATGTTATTTTTTGTAGTTTTTCCGTTACTTGGCGAATATTCTGCAAGTGCCAATTTTCTTGGAGTTTGTTGATTAGTTCAGAATCAACAGATTTTATTGATAAGCATTTTGGTAAAACGGTATTTCCCGACATACTAAGCACATATGCCGGATTATCTTTATTTACATCTATAATTTCTCCTTTTGCATCAATAAGGATGCTTATACTTATGCTATTCACACTGCAATCTGCAATAGCGTCTATAAACCCAACCCTTTCTTCAAGTGAAAGTTTATTATTTGCTATGGTTTGTATGCTATCAGCCACATCACCAAGCCTAATATTGATTTTATCTAAAACATATTTAGATAAATATCTATCAAGTGAAAATATTTCCTGGGTAATAGCAATAAGATGATTGTTTAGCGACGTGTTTTTATATATTTCCGGCTTTGCTTCTAATAACCAATCAGCTAATTTGTCTCCAAGCCTAATCGTGGATTCAATAGAAGAGAAACTAGAATTTATCAGAGGAAAAATTTTGATTCTCTCCAAATTATTTTTTATTGATTCTGCCAATGAAGATAGCAATGCCGCATCTATATCAGCATACGTAAAATTCAAAATATTAAATGGAACCCAATTATCACCATTCAGCAAATTATGATTGACTAAATTTTCGGATAACTTCACAGCTACTTCTCCGAGTTTCTTCAATACAATTTTATTATGTTCCGAATTGACCAAATGATTTCTAGATGCGTTTAATTCAAAAGTCCCATGATAAATTGCAGGAACATTTAACCTAACTTGTGTTGGAAAATATGAATAAAGATAATGCTCATTGTTAAACTCTGTCATTGGATAAGCGACTCCTACTTCGTATGCTCTATCATTGGACTGGTATTTGCACACCGCAAAACATATGTTTTCGTCATTATCACTAATTGTAACTTTTTCAATCCCCTCATCAATAACTTCTGCTTTAATCCTTTTTATAACTCTTTTTTTACCCTTATTATCTATATCAACACGTTCAATATTCCTGAGGAACAATAAAACCGAACAAGGAAGTGAAGACAATTTAAAATCTATATCTGAAACCACTGATTGACTTTGACAAAAAATCTCCACATCAGTAGTACAAGTTCCATTTACATCAAAACAACCTTGCTTTGTAATATCATCATCGTCTATTCTAGGAATTGACAATATAGGTAATGGTAAGTTATTAGGACGTTCTCTTTCAAAGTCATTTACATCATTCTGTGTTAGAATGCCTCTCCTTAGTCCTTCATCTTTTATCGTTTTCCACTCGCTTTTGGCAATTTCTTCACTAAATGAACATTGAACGCCATTAGAATGGATAGTTATCTTATCACTCCAATTAAGCAAAGAGCGAAAGCCCAACCCCTTATTCCCAATAGGTCGCACGGTCACATTTTTGTATGATTCTTTTGTTTTCGTTGAAAGAAATGAGCGCATTATTGACAACAGCCCTTCCTCGGTAAAGGGCCTGTTTCCCCAATTCTTGATATGAAAATGATTATCGTCAGTTAGAACTAATTCAATTTTAGGAGAACCTTCGTCATCTGCATTCTGAATCATTTCATACAATTCACGTCCAGAATACTCCTGTTTCATATCCAGTTCAATCTTTTTGTCTTGACGAATGCGTGAACTATTGAATGACAATTGAGAAAGATATTCTTTTTTATTAATCATTAAACAGTCACTCTCTTTGGTTATAAAATTTCTACTCATTTTTCTTACCTCTTTTTCGGATAACATTTTGTTCGTTTAATACATCGTCTAAGGATTGATATTGCTTTTGCGCAAAAAGAGCGTCAAATTCTGATAACGAATTTAAGGCAAATCCTATTTGAAGCAACCCATTTAAAGATATTTCCCCAGTCTGTTCAAACCGACGGTAAGTAGCAAACTTGAGGCCGGCTCTTGTAGCTATGCCTTCTTGAGTTAGATTTAACTCCAATCTCCGTACTTTTACTCTAGCGGCAATTTGCTTCGCTACATCATCCGGAGTTGACAAATTAAACGATATTATATTATTCATAAGTCGGCTATTACACATATAACAAATAAAATATTGTTTATACAAAGATAGTGATAATATTTCAAGACCAAGCATCTTGAAAGCTCTTTTTTAGCTTATACGAATAATATCTCTATTAACTTGAATCTGCCGTGTTTTTGTACCTTTTCTCATCAAAAAACGGCATTTTTCACAA
>ULUG01001647.1_pt1 | contig 12016 bp, 9 predicted proteins | sample 1958331 | NCBI WGS metagenome assembly ULUG01 (sample SAMEA4835755, study PRJEB28245) | human gut metagenome | biome: gut microbiome; material: fecal sample | place: Denmark | collected 2008
CATCCGGGCATCGGGATCAGAACCTGTTCCCACGGCGAAGAGCTTTTCAGCGGCATGCAGGAATGTTGACTGCGTGGTTGATTTTTCACACCACAGCGCAACGGAGGCTCTTCTGGAATTCGTTACGGAAAACTCTCTGCCTCTGGTTCTTGCCACCACCGGGCAGACCGATGCGGAAAAGAGCCGGATCCTTCAGGCTTCAGAGAGAATACCCCTTTTCCTTTCCGCAAATTACTCCCTGGGCATGGCACTGATCACACAGTTTGCAAGGCAGGCGGCGGAAATGATGCCGGAGGCGGAAATAGAAATAATAGAGGTGCATCATGACAGAAAGACCGATGCTCCCAGCGGAACAGCCCTCGCCATAGCGGATCAGCTTATGCGTTCCCGCCCCTGCGCCTATATAGAGGCGGGCAGAAGCGGACACGGAAAAAGAGATAAGGATCAGATCGGAATACATTCCGTGCGCATAGGAGATGTCATAGGTACACACACGGTGATGATCGGAACAAAAAGCGAAACGGTAACACTTCGTCACGAAGCCCACAGCCGAACCCTCTTCGCAGAGGGCGCATTGACGGCAGCATGTTTTCTTGCGGGCAGAAGACCCGGGCTGTACGGGATGGACGATCTTGTGGCTCAGTTGCAGAATAAAAGGAGATATTGACACATGAAGCTTGCAATTTACGGTTACGGAAACCTCGGCAGGGGCGTGGAACTTGCGGCAAAGAGGAACAAAAATATATCTCTGACGGGGATTTTTACCCGAAGACAGCCATCCCGGATACATTCCTCCACGGCAGCCGCGGTATTTGCGGCGGAGGATCTGACAAGATTTGTCGATGATATAGATGTCGTTGCGGTCTGCGGCGGAAGTGCAACTGATCTGCCGAAAATGACACCGGTTCTGGCGGAGAAATTCAACGTTATAGACAGTTTTGACACCCATGCGGCAATTCCCGGACATTTCGCCGCCGTGGATGCCGCGGCACGGGCAGGCGGCCATGCCGCAATGATATCCGTAGGCTGGGACCCGGGACTCTTTTCTCTGAGCAGACTGTTCGGAGATGCGTTTCTGCCTGACGGCAGAAGCTATACATTCTGGGGCAAAGGTGTCAGCCAGGGACACTCCGATGCTATCCGCCGTATCGAAGGCGTAAAAGACGCCCGGCAGTATACCGTACCGGTTGACGGAGTCCTGGAAAAAATCAGAAACGGGCAAACACCCGACCTTACTCCGGAACAGATGCACACCAGGCAATGCTACGTCGTGGCGGCTCCCGGCGCGGATAAATCCCGGATAGAGAAAAAAATAAGATCCATGCCGGATTATTTCGAGGGATATGAAACCGCCGTAAACTTTATTTCCGGAGAGGAAATGGAAACGAAACACTCCGGTCTGCCCCACGGAGGGACTGTTATCAGAACAGGGAAAACAGGGAACGGCAACAGGCATACCGTAAGTTTCAGCCTGTCTCTGGATTCCAACCCGGAATTTACCGGAAGTGTCATAGTTGCCTATGCCGAGGCCCTTTACAGAATGTACACGGAAGGGATACGGGGGTGTAAAACCGTGTTTGACGTTCCCCCGTCATACCTGATTGGTCTTGATGAAAACGAGTTAAGAAAACGGTTTCTGTAACCGGACACGGGATTGAATATACAGAAAAGGAGCATATGCGGACTACTTCCGTAATATGCTCCTTTCCGCATATGTTTCGGTATTTTGTCATTTTCCGGGGTTTACAAATGATAAATTATGTGGTATCATAAATAAGTAATCGGTTTTTGACCTCAGGCATGAACTGCCATGCGGCTTCCAGGAAGTCAGCGGCGGTTTGCCCCCGGAATCGGAAAAGCCGGTACGATGCTGTAGTTGAAGTAGGAAAGGTAGGAAAGCATAATGACACAGATAATTGCCCTGATCGCATTGGCGGTTTTTTCAGCCATCCTTATAGCAATCGGGGTCATAACGTCCGGGAAAGCCAAGACCCTGGACGGTTTTTTATTGGGCGGACGGAATATAGGACCGTGGCTGTCGGCACTGTCTTACGGCACAACATATTTTTCCGCCGTTATTTTCATCGGATATGCCGGCAAGCACGGATGGGATATAGGTATGGCGTCCCTTTGGATAGGTGTGGGAAACGCTGTGCTGGGTTCGGCTCTTGCCTGGATAATGCTCGCAAAAAAAACACGCCGGATGACCCACGCACTTTCCGCCCGCACGATGCCGGAATTTTTCGCCGCACGCTACGGCGACAAAAAAATGAAGGTGTATTCGGCGCTTATAATATTCATTTTTCTTGTACCCTACGCCGCCTCGGTATATAAGGGGCTGGGTTCTCTCTTCGGCTCGATATTCCCCAACGATATCCTCGGAATGTCCCCGGAAACCGCCTGCATGGCAATTGTCGCTCTTCTTGCGGCGGTATACCTGGTTCTGGGCGGATATTTTGCCACGGCAATAAACAATCTTATCCAGGGAATAATAATGCTTGCAAGCGTCGTTATAATGTGTGTGGCACTGGTCAACAGACCCGAGGTCGGGGGCTTTACCGCAGCAATGGAAGGACTCCGGCAGACAGATCCGTCCCTCGTTGATCTTTCCGGAGGAAGCAATGCGTCGTTCTTGCTGACAAATATTGCCCTTACGAGCTTCGGCGTATGGGGACTGCCGCAGATGATACATAAGTACTACGCAATAAAGGATGAAAAAAGCATACGCCAGGGTGCCGTGATCGCCACGGTATTTGCCTTGGTTATAGGCTGCGGCGCATATTTTGCCGGCTCATTGGGACGGTTCTTTATCGCTGCCGATGCCTCCGGTGCGCCCGCTGTCGGCTACGATAATGTGGTTCCGGAAATGCTGAACAAAGCATTCGGATCCTCTTTCGGCGGTAATATTCTGCTGAGCCTCATACTCCTGTGTGTTCTCTCTGCCTCCATTTCGACCCTGACATCGGTCGTTCTTACATCAAGCTCCTCCATTACGGTGGATCTGGCTCAGGTCTGCGGAGTAAAGTGGGATCAGCGAAGGCAGATGCTCTCCACAAGGATACTGTGTCTGCTGTTCATAGTTCTCTCGTTCATATTCGCGACCTTCAGGTTTGCCATAATAGTTTCCATAATGTCATATTCCTGGGGCATAATATCGGGCTGTTTCATCGGTCCGTATTTCTGGGCGCTGTACTCGAAGAAAACCACCCGTGCCGGAGCCTGGGCGGGAATGATAAGCGGAATAGTGACCGTAGCGGGACTGACGCTTTATTCCATGTTCACCGGTCCCGAAATCGAAAACGGGTTCATGGCGGCATTTTCCGCTGCCGGAGCAAACTCTCCCCTGTTCGGAACCATAGCCATGGCGGTGTCCTTCGTTATCGTTCCGTTGGTCAGCGCGGTAACAAAAAAACTTCCGGAAGAAATTACAGCTCAGGCTTTCGGAGAATAACCGAACAAAGAATAACAGCATTAAAGGCGGTCGGAATTCCGACCGCCTTCTATCTATATCAAAGAGGAAACTTTTCAGGTTTTTTACTTCCCGAGCCGCAGCTTCACTAATATACTATTCCCATCGGAGAAAAAATGTTACCGTGGGAATATTTTTTTGTCCGGACGATATATTTTCAATGGGATATTTTTCCGGAGGAGTGATAGGATGTATATTCTGGTGAATATGAAAAAAGCAATGCGTTATGCTGTCTTCCCCTTACTTGCGGCAATTATAGTTCTTATTGCGTCCGGTTCCGGCGCCGCGGCAAGGCTGGCATCAGCGCAGCAGGACAGCAGAAAAGTAGCGATTATAATGTACCACAGCATTCTAAAGGACTCTGCCCGCCAGGGCAAATATGTTGTGTCCCCGGCGGTACTTGAGGCGGATCTGAAATACCTGACGGAAAACGGCTACACCACCGTGACCGTTTCCGATCTCGCGGACTATGTTTTCCGCGGTAAGGAACTGCCGGAAAAACCGGTCATGCTTACATTTGACGACGGCTATTACAACAACTATCTCTACGCCTTTCCGCTGATGAAGAAATACAACTGCAAAATGGTTCTTTCCGTGGTCGGAACATATTCCGATCAGTTTTCGGAAACAAAGGACGAAAACGCATACTATTCCCACTGCACATGGGACGAAATAAACGAAATGATGGAATCAGGTCTCGTGGAGATCCAGAATCATTCATATAATATGCATTCCTACGGCTCATCCCGGCACGGAAGCCGTAAAAGGGACAGTGAAACAAAACAGCAGTACACCGAAGTTTTCACTGCGGACGTGGAAAAAATGCAACAGCGGGTCAAGGAGATGACAGGCTACACTCCGACAGCGTTCACCTACCCCTACGGTGCGGTATGTGCGGAAGCGGAAGAGCTTATAAGGCAGATGGGATTTATTGCCTCCTTCACCTGTGAAGAAAAAATAACCGTTATCTCAACCGATCCGGAAAGTCTGTATACCATGCACAGATGGTTGCGCCCGGCGGGAACGGACAGTAAAACATATTTTGAGCAGACAGTAAAACTCGGCAAATATTTCGGAGGTATACGATGAAAAAATTTTCCGACAACCTATCCTCTTTTATAAGCAAATATGCGTTTGTGGCCGTAGGTATCTGCGTTGTCACCGCCGTCATCATGCAGGTGCTTGTTTTCAGTAACCTCCGCACCATGTCACTTTCAGCCTCGGGAGCGGTCAGCGACTGGGGACTGGGCTTCGGAAAAGCGAACACCCGTCCGAGAGGAAACCTTTCCGAGCAGGAACTGGAAAAGTATGACGCTTATTTCATCGGAGGGGAAAGCAAAACCATATATCTTACCTTTGACGCGGGCTATGAAAACGGATACACCGCGAAAATCCTGGATGTTCTGAAAGAAAAGCAGGTTCCGGCGGCGTTTTTTCTGGTATCTCATTACATAAAAACAGAACCCGAGCTTGTCCGGCGTATGGCGGAAGAGGGACATATAGTAGCAAATCACACCAAAACTCACCCGGATATGAGCACGCTCACGTCAATTGACGCACTGAAGGCAGAACTTGAGCCCGTTCAGCAGCTTTACAGGGAATGTACGGGAAAGGATATGCCCATGTTTTACCGTCCGCCAAGGGGACAGTTCAGTAAACTGAACCTTGAGCACGCAAAACAGCTCGGATATACCACGGTATTCTGGAGTCTCGCCTACGTGGACTGGAACGTAAACAATCAGCCGTCACCCCAGGTAGCTATGGAAAAGCTGAACGGAAGAATACATGACGGTGCGGTCATACTTCTGCACTCAACCTCGGCGACAAATGCGGAAATTCTCGGTCAGCTCATAGACTCCTGGCGGGATCAGGGGTACAATTTCGGGACTCTTTACGACTTCCGTCCGGAAAAAACCCCTCAGCAATCCCCCTTTGCAAGCTGAAAAAACCGTGAGTAAAAACACGTGATCCCGGACTTGAAATACTGATACGGAAATCCGTATACGCGGAACAGTCATCGTTGATTTTTCTCCGGTGACTGTTCCGCTGTTTTCCGCCACTGACGTATGTATCTGCCAAAAAACGGAGTGCAGACGCTCTTTTTACATCGTTTCAGCCGTGTTTATATCTTTTCCCCTTACTGATCAGGCAACCTTTCCTGTGCAGGTCGCCGTTCCGCCGGCATAACCGGAATCATGCACGGCAGAGAACGAGCCCTGCCCCTCGTCATTCAGGGTGATGATGTTTGATTCCTGCTGCCGTGAAATATACAGACTGTAGTGGAAGTCAAACTGCACCTCGTCTGTACTGATCTCATTGACATCATTGCCGACAACACATCGGCAGATGTAGTTTTATGTTGTTATTCACATCTGTGCGATTGATGGTACAGCTTGCTCCGTTTGCACCGGGGATGTCCACAAATGTATATTTATTGCCGGATACCTGCTACTGATAATGCTCCGCATTGCGTGCAACGACCGTCAGCGTGGCGCTACTGTCGGAATCGTCCGGATCAAGTACGGTTTTGTCGACCGGTTGAATATCGATCCTGAAGGTCTTTCCTTAGAATTGTTGTTTTCAAACGTAAATGAATATGAAAAACAAAGATATCATGACATGATGTACCTTCGGGACATGCCTTTCCGAATTTACCTATTCCGGCTTTGAGACCGCTTGCATATCATAACATATCAAAAGTGCCGGTCGGGGAAACCCCTTCCGGCACATAACGGTTCATATTAAATTCGGACACCCGGAAAAGCCTTCCGGATCTGCCGGATCCGCAGTTCCCGGTCAGATATTGACGTCAATGCGCTGATCCTCGTCTACGGAACGGAAGCAGGCTTCCATAAGTTTAAGTACACGCATCATCTGCGGGTGTGTAACGATAAGCTCTTCCCTGCCCTCGATAGCCGCACAGAAATTGCGGTAGTAATCGTGAACGTCGGACTTGGGGATATCAAGCTCATAGGTTTGAGTCGTTACCTCATCCCTGGGTGCCATGGTCTTGGTGAGACCGGCGGCAGTCTGAACGGGAAGGACCTCGCTCTCGTGCCAGTGAGTGCATTTGACGACCTTTGTCTTTTCTCTCCAGTCCTCGATAAGAGCGGTTCCGTGTTCCGCCTGCATATAAAACCGGGGAAGAGCGATGAAGTTATAGGTTCCGACTTCAACATATGCTCTCGCGCCGTTTTCAAATATCATATCCAGTTTGAAACCGTCATCAACCTCTTTATTTGTGATATGGTCAAAACGGCAATATATGCTTTTTACGGTCAGGTCGGTGTAGATCTGAAGAATCTGATCTATAAGATGCACACCCCAGTCAAGGAGCATTCCGCCGCCGTACTTCTTGATACCGCGCCAGTCGCTGGGGATGCCGCGGGAACCGTGTATACGGGATTCCACATTGAATACTTTTCCGATCTCTCCGCTCTGATATATCTGCTTCATGGCGAGAAAATCCACGTCCCAACGTCTGTTCTGATGCACGCTGAAAACCACATGATTTTTATCCGCCGCGTCAAACATTCTCTGCAGAGATTCGCAACTGAGGGTAACGGGTTTCTCACAGAGCACGTTTTTGCCGGCATTGAGAGCCTTTATAACGACCTCTTCATGCTGATCGTTCGGAATCGCAACCGTAAGGAAGTCAATACTCTTATCCGCAAGGACCTCTTCATAGCTGCCGAAAGCCTTTATTCCGTTGGCTTCCGCAACCTTCGCACGGGCAGGATCCGTATCGTATATGCCCGCAAGATTCACGACATCGCTTTTCAGTGCCGCACGGGTGTGCCAGCCCCCCATTCCGCCGTAACCGATAACCGCAAGATTGTGTTTCATCTCTATTTCTCCCCGAAAAATACGGGATACTCTCCTTTCAAGGCTCTTGCCCACTTCAAATCAATTCATTATAGCAAATTTTATGTACAGTGTCAAGGATAAAAGCCCGTTGCCCCAAAAAAGTCGTTTTCTCTCCAATAAAATAACCACTTTCCGTTGCAGTTTGTTTACCAATATTGCGGAAAGTCCCGTATTTCGGGGCTTTCCGGCTCGTTTTCGCAACCGGCAGGACTCCTCAAAAAAGCAGTATGGCACCTTGCATTCCCCCTGAAAGACCGTTTCATGTATCACCGGACAGATACCGGCGGCAGAGGTTGGAAAGGAAGAAACAGGCGGTAACACCCTCAGGGAAATTTGCGTTTTTTGTTGCAATTACAGTATTGAAAATCCACAGAGGATATGTTATAATGTCTACGTTAAATTCATCCGCCGGTGTGATGGAATTGGCAGACGTAACGGACTCAAAATCCGTCGGTGGCAACACCGTGCGGGTTCGACCCCCGCCACCGGCACCACAACGACCGCAACCCTGTTCCGTTCTGCGGGATTATCTCGGAACCGGAACTTAAAACAACATACCCGGGGCATTAGCGCAGCTGGGAGCGCACAACACTGGCAGTGTTGGGGTCAGGGGTTCGAATCCCCTATGCTCCACCATAACGAAGACATCCGAACTTTTTCAGAGTTCGGATGTCTTCGTTTTCGGTATGAAACAGAATGCCAGGAACAGAAGGGTTGAAAAATGGTACTACGAATACGCATCTTTCTCCTGGTCTGATCACAGTCAAACTCTTTAACAAGTCACACTGAACTTAACTTTCCCATAGGGCAAAATCGGTTTCTTTCCTACATTAAAGTGACGTTACGCATCATTAGTTTATCCGGTCCGGCATAGTTGTCATGAACGGTCTCGGTGTCGGAAAGACGAAGCGAACCAAGGATATCCGAGAGCTTTGCGCTCATGGTAATACCAGTAACCGGTCTGACCTTTCCGTTTTCATGAAGATACGCCAGACGGATCTCTCCGCCGATATAGTCGTTATACAGATCCACCTGAAGCCCGGACAGAGAAACACATTCTATATAAACGCTTTTCTCAAGTTCCGTTTCCGTAAGGGTTCCCGGAGAAAGTTTCATACAGTGAAGGTCCCCCGTTTCAGGCTCTCCGAGATATGACGCAAAACGGTGGGCACCGTAATAGCTTACCACTTTTCCGTCACGGAGAATCTGAGTGTCCGTCAGCGCGGACCCGTCGCCGTCGAAAAATGCGGAACTTCCGCTTCCGCGTATTCTTCCGGACATGGTCAGATTGAGACTGTCACACCCCTCCGGCTGCAGTTCATCCCCTTTATGGTGCAGGTTTGCCCGGGAATACACTCCGGCATAGTTAAGATCTCCGGACAACTCCGACATAAGGGTCTCTATTTCCCCTTCCCGGAGTATCACGTCAGCCTTTAGCGGCGTTTCCGGCTTTACGGCACTATGGCGCAGGGACACTTCCTTCATCTTCCCGGAAATTTCCTTTTTTATCTTTTCCGGGTCAAATTCCGTAAACCGATACGCTTCGTAAAGTTCCACGGACCCGTTTTCATCGGTGTAAGTGGGAATAGCCTCTATCATTCCTCTGTACTTTATCTGAGTCTTATCCACGCCACGGCTGTTTATGACACGGACGGTATCCCTGTACAGGAATATTTCCGTTGCATTTATCGAGCCGCCCTTGCCGCAGTCCGCAGAAAATACGGCATCCGCTATTTTTGCCGCGAGGATTCGGGGCTCTTCCTCCTTAAGGTTGGACTCAAGTTCCGCCTGCAGTGTTCCGCCTTCGACCAGGTCATAGGGCTCGTTGAACACAAGCCTTGCCCTGTCCGCTGCCTGCTTTATTTTGGAACGGACCTCGTCCTCGGACATGGACTCGTAGACAGCAAAGGTTGAGTCTCCCTTTTTTCCGTCATGATCCACATACACCGTTACACTCAGCTGCGTAGTGTCTGTGGCACGGACTGTTTCAAGCTCCCGATGGACAAAAAACAGTTCATATGATTCACTCTTGGAGCAGATAACACGGTAACCGTCGGTATCTTTGCTCTCCCCGAGAAGTTTTACTATATCAATCATCCGAGTTTCACCTTCACTTTCAGATTCGGTCCGCCGTCGGAGACCCTCACCCATTCTTTATATCCCTTGCCACAGTACCCCGCGCCGATAACCTCGAAGCCGTCGGACACCATGGAAATGGATTTGAGCAGATCCGGCACAAAGCCGCTCATAACCACGGGGGAAACGTAATGGTCGGTAAGCTTGCCGTCCACGATCTCGATACCGTATTCGGCGGTACACTGTATCTGCCAGTTCTTCGGGTCCTCCATGCCGTTATTTGTTTCGAAAAGCATATATCCGTGCTTCACAGAACGGATCATATCCTCAAGTTTATCCTTGCCGGGCTCAAAGAAGGTATTCGTCATCCGGGAATACGCCTTGCGCAGATAGGACTGTCTGCGCCCGTTTCCGGTGGGCTCTTTGTCAAGCTGTGCCGCGGAGGCAAGGTCGGAAAGTCCCGAAACAAGAATCCCGTCCTTTATTATCTGGGTATCCCGGGCAAGAACTCCGTCATCGTCGAAGAAGTAAGATGCGGCACTGAGCGTTGCCGCCGCACCGTCATGCATATTGGCTATGGGGGACGCCACATACTGTCCCACACAGTATTTCGCCATGGCTCTGTCCTTTACGAACTGATCCATTTCAACCCCGTGGCCGAAAGCCTCATGAGCAATAAGTCCGGTTATGGAACTGTCGGTGATAACGTCATATATACCGGGCTCGATGGGGGTTGCTTTGGTCAGATGCAGGGCTTTATCCGCAAGCTTATCCACAAGCATCGGCATATCCCGCATAACATCAGCCATCAGATGAGAGCTTACCCCCTCCCTGGCCTGAACCATTTTTCCGTCCTGGCAAATAGCCATAAGCATTCCGTTGACCCAGCCGTAATTCTGGGAAAGCTCACGGTTCTGGGAAACGAACAGCTTGGAAACAGTGAAGGGCTGGACCACAACTACCGCATTGAGGAATCTTCCGTCCTTTTTGAGTATCTCGTCTCTGAGCCCGGAACAGAATTCCAGGACTTTACCGTCATCATACTCATCAAAATCAGAATCCCGCACAAAATCTTTTTTCAGAGGCTCGTCCTTTATCTGTCCCACGGATATCATCTTTCCGCTCAAAGAGGGATCAGCCTTCACCCGGGAAAGTATTTTTTCCGCAAGAACTGCAGGATCTCCGGACAGATCACTCATGGAATACTCGAAAAATGATCTGCCGTTGCACATTTTTACAACGAACCCGCACTCCCCTTCCCCGTCCCGTATAGCGGAAGAACGGCGGTCGGTACGGTACACAGTAGCCCTGACATCGGTACCGAGAATACTTACATATTCAAAAGTCTTTCTCAGTTCCGCCACAAGAGCACGGCATTCGGAGCGTTTTCCGTTCAAATATGCTGAAAATGCCATTTATACAACCTCCTTGTTTTCAATTGTAAAGAGTCGGAAACAGCCTCAAGTCGATTACGTGACGCAGCCCTTTCCGATACAGATTAATACACGGTAATGATAACACAATATCGAATTTTTGTCAATAACCTGCCCCATACAGCGGCAGAAAGTTCTATGCAGTTTAATCAAAACTTAATATTTTCTCCCTTGTTTTTTAAACCGCCGCAGAGTATAATATCGTAGGAAGAAGGTGTGCAGATGAAAAAAGCGACAAAAAGAACCCTGGCGGTAATACTTGTTCTGGCCGTGGCGGCAGTCGCGTGTTTTGTGATATTCTCCGAATCCTTCGGATATTACAGGTTTATTGCCGCAGATTATATAAAAGGGCTGTTTGACGGGGCGAAAACGGAGACTGTTGACACGAAAACCGTTGCCGTAGACTCCGAAACACTGCTTGGCGACCTGAGGACGAAAATTTCGGACAGCCTGCTTCTGGTCAACTCGGAATACGGACTGCCGGACAGTTTTGACGAGGGGCACGTAATTGAGTACTCGGAAGGGGTATATCTTCACCGGGAAATGACGGAGGCCTTCCGGAACCTGAGCAAAGAGATATCGGACCGATTCGGGCAGAAACTGTTCGTCATGAGCTCTTTCCGTTCCGCGCAGTCACAGGCGGTGATTGCCGACCAACGGGGAGATTGGGCGGCGGAAGAAGGGCACAGCGAACATCAGACAGGACTTGCGGCGGATATTTATGTAAAATACTACGCAGGAGCAGGTTTTCTGAAATCGAAAGCGGGACAGTGGGTCAATTCCGAGGCGGACAGTTTCGGCTTTATCATAAGATATCCTTATTACGGAAAATCTTCAACGGGTTTCTCATATGAACCCTGGCACATAAGGTTTGTGGGGCTTCCTCACAGCGAGATCATACACGGAAACAGGATCACTCTTGAAAAGTATATCTTTTCCCTTAAACCGGGGAATTTTTACAGATACGGGAAATATATCATCAGCAGACAGCCACTTGCCGATGAATATTCCGTTCCAGAGCAATACATGTCTCTGACCTTCAGCCCGGACAATACCGGAAATGTTATTCTCACTTTTGAAATGCAATAAGTATCACCTGCCGCGGAAACTGTCAACAGCGTATCCGGCGGGTCATCCTCAGAATAAGCAAAAGGCACCCGCGTTGCGGGTG
>ULUG01010404.1_pt1 | contig 11983 bp, 10 predicted proteins | sample 1958331 | NCBI WGS metagenome assembly ULUG01 (sample SAMEA4835755, study PRJEB28245) | human gut metagenome | biome: gut microbiome; material: fecal sample | place: Denmark | collected 2008
TCTGTAGCCTCTGTAGCCTCTGTAGGTACTGTAGCCTCTGTTGGAACTGTAGCATCTGTTGGCTGCTCACCCTTTACTGCTGTGCAGCCGGCACACTCAGTTACAGGGTCGAAAGTAAAGATAAGAGCTGTTACGCCCTCTTCGATGTAGAAGTGTGCATTACTGTCAAGACCTACTGCAAGACCTCTGTCGTTGTAAGATACATCCCATGCACCGCCCTCAACAACCTTGTAGTCTAGGTCAGAGTCAGTCTGATCTACAGTTATAGGAACTGTAACTCTGTAGATACCGTCTTCGCCCTTAGTCATCTGATACTTAGGCTCGTTCTCTGTCCATGCCGGATCAAATGCAGCGTCAGAACCAACTGCGAAGTAAGTGTGGCCTGTGTCGTCAACAGCTAATGTTGAGAAGCCGCCAACAACACACATAGCAACTACTAACATAACTGATAGCAGTACGCTTGCGAATTTCTTCATTGGATTTTCCTCCCTAAAAAATAATATTATTTTTCCGAAAGCATCCTTTCGGTATTTGTATTATACACTATTTTTATTTTAAATGTCAACACACGGGTTAATATTTGGTAACAAATTGTTAAAATTTGTTACACATAAACAAAAATAATATAATATTTTATTAGCAAATACCATTATTCTTTGCGTAAAACAATAAAAACTTTCTATTGCCGCAAATTGTTTGTGCAATTTTACATCTGTATTCCCCTCTATTACAGAACGGCGTTATTGTTTTTTTGCTTGACCTTCACCCGGTGCACCGCCGTTTGGTGCACCGCCATGATTTACGCCTGCTGTCTCGCCTGCAGCTGTAATTATATCATTTACTTCAATTTGCTGTGACATACCGCCGGCATTTAATGTAATTTAAAAATTTCAAATATTTCTCATTATTTTTTCAAGCCGCTTTTACAAAGCCGCCGCACAAGGCTATGGAAGCATATTTACCAGGTCAAATTTATTTAGCATACTAAGGCTGTAGCCTTCCTCTTGGTTCGTGCTGTCTGCCTTGTACTGCTGTTCCAGTGCCTTGGCACTGTCCTGCTGAAGCCACATTCTTATATAATTGTCAATTCCCTGTCTGTCTCTTTGCTTGCTGTGGTTGTTGTGCATATAGTCCGCAAGCTTTCTTAGGCAAGCTACAACATCTATTGCCGTATATTCAACAGAAAGCTGCTTAACCATATTTTCCGTAACCGTGTAATAAGTACTGTCCCTTAGAGGGATTGTCAGCACAGCCTCATCTTCCGAGGAGCTCTCCGCTTTTTCGTCCGCTTTACTTTCCTCTTCTTTACTTTCATTTATTTTACTTTTATTTTCTTTACTTTTATTTGTGGTATTAATTTTGGATTTACCGCTGTTTATCTCTGAATTAATACAGTTAATATCCTGCTCACCCTCCGGCGGACACACCATAATAAAATTTTTTGTTTCGTCACAGTCCAAAAGCCAAAGCTCGCCCTGTACCTTTACAGTCCTTTTTACAGCCCTTGCTTTGACCATCTCCTGATAGCGGCGTTGTATTCCCACTGACGACAGCACCTGCCGTTTTCTGAAAAGAGCGTCGTCGAACAGCGAACGCTTACAGCAAAACTGAATAATCTCCCTTGCCTTTTGGGGGCTTACTCCAAGGTCTGCCGAAGCAACATAAAGCAAATCCTCGTTACATTTTATATAGTAGCCGTTGTTATAAACAGCCGTAAGTAAATAGATATACAGCAGCACACCGTTTGCACCGTAATTCGCCATAAGTATGCGAATTTTCACCTCCTTAAATATATCTACATCAAAAGGGAAATAGCTTAGCCCCTTTTTTATCGGTCTTGCCATAAATAAATCCTCCTTTTAAAATAAAAAAACTGATTTTATCGTTGGGCCACAGTCAAGAGCGGCTCTATATGATAGCTAAAAGGGCGAATTTATTGCCTATATTTATGCAAGCTTGTACAATAAATAAATATTTTTACGAAAAAACCCCGACTACCAAGGATTTCTCCTTAGTAATCGGGGGAATTATACCTTATACTCAGCTGTAAACACAGCCGGTATTATTTTTAGTTTTAATTACTTTTCAAAGCGCTTGCGGTAAGCAACAACTGCTACGCCTGCTGCACCAAGAACTGATGCAAACAATGCAATTAATGATGTGCTGTCGCCTGTTGCAATTTTACCTGCGTCTTTACCTGTAGCCTCTTTGTTGTTTGATGTAGTTACATTTGCAACTGAATTGTTATTGTTAGAGGACTGTGTAGGTTTCTCGCTAGGTGTGACAATTGGCTTTTTGTCAGGTGTGACAATTGGCTTTTCGTCAGGTGTGGCAATTGGCTTTTCGTCAGGTGTAGCAACATCTGTAGGTTTTTCGTCATCCCAAATAGGAGCGCCGTCTATAGCAGGAATTGTAAATGTATATTCAATAGGCTTTACATTTGTTACTCCGTCTGCCTTTGCGCTTATTTTAACCTTAACTGTTCTCTCTGCGCCTGATGGCAATGCGTTAAGTGTCCATGTGTCCTGCTTTTCGCCTGATGAAGCAAGCTTGTCGTACTTAACGGTGCTGTTTTCTTCATCGCCCAGCGTAACGCCGTTTGGCAGCTGTACAGTAACCTCAGCGTTAGTAAGGTTATTTTTGCTTGTATTCTTTAGATAAGCTGTAAGTGAAATAGGGTTGTAACCGTTGCCCTCTTCGTTTATCTCAAAGCTGCTTGCTGATCTTGTAGCGCCCAAAGTAAGGTCACCCTTTGTAACATCAAGCTCACCCAAGCCGTAATAAGCAATGTAGTCTTTGCTCTGGCCCGGCTTTAGCTCTACAGGCTTCCAAATAGAGTTTACAACACTGTCCCCAATGTCTGCTGAAGTATCGCACTCAGGCTCATACTCAAGTCTGCTAACCCAATAGTTGTTAAACTGTACATAGTCAGGTCTGTCAGCACCTGTTGCAAAATAACCTGTTGAAACAACGCTAGGATTTTCAAGGTCATCAAACGCCTGGTACATTGTAGGAATCTTGTCGCCATTAAACTGCATTATTTTTGTAACAGCACCTATACCTGCAATTCTGAAAGGAGCATAGTCGTTAGAATCAAGCATAGTGTCAAGCATAATTCTGCCGCCTACCTTGTGGCTCTTGTTTGAAGTATTTGTTGCAGTAAACTTAACCTCTACAACATCCTTGTTACCATTTACCTTGTTAGGTATAAGTGTAAGAGTTCTTTGGATTTTAACGTCGCTAAACGGATAGAGTGTACGCGAGTAAGAAACATCTGTTATGCTGTCGCCTTTAACCACTCCCTTGTCAATATCACACCAAAAGGTATCTATTTCCCCGTCAACGCTTATCATCAAATTAGATGTTGTGTGAAACAGCAAATAAGCTGTTTTGTTAGTTTTTGCATCAAGAATTGCATCCACTGTAAACCTGTTTGACCTTCTGATTATCTCCAGATACTCATTCTTTATGCCTTCATCAGTTTTTGTTGTTGCGGCAAAGGCAGAGGTCACCGCCATTGAGCCTATCATACCCACAGCAAGGGCTGTTGATATTAATTTTGTAAATATTTTTTTCATCTTATGCATTTACCTCAATCATTGAAATTTGCTGTTATAACATTCCCACTAACTATATAACAGCTGTAATATTTTATCATATATGTAAAATTTATACAAGTATTATTTTATATAAATACTTAAATTTAAAAACTTGTTTTACAGTGCTAATACACAAAAGGCCTTTAGAGGGCTGATACTGTCCGCCCTCTAAAGACCTTATGTTGTCTAAACCGCCGCAAGAGCTTCTGCTTAGACGGTTTTGTATTATTTACATAATATTTCTTAATATTTCTTACTTACCCGGCTTATAGCTGCCCTTTAGTGAAACACTGCGGTTAAACACAGGTGCACCCGGCTTTGAGTCCTTGTTGTCAAGGCAGAAATAGCCCAAACGCATAAACTGGAACGAAGCCGGCGGCAGCAGCTGTGCCACAGCCCTTTCTGTTTTGCAGTTTTTCAGCACCTTTAGTGAATCAGGGTTAATATAGTCCAAAAAGTTTTTATCACCTGTGTCAGGGTCAGGCACTGTAAACAGGTTGTCATACAGTCTTACCTCTGCGTCTGCACAGTTGTTGGCGTCTACCCAGTGGATAGTAGCCTTTATTCTTCTGCCGTCAGGTGTGTTGCCGCCCCTTGTTTCAGGGTCGTACTCTGCGTACACCTCGGTAACATTTCCGTTTTCGTCCTTTTTGCAGCCTGTGCATTTAACAACATAAGCTGACTTTAGGCGAACCTCATTTCCCGGGAACAGTCTGAAATACTTTCTTGCAGGCTCTTCCATAAAGTCCTCTGCCTCAATGTAGCACTCCCTTGTAAAGGTGATTTCACGCTCGCCGTCCTCCGGGCGGTTAGGGTTGTTCTCCACCATAAAGGTTTCCGATTTATTCTCGGGATAATTTGTAATAATAAGCTTAATCGGGTTAAGCACTGTCATTACACGCTGTGCGGTTTCGTTTAAATCCTCACGCAGGCAGTACTCCAAAAAGCCGTAGTCAACTATGGAATTAACCTTTGACACGCCTATTCTTTCACAGAAGCTTCTTATAGACTTCGGTGTGTAGCCACGGCGGCGAAGTCCGCACAAGGTAGGCATACGAGGGTCGTCCCAGCCGCTTACATAGCCGTCCTCTACCAAGGTACGCAGCTTTCTTTTGCTCATTACCGTGTTGTTTATGCCCAGCCTTGCAAACTCTATCTGTCTTGGCTTTGACGGCAGGGTAACATTGCGAATTACCCAGTCGTACAGCGGGCGGTGGTCTTCAAACTCCAGTGAACACAAGGAATGTGTTATCCCCTCTAAAGCGTCCTCTATAGGGTGGGCAAAGTCGTACATAGGGTAAATGCACCACTTGTCACCTGTGCGGTGGTGTCTGATGTGGTTTATTCTGTAAATAACAGGGTCACGCATATTAAAGTTGCCTGACGCTAAGTCTATCTTTGCACGCAGCGTCATTTCACCGTCGGCAAATTCGCCGTTTTTCATACGCTCAAACAGCTCCAGACTTTCCTCTATAGGTCTGTCACGGTATGGGCTTGTAGCCGGTGTGGAAAGGTCGCCTCTGTGGGCTCTCATTTCTTCGGCATTTAGCTGACATACATAGGCCAGTCCCTTTTTTATAAGCTCTACCGCACCCTCGTACATTTTGTCAAAATACTCTGATGCATAGAAAAAGCGGTCGTCCCAGCTAAAGCCCAGCCACTGAATGTCCTCTTTAATAGCGTCTACATACTCTACATCTTCTTTTGTAGGGTTTGTGTCGTCCATTCTCAGGTTACACATACCGTTATACTTTTCGGCTGTGCCAAAGTTAATGCAAACTGCCTTTGCGTGGCCAATGTGTAAATATCCGTTTGGCTCCGGCGGAAAACGGGTGTGTACTGCTTTACCGTAATATTCGCCGCCCGGTGCTATGTCCTCGTCTATAAAATCGTGTATAAAATTGCAGTTGCCTATCTGCTCCTGATTTTTTATTTCCTCTGCCATATGGCTGTCCTCCTTAGTTTATACTCCCAGCTTTTTCAAGCCTAAGTTTAGTCTTGCCAAAGACTCATCTCTGCCAAGAATTTCAAGAATCTCCACAGCGCCGCCCGGGGTTACCTTTTTGCCGGCTGCCGCAATTCTTGCAGGCCACATTACAGTGCCGTTTTTAACCTCAAGCTCCTGTGCAAGGTTAATAAGGCAGTCGTGAATACTGTCCTTGTCCCAGCTTTCAAGGGCTGTAAGCCTGTCTGTAACGGCCTTTAGCATTACCGGTGCGTTTTCAAGGTTTGTTTTGCTCTTTTTGTTTACAAACATTTCTGCATCATACTCAGGCAGCTTGTCGAAAAAGTCTATCATCTCCGGAATTTGTGTAAATCTTGTTACACGCTGCTGCAAAATACCGCACAGCTTGTCCCAAGGAAGCTCACGGCTTGTAACCGCCTCTTTATAGTATGGCATAGCATAGCTTGTAAATTCTTCCGGTGACATTTTGCGGATATACTCGCCGTTAAACCACTCCAGCTTGTCATAGTCAAAAATCGAAGGCGACTTGCTTATACCGTCTATGCTAAACGCCCTTGTAAGCTCATCAAGAGTAAACATTTCCTGATTATCCGACGGACACCAGCCCAGCAGTGCTACATAGTTAATAATAGCCTGCGGCAGATAGCCCTCTTTTATTAAATCCTCAAAGCCTGTTGAACCGTGACGCTTTGAAAGCTTTGCAACATTGCCCTCGGCGTCCTTGCCCATAATAAGCGGCAGGTGGATGTATGTAGGCACTTCCCAGCCAAAAGCCTCGTACAATAGGTTATACTTAGGTGTAGAGCTTAAATACTCGCAGCCACGAACAACATGTGTAATGTTCATTGTGTGGTCGTCTATAACATTTGCAAAGTTATAGGTAGGGTAGCCGTCTGTTTTTATTAAAATCTGGTCTTGCAGCTCGCTGTTTTCTACTGTAATTTCGCCAAAAACAGCGTCGGTAAAGGTTGTACTGCCCTCAAGAGGCATTTTTTGTCTGATTACATAAGGTACGCCCTCTGCCAAAAGCCTGTCTATTTCCTCCTGTGGCAGGTCACGGCAATGTCTGTCGTAGCCGCCGCCCGGTGTTTCGTCATCCTTTAGGCTGTCCAAACGCTCCTTTGTGCAGAAGCACCTGTATGCCTTGCCCTGTTCAATAAGCTGCTCCGCATATGGCTTGTACATATTAAGTCTTTCGCTTTGAACATAGGGGCCGTACTCACCCGGCTTGTCAGGGCCTTCGTCGTGCTGAAGTCCGGCAATCTTAAGGGTGTTATATATAATATCCACAGCACCCTCTACATATCTTTCACGGTCAGTATCCTCTATTCTCAGAACAAAGTCGCCGCCTTGACTTTTAGCTACTAAATATTCATACAGTGCGGTTCTTAAATTACCTATATGCATAAAGCCTGTAGGGCTGGGTGCAAATCTGGTGCGAACAGTTTTGTTACTCATTGCTGTTTCCTCTTTCTGTTTTAATAAAAATTACTGTTAGCTATTATTATAACAAAATAAATACCGCTTTTAAAGTGGTTGCTATAATTTTTATGTATTTGTTTTTCGGCTAAGAAAAAGAACGCACACCAAAGCCTCTGCTTCGGTGTGCGTCCTATGTATATATTGCGGATAATTATATTATCTTTTTTATTTTATCAGTCAACCACTCTTCTTACACACCTTACTGTGCCGCCCCATGAAAGAGGTGTTGTAAGAACGCCTACATTTTCGTTCAAAGCGTGTGTAACCATACCGTTGCCTGCATATATTGCCACATGGCCCGGATACACCACAATGTCGCCGGGCTGTGCCTTTGCCAGTGAAACATTGTCGCCCACCATATCAAGGTCTACTCTATAGTCCCACAGGTCGTAGCCGAAGTTTTCGTATATGCAGCATACAAAGCCCGAACAGTCGGCTCCTGTACGCAGGCTTTTTCCTCCCCATACATAAGGTGTTACGCCTGCCCACTGTGCGGCATAGTCGGCAATTTTCTGACCTGTTGGCTTTACGGCCTTTACAGTAACTGTTTTGCTTGCCGCAACCCTGCTGCCGTCCTTTGCGGTACATTTAATTGTTGCCTTGCCTGCCTTTAGGGCTGTAACCTTACCTGTTGAGCTTACCTTTGCAACTGTTTTGTCGCTGCTGCTCCAGGTAACATTTTTGTTTGTTGCGTTAGACGGTGCGGCTACTGCCTTTAATTCTATGCTGCTGCCCTCGTTTACGCTGCTGCCGCCTGAAATTGTAAGCTTTCTTACAGGCTGCTTTACAGTAACCTTACAGGTGTCCTTTCTGCCGCTGCCGTCTGCCGCTGTACAGGTAATAGTACAAGTACCCTTGCCTACGGCTGTAAGCAGACCGTTGCCGTCTACCATAGCAACCCTTCTGTTGCTGCTTGTATATTTAACACTGATATTTGAAGCTGTAGTAGGTGTTACCGTTGGGCGGAAGTGTGCCTTTTTGCCTACATTCCAGCTAATAGTATGTGCGTTTAATTTTACATTAGTTACGGGCCTTACAACAGTTACCCTGCATTTGGCACTTTTGCCGCTGCCGTCTGTAGCAGTAGCTGTAATTACACAGCTGCCCTTTGATTTTGCCGTAATAACGCCGTTGGAGCTTACAGCAGCTACTGATGCGTTACTGCTTTTGAAGCTAAGCCTTGCATTTGACGCTGTATTCGGTACTGCCTTTGCCGTTAGCCTTTTAGTGCTGTTTTCATTCAGCTTAACTGCACTTTCCATACTTACAGCTGTAACCGCTTGCTCTACTGTAACCTTATAGCTTACCGATATATTGCTGTAGAATTTCGACCTGCAGGTAATAATACAGGTACCCTTGCCCACGGCTGTAATTACGCCCTTGCTTACTGTAGCCACGGAGCTGTTGCTGCTGCTCCATACCAAAGACTTTGATGTTGCGTTTGATGGTCCAACCGTTGCTGTAACTGTCTTTTTATGTCCCGGCTCAAGAGTTGCCTTACTGCCTGACAGCTTAATGCTTGTTATAGGCTGAACAACAGTTACCGCTATTCTTGCCGCAGCACCGTTGCTTGCTGTAATTGTAATCATACAGTTGCCCTGGGCCTTGGCTTTAATAACGCCTGTTGGGCTGACCGCAGCAATCGAGCTGTTGCTGCTGCTCCACTTAAAGGATAGTCCCTTTCCCGAACCGGCTACAGTGTATGCAGCCTTTTTGGCAATACCCTTGTTAAGAACCAATACCTTATTAGCCAGCTTTATTTTTGTCTTTGACACAACCGTAACTTTGCAAACATCGTACTTATTTGAGTCGGTTGCAGAGGCACAGGTTATTTTACAGGTACCCGGTGCTACCGCCTTTAACAGACCGTTTTTGTCAACCGTAGCAACCCTTGTGTTGCTGCTTTTGTATGTTACGCTTTTTACCGATGAAGAAAGTGTCGGCTTAAAATGTCCCGACCTGCCCTCCTCCCAGGTAACGCTGTTGGTATTCAGCTTAACACCGACTGTTGCAGCTGAAACACCTACAGCACATGAAGCCTTTTGACCGGTTGACGCTGTACATGTAATTTTGCTTGTACCTACAGACAAGCCTGTAACATTGCCCTTGCTGTCAACCCTTGCCACGCTTGGATTAGACGACCTCCACTCAAGCCTTGCATTTGCAGGCACCGAATTGAGCAAAAGTCTTTTAGAACAGCCAACTTTTGTCATAACAATATTATCTTTAAATTCAATACTGCTTGCCGCAGCAGTAAATAATTTGTTGGAGCTTTCACTTGTACTCATTTCAACAGACTGTGCAGCTTGCTCTGCACCTGTTTCAGTATTGCTGTCTGCAACAGCTCCCGCTGCTAAAGAGGTGCTTACCGCAAATGTTGACACTAACAGTAACGCCAGCAATTTTTTAGATATACTCATATTACTTCTCCTGTTCATTTCGTAATGTTTTATTATATACATTTCGTAATCATTGTATTACAAAAATGTAAAACAGTCAAGCTAAGTTGTTACAGATTTGTAATTTGTAACTTTTTTTGGTAAATATCCCCATAAGCAGCAGATTTACTTTTCAAATTTATAGAGCAGACATAAATTATTTAATCGATTTTTATTGATTTATTAATATTAATCTGCTGCAAAATTAAATTTCGAGCATATCGTAAAATTAATTTACCCTATCCGTAAATGGCCGAGCCTGTACAGAACAGTAATAATTTACTGAGCGTTTGCGGGCTTAAAGACAAGAGCAAATTAAGAAAAGCAGTAATAATGCACAATAAATATAAAAAAAATTATGCCTATCCTCTAAAAAGATGGGCATAATTTTATATAAAAACCCCTTTGAAAACTTCAAAAAATAATATAAACATACAAATTTTTTCTGCCTGAGCCGTGACTTCTTGACCTTTACCGCAAGGTATATTAAAGTATATTCAGATATTATTCAGCTTTAAGGGTTACACTGTAAGCTAACTGTAGTATCGAACAAATATATTTTTAGAGTAAGGATTTTTAATATGAGCTACGAAATTATTGTATTGGATATTGACGGAACTCTTGTTAATTCTAAAAAAGAAATTACAGACCGCACACAAAAAGCACTTACCAGGCTGCAGGCAACAGGAAAAAAGGTTGCTCTTGCCTCCGGCAGACCTGTACAAGGCATTATGCCCTATGCCCACGCTTTGCGTTTGGACAGCTTTGGCGGTTATGTTTTGGCATATAACGGCGGCTGTGTAATTGACGCAAGGTCTAACGAGGTTATTTACAGCAAAAATTTTCCCAACAAAATTATTCCTGACATTTGCAAAGAGCTGAAGGGAACAAATGTAACTGTAAACACATACGAAAACGACCGTATCATTTTGGGCAACGCAATAAACCGTTACTCTGATGTTGAGGCAAAAATTATAGGTCTGGAAACCAAGTTTGTAGATGACTTTGCCTCTTATGTAACCTTTAACATAAACAAGCTTTTGCTTGCCGGTGAGCCTGCCGAAATTTTAAGGCTTGAAAAACATTTCAGCGAAAAATACAAGGGCGTAATAGGCGTGTTTAGGTCAGAGGAGTTTTTTCTGGAGCTGGTGCCTCTGGGCATAAACAAGGCAAGGTCTATAGAGGTTTTGCTTAACAGACTGAAACTTACAGAACAGCAGTGCATAGCCTGCGGTGACGCATACAACGATATAACTATGATTCAGTATGCCGGTTTGGGCGTAGCAATGGGAAATGCCGTAGATGAGGTTAAAGAGGCCGCAAATTTTGTAACCGACACAAACGATCGGGATGGCGTGGCTAAGGTTGTAGAAAAATATATGCTGTAATGTAAAAAGTTAAATATAAAGCACACCTTGTGCATTAATGCGACACCTCCTTGTCGGGTAAAACCGATAAGGAGGTGTTTTTTATGCTTGTTCGGAATTTATTTCGTTAAAAAGCTTTTCGGTTTGCTCTACAACTTCCTTGCGTTTACGCAATGCCATAAGATTATACGCCGCCAATATAATTGCGGAAAAGCCCAAAAGATACTTGCCTATATCCCTTGAGTATGCAAGTGCCATAAATGCAGAAAAGCCCAACATAACCGCCACAACAATTATAATGAAAATTATGTCCTTGGTTATATATCTGTATTCGCCATGCAGAGTACAGCAGCCTTCGTCGGTATTCTCTGTTATTTTTGCAGTAAGCTGATATGTGCTGGGCTGGCTGTAGCCGTCGCACACGCACCTTAACTGCAGACCGTCGCTGTCTGCCCTGCCTATGAATTTTCTCTGCTTTATATCCTCGTTAAGCCTGTCCAGCACAATGTCAGAGGATTTATTAAATTTATATGTGTATTTTCTCATAGTAACCCCCGAAAAAGTATATACTGCCCGGCAAATTATTGCTTATTTCTTTAGTCCTGATAAATCTGCCGATGCAACTGTTCACTACAGCTACATTATATTCTATTTTCATTATAATATCAAATATATTTCCTTTGATTTTTAAAAATTTCTATACAAAAGGCAAGCATTGGCTAATCTGCTGTGGCTTTTTAAGCAGAACGCCTTTAAGCAAAAAAAACAGCCACTCAAACGAGTGGCTGTAAAATAAGCGATTGCTTCACTATGCAATTATTATTTAATTATTAGTGTGTAATCTTCTTTCTGAAAACAACTACTGCTGCACCTGCAAGCATTAGTACGCCTAACAAAATTGCTACTGATGTGCTGTCGCCTGTAGCAACCTTACCTGTTGTTGTTGTATTTGCATTGCCATTGCTGCTGCCATTACCCGGATTTACAACTGATGTTGGGCTGTCAGGTGTAGCAGGTTTTGAAGGTGTAGGTAGATCTGTTGGCTCTGTAACATAATCTGTTGGCTCTGTAACGCCATCTGTAGGTGCGTCTGTTGGAGCTGCTGTTGGAGCTGCTGTTGGAGCTGCTGTT
>ULUG01043915.1_pt1 | contig 11958 bp, 9 predicted proteins | sample 1958331 | NCBI WGS metagenome assembly ULUG01 (sample SAMEA4835755, study PRJEB28245) | human gut metagenome | biome: gut microbiome; material: fecal sample | place: Denmark | collected 2008
TTAGGGAAATTCCTATTAACAAATATGAAAATTACCATTGTGTCGTATTATATATTTAAATATCTTTGCGGTAGAATAAAAACAATAAAAAACATACAGCTATGAAAAATCTGAAACTCTTATTGGCAGTTCTCGTTTTCGGAGCGTTGCCGTTATCGTTTACAAGTTGCGATGATCCTTGGGGTTGGGATTATTACGACTATTATGGAGACTGGTATGATGATTATGACTGGTATGACGACGCGTTCGATTATGGCACCGATCGTATGCAGCTCATGGCAAACACTCTGCGCGGTCACTGGGAGGGAACAATGAGAAACGAATATACCGACGACTACGGGCAGCGCGTGTATGTGGATATGTATGTTTATTTCGAGTTCGACCAGTACAACAGCCGCTCACTGAACGGACGCGGACGTGAGGTGGACTATGTGGGCAACGAGAGTCAGGAGTTGCGCTTCGCGTGGTATATAGATCCGCGGACCGGAAACATAAATATAAGATATGACAACAGCGGATATACATTCGTGCTCGACTCGCGCGGAAACAGTCAGACTTCCGGATTCAGTCTCGACGATGATTACTTCAGCGGTGTGATGGAGGGCGTGAACAACGACGAGCTGATATATTTCGACTGCGCACGCACGACATGGGCAAAGCCGTCACTGCCGTTCACGACTCAGAAAAAGGCCGCTGCGGCAAACGACAGCGTGAAATTGAAATATACGGATAACCTGAAGTTCAGAAGCAGACAATAGGACGCAGGCCGGTGTGATGCGGGCAACGGGTATCCGGAAAATAAGGCCGTTCGGGCGGAGGCAGATAGAAGGGAAATGCTGTAAAGCCCGGCCGGCATAGTGGAAGAGCCGGAACGGAATGATGAAAAAGTCCGGATAATGCCGGGAAACGGAACATATCGATGCAGGATAAAGTCTGTCTTGAGGCATAAGACGGAAATTCTTCTGACATAAGAAAAGACGTATCGGAATATGAGAAACTCGTATCTGAGTGTAAGAAAGCCTGTATCTGAGTGTAAGAAACCTTGTCTCGAGTCCTTAAACGTCAGCTGTCGGAATCTGGAACGGACTGTATGGAAGACGCTAAAGGCTGATGACGTGATAAGGCACACGGGTAACGGAAAGTCTGGACGACGTATAATCCGCGTCAGAACGGAGCGGAAGATGGTTAAGTTAAGAGTATAAAGGCAACGGGCAGGAACGTGTTTGAGTTCCTGCCCGTTATTTTTTATGGGTCATTATGGATTATCGTGTGCTACGGTGTGCCGCTGTTCCTGACTCATTGGTAGATTCGCGGGGATTGGATTTATTCATTAAGAGCAACAGAATGACGGAAAATGTTTATGCAATGCGTGGGAGACAAATTATGAAAGGACATATTATTGCGTGGCGATAAACCGGCATTGTCGCGACCGGAAAATCGTCACTGCACGTCAGACTCATACCTCTTCGTGCTTTTTCTTATGCCTGATACCGGTGTGTTGACGAAAACCCGAGTGACGAATTTACAATTTTTCTTGACTAAATTTTGACAAAATATTTTCGCAAAAGAGATGTGAAGGAATGTTAAATCAGACCTTACAAAGGCTGTTTCGGTATTAATCGTCTTTTATTATACCCCATAACATAGTCCGAAATCACTCGTTTCGCTTTCTGATAATGCCCGTTTCGCAGTCCTAAAAAGCCCATTTCGGGGTGCGATATGGTGCTTTTCTGCCCCTGAAATGGGCCATATTGCATGCCAATATGGTGCTTTTTGCAAAACGATAGAATAGTCGTTAAACATAAATTGCTGACATTCAATATATTATGGAAACCTCTTATGTTTCGCGTATTTGCGCCCGAAGAAGAGTCAGTCCGCAAATACGCGCTTATTTTATGGGGTAGGACAGAAAACCAAGTCTAAAAAATCACAGGTTACAGAAAATCTGTAAGTGACCCATATTGTTTTCATTACGGTAGGAGAAAATCGCCTTTCAACGTAATAAAAAAAATGCAGCTTCACGACTGAAACTGCATCTTTTTATTGAGGCTTAACCTCACTGAATTTCTTATGTCCGCTTTTTTATATGTCATCACACCGTTTAGCGTATGGCGGCATGGCGGTGTTCACCGTACGTCAGAGTCCCCACGCCTTGAGCGCAATCTTGCTTTCAACCTCTTTTTCTGTCTTGTCGGGAAGGTTACAGAAGAAGTCTATACCTGTCTTCTTTTCCAACTCGTCTATTGTTATGGCATAGTCGGCGAGGTTATCATACGTCTTCCACTCGTTTTTTTGCTCTGCCCAGAATGCTATTGCGCGGTAGCCCTGGCTGTTCTTCAGGAGGCACGCCATGAAGAAATATTTGGGAACAATCAGTTTTCCCTGTATTCTCGTGATGATGTTGCTTTCGCTGTCTATCGTTCCTCCCTTGCAGACGTAGAGCGTATCGGTGGTGGCGTTGGGCGACCAGCTTCTTATCTTGTCTTCCATTCTCACCCAAAGGCCTTCGCCCTGGTCGTTCCCTTTGTTATTATAACCATTAAATTTGCGGTATTGAGGCTGCATGTTGGTGAGATAGAACGTCTGTTCGTTGGCCTTGTATGAATATTTGCGGTCGGCATTCGGACAGATATGACCGTGGTCGAAGCCCGAGCCGTAGAAGTAGTCTTTGTCCAGATATTGAGAGCTTGACAGTTTTGGGTCGAATAGATAGCTGGATACATGATCATAATTACCGGTGTAGCCGCGGTGCATCTGATAGCACGACCATCGTTGAGCCTTTTTGTCACAGTCCCATTCCACGCAATAGTTCACTTCGTCGCGGTCGTACTGCTTGTCGCCTGTCGTTCTGTTTACGAGCACAATACTGTTGCCGCCTTTCAGTTTCGGGAACTCGAGTCTGGCAACTGCCGCGTCTGTTGTCACGAGATTTCTGTTTGTGTTGACATCTTCGGCCGTTGTGCCGCTTCCGTCGCCACCGTTGCTGTCGTCGCCGCTGCTGCATGAATAGAGCGCGAATACGAGCGTCAGCAGATAAATGAGATATTTCAGCTGCTTCATAAGTTTGTATTTATGGGATGAGATAATTGTTTTCCTGAAACAAGAAGAATAAAAAAAGTGTATTCCTGCGCATATGCAACTACGCATGAACACACTTTCCGTATATTCTTAAATATAAAATGATATATTTATTTACGTGTCTTACCGTAACGGCTCATGAACTTATCCACACGACCGGCAGAGTCAACGAGCTTGTTCTTGCCAGTGTAGAACGGATGTGAAGAACTGGAAATTTCGACTTTTACTACCGGATAAGTCTCACCTTCAAATTCTACTGTCTCTGTAGTCTTGCATGTAGAACGTGTAAGGAACATATCGCCGTTGGACATATCCTTGAATACGACGGGGCGATAGTTTTCTGGATGAATACCTTTTTTCATTTTAGTTTAAATATAATTGTTAGAATATAATATCACGTAACAGGCTGCAAAATTACGAATAATTCTGCAGCCTGCCAAATATTTATGCGATTTTGTTACTCAATGATAGTGGTTTCACCTGTTGTAAGAGTGAAATCATCTATAAGTAAGTCGCCGCCCGGGTTCTTTGAGTTCATTATAAGTACACAGTATGTACCGTCTGCATCAATTGTGAATGTGTGGGTAACTTCAATCCATTCTGTATTTGACAGATTGTTTGAATATTCTCCGTACTTGTAAGAACCTACTTTTCCGTCAGTTACCTGAACATATCCAGGGCAGAGGGATGCGCCGGCAGTGGTAGCAGCCTTAGCATAGAATCTCATAGTGTATTCGCCTGCTTTGAGTTCCATTTCCTTATAAGAAATGCGCTTGTTGGATTTAGAATCACCTTTTACCAGAACTGCATAACTGCCGCTGTGCTTGTCTGTGCTCATGGAAAGAGTTGCATTGCCTGCAGTAGATGTTGTTGACCAGTTGTTTGGAAGTCCTTCAACCCAAGCCTCAAAATCTCCGTTCGGTTTTGTGAGGTCGCCGATGTTGCCGCTAGGAAGGTCTTCAACAGAACCTGCTTTTACGGACAGACTCTTCACTTCCCATGTTGATGATTGTGTATCGTCGCAAGTATGACGGAGAGCTATGACAACTTTGCTGCCCATGAATTCTGCAGGAATGTTTACTTTCTTCTCTTTGAATGTGAAGCTTGAACCCATGCCGTCAGTGTTGTATTCTATTGTCTGCCAAGTTGCGGTTTTTACATCTCCTGTATAGTTCTTGCTGATTACGATAGAGTTGTTAGCATTGATGTCACCTTTTTCGTAGTTGATGGCATGGTTGATTGTGATGTATGCCTCTGTTGCTTTAGTGAAATCAATTTCCGGAGATACGAGGAATGTTACACCTGCCTGGTTCTCTTTGGTTCCGTCACCGTTGAAGTCCTGGAATCCGGTTACCATTGCACTTGAATAGTCATTATACCATTTCAGTGTACCGCTGGCTGATGAAGAAGTGAAATTGCCGAGTGATGAAGAGAAATCCTGGTCGATGAAAGTACCTTCTGGCAGTTCGCCTTCACCGCCACCTTCTTCTTCAACCTTGCCGACCTGTACTTTCAGACTCTTAACCTCCCATGTAGAAGATGATGATTCGTTACATGTGTGACGCAGTGCTATGACAACTTTGCCGCCCATATATTCAGACGGAATGTTCACGCTCTTCTCAGTGAATGTGAAACCTGTGTTGAGGCCTTCCGTATTATAGTTCAGAACCTGCCATGTAGCGGTTGTTACATCGCCTGCGTAGTCCTTGCTTATGACGATGGAGTTGTTTGTGTTGATGTCACCTCTTTCGTAGTTCAACGCGTGGTTGATGGTGATATAAGCTTCTGTTACTTCTGTAAGATCGATTTCCGGACCAACGAGGAATGTCACACCGGCCTGGTTCTCCTTTGTGCCGTCGCCGTCGAAGTCCTGGAATCCGGTAACCATTGCGCTCGAGTAGTCGTTATACCAGTTCAGGTTTCCGCTCGCAGCTTTTGATGTGAAGTCGCCGAGCGATGATGTGAAGCTCTGGTCGAGCAGTACGCCTTCCGGCAGTTCCTGACCTCCACCGTTGTTGTTCGGGTCGTCGTACGGTGCCGGTACGTCTTCGCAACTTGTGAATGTGAATGCCGCCATTGTAAGAGCAAACACTGAATATAATATCTTTTTCATAATGTTTTCTTTTTATTGTTATTGTATTTTTGTTCTTATTATTTTACTTCCTCGACGTCGTCAATCGAGCGGATGATTATCTCCCATGAGTCGTTGTAGCGCTTGAATATACCGGTTATGTTGCATTTGCCCTGCGGTACGGTACGTCCGGCGAAGTCGCTGTATGGCGATGTGTATATCATGACGCTGCTTGGCTGCTCGTTGAAGTTGAGACTTATGGACTGGGTTCCGTTAGGATCGGAGAATGTCGTGCTTGATGATGCGCCCTTTATGGATACATTCTTTATCACACCGAGTTTTCCGCTGTCCTTGTCGAAGGTCCAAGTGGTCTTTGCGTCGCCGTCGGCGAACACCTCAGGTTCGAGTACTTTGTATTTGCCTGTAATCTTGAAGTGGTCTTGCCAGAGGAATCTGTTCATTCGGCTTACGTAAGTATTGCCGTTTTTGTTGGTATAGAGCGTTCCTATTTCGGCCTGTTTGCCGTAGTTGCCCACGTAGAGTCCGTTCAGTTCAACGAGTATCTCTGTTCCTACAGGCAGGTATCCGTTGATTCCGCCCTGAGCTATTGCGATGATGATGGCGCCGGTCTCGTCCTGCACGGCAATCTCGTTGTAGATGTTGCCCTGTATGTCGTTGCCGGTGACATATCCCTTTATCTGCATAGGTTTGGTCACCTGTTCGTATGAGTAGGACGTGTTGATCTTGTCCTTATACATCTCTCTCACCTCGGCGATGGTCTTCAGATTGGTCTCCTCAATGGAGTTGTTGCCGTAGGGAATGGTAGATCCGTTGGGGTCTTCCCAATCATCATCCATGCATGACGTAAGAGTCATTCCGCAGAAGAGTGCGAGCATTATGACTTTCAGATATTTCATATTTTTCATAATTGTCGTCTTTTAGAATTTGTAAGTGATGTTCAGCATTCCGTTTGTACCGTAAGCATAGAACTTCATCGGGTTTCTTGAGAAGCGGTATGCTCTGATGTTGCCGGAGTTGGTGTAGTCGCTGCGGCTCTGTTCGTAACCACCTGTGCAGATGTTCTGGTTGTTGAGTATGTTGGTCACCATGAGGTTGATTGACAGAGAACCGTGCTTGAGATAGATGCTGCGTCCTATTGAACCGTCAAGCATGAATCCGCCTTTGCCTTTAGCCTGCTCGAGTGCCGACGGCATCACGTTGCCGTTGTTGTCGAACACGTTGCCTGTTGCGTTCTGACGTGCGTTGAGTGTGCTTTCGTAGCGGTAGCACGGAGAGTATGACAGGTATATGCGGTCGTAGTAGTTGCAGTTGAGGTCGATGTACCAACCGCCGCTGTGGTAGCTCAGTCCGAGGCTTGCTGCAGTGAGCGGTGTGCCAGAGTCGCGCATGTCCTTGTTATAGACGGTCTCGTCTGTGTATGTGGCCTTGGTAGAGTTCATGTAGCGTACGTGAGCGTTGTTGATGATTTTGGCATCGTTTATTGTTCCGATGAGGTTGATGTCGAATGCGCTTGTCACCTTGAATCTCAGTCCTGCTTCAACTCCGTAGTATTCTTTCTTCATGTCGGTGAGTGACACGTATGAGAAAGAGTTGATATCGTCGAAGTAGTAGTTCTGCCAGTCGGTCACGTTGGTGAGATAGCTGTAGTAAGCGTTGATGTTGGCATGGAGCCATGAGTTTTCGAGCTGGTAGCCGAGTTCTGTGCTGAATACGTGTTCGTTCTTGAGGTTGAGCACGAAGTCGTTGTTGATTTCAGGTGATGCGAATGCCGTTCTTGCCTGTGGTGCGCGGTGCTCATAGCCTATACCGAAGGTGATGGTGTTGCCGCGTCCGAGGTTGAGGTTCGAACCGAACTTCACTCCTCCGTCGAGGAACTGTGCGGTCTTGCTCTTGCCGTATGAGTTGTTTGCGGCCATACCGTTGCGCATCTTACCGTCGCGCTGCATTGATGTGTATCCTATCTTTGCGGCAACAGTGTAGTGCAGCGGTCCGAAGTTCTCGCTGTAACTTGTCCAAAGCTTGCCGTTGTTCACGAGCAGATCGTAGTCGTATCCGAAGCGGTCGCCTACCTTAACGAGGGCGTCGCGGTGGTTCAGGTCGTACTGTATCTCGTCGGCATCGCGTCCGTATGTTCCCAAAGCGTAGGTATTGATGTTGTGATAGATGGTAGCTCCGAGCATATCCTCCATGGTCTGGTAGTGCATGCCTTTGTTTGTGGCGGCTATGATACCCAGGTTCCATGTCTTGTCTTTGTCTATCTGTTTGTTGAGGGTTGATGCAAGAGTCACGGTCAGAGCGTCGTTGTGCTTGGCCTGTATGTAGTACATTGCGTCGTTGCCCTGTGCCGAAACCTGTGAGTTAGAGTAGTACAGACGATCCCAGTTTATCTGTCTGTTTGCCTTGGAAGCGGTCCAGAACTGATAAGCCATGTTCCAGTCGGCAAGGTTCTGTTCCGTGCGGTTGTTGAAGTCTGTCTCGTCCCAGACATCATAATAGCTGCTCGGCATGTTCTTCCAGTAGTTCGGGTGTGGGTTGTCAGCATTGTTATAGTTGAGCTTGGTGCTCTTATACATGCTGTATTTTCCCATGAGCGACGTCGTGAGTTTCGACTTGTCGTCTATGTTCCAGTCCCAAGTGAGCAGGGCTGTCGGCGCAAAGTCGTTCACGATACGCGAGTTGCGCTTCTTGCCGTTCTGGTATCCCCAGTACGGGTTGTAGTATCTGTCGTTTGCCAGCCAGTACATTTCGTCAGTACCGGCACCCTGTGATGCGCGCTCTGTCGGGTTGCCCCATGTAGAGAGCGACAGCGAATGGCGTCCGTCGCCGAACACCTTCTGAATGCCGAGGAAGTAAGAAAGCGAGTTGTAGAACGTGCCTTCCACATATCCTTCGTTGGCCCAGCGGTAGGTAACGTTGCCCGAGAAGGCCCATCCCTTGTCGCTCAGTCCGGTGTTGAATGTGTACATGCCGCGCAGAGTATAGCTGCGGTTTGCGCCGCTGAGTGTTATTCTGTGTCCGGTAGGCATGTTTGCCGGTCTGAAGTTATAGTTGTTTGCGCCGCCCATGCCCGGCATCGCGAAGTTGTTGCTTTCAAACGGTAGCGACGATTCCATGTTGCGGGTCTGCTGGTTAAGACCTCCGACGAGAGAGTAGCGGAACTGTCCGCTTTCCATGTCGTTCATCGGTACACCGTTGATATAGACATCGTTGAATTTCTGATCGAAAGCGCGATAGCGGAAGCGTACGGAAGAGAAGAGGTATCCCACTTCGCTTGCATAGATGTTGGTGTTAGAGTTGACGATTGTCACGTTCTGCGACATGTCGTCATCTTCGCCCAACTGCGCTTCTGTGAATGTGAATGCCGTTTCGCTTAGCGCTGCGGACTTTAGCCCGATGGAGTCTTGCTGTGCATGTGCCAAAGACGAGCAACAAAGGGCTATCAATGCTAATTTGAGCTTCTTTTGCATGTGTATGAAAATTATGATTTGTTTATGGTGCAAAGTAAGGAAATAATTTTTAAAGACAAAAGCTTTTTTGATTAAATTTTCGTGAATTATGCGTTTTACGAAAGACTGTTTACGCTTTCGGAATAAATGTGGCTGTTATGAGAACATTGAAGGCTGCAAATGCCTTTGATTATGGAGTTTATGCTTTTCTGGAATAATTGAGACGGGTGGCAGAAAAGTGGACGTGTGGGGTGGTGTTGTGTGGTTTTGGATATGCGGGAAAGTGCTTTTCGGGTGCGTTATGGTGCTTATATGTTTAACATTGTTAACATTAATACGCTCCGTTTTTTAACATTTCATTTCCCGGAAATCTGTGTGATGCAAGCCGTTAAAAACCATTTTTCATCATGCTTCAGACCTATTTTCCGACCGGTTTTTTCTCCGGTGTGTTGCGATATGGGCTTTTTCGTGTTGCGATAAAGCCCATTTCAGGGCCTGATAAAGCCTATTTCATGTGGTGAAAAAGCCTATTTCGCACCTCAATAAGGCCTATTTCGCAAACTCACGGATGAGGCATGAAAATGCCGGATTGCTATAATGTTCTGATATTCAGTGTATTAATGAATATGCGTAATTTTCGCTGTTTTTCGACCTTTGGGTGTCATTGATTGGAAAAACGCGAATTTTCGGAGGCTAAAATGTTAAAAAACGCACTGCGGATAGCGTTTATAATTATGTATGATGAATTATAAATCCCTGGTGTCATGATCTCCGTTCAGGGCCTATTAACGCCTCACTGTACTGCGCAGATATAAAATTAATGTGCCATTGTGATTAAATTTCCATGAAATATACAGATTATTCAAATTTATTACCGATATTTGCAAAATATCACGCATGTGTGGCCGGAGAGCCTTTACGAGGCGTCGATAGATCCGTATGAGAATAATATTTTGTAAAAAGGATATGAAACGATTGAATTTTTTGCTTTTGGCGTTGCTGTGGCTTTCGATTACCATCGGAGCATCGGCACAGAAGAAGTATTCGGCTTATGCCGTGGGCTTCTACAATCAGGAGAATTTGTTTGACACATGTCATGACGAAGGCAAGAACGACTACGAGTTTCTGCCCTCCGGTTCTTACCACTGGAATGGGCTGAAATACTCACACAAGCTGCGCAACATGGCGCGCGCGCTTGCCGACATGGGCACCGATGTGCTGCCGGGTGTGGGATGCGCCGTGATAGGTGTGAGCGAGGTGGAGAACAACAAGGTGCTCACCGACCTCGTGGCTCAGAAACCTCTGGCAGAGCGCGGCTACCGTTTCGCTCATGTTGAGGGTCCGGACAAGCGTGGTGTGGATTGTGCGCTGCTCTACAATCCGGCTCTGTTCACCGTGCGCGACGTCAAGCTGGTGCGTTATGTTCCCGAGGGCTCGATGGATAAAGACTATACCACGCGTGGTTTTCTCACCGTCAGCGGTACTCTTGCCGACGAACATGTTACGATAGTAGTGTGTCACTGGCCAAGCCGTTTCGCCGGTCCGTTCTATCGTGAGGTGGCAGGACGACAGGTGAGAGCACTCAAAGATTCGCTCATGACTGCCGATCCTAAGGGCAAGGTCATCGTGATGGGCGATATGAACGACGACCCGATGAACAAGAGTATGCACGAGATGCTCTCGGCAAAGGCCGACATCGAGAATGTGGGCGAGGGCGATATGTACAACCCGTGGTATAACATTCTGAAGAAAGAAGGACGCGGCACGCTTATGTATAGCGGTTCGTGGAACCTGTTTGACCAGATTGTGCTCACTCCTAACTTCCTCAACAAGAAGGGCAGCAAGGATTATTCTACTCTGAAATATTGGAAGAATCAGATATTCTCACGGCCGTATCTTTTCCAGACTGAGGGTAAATATAAGGGACAACCCAAGCGTACGACGGCCGGAGGTATATGGCTCGACGGATATTCAGACCACCTGCCCGTTGTCGTTTATCTGTTGAAGGAGCAGAAATGACCGTGAGTGCGACTGACACAGATGCCGCAAAGGCCGGAGGCGTTCCCGCAGTGGAGCGTCATCCTTTCGAACCTTTCCTGCCGGACGGATGCCGCCTGCTGATGCTGGGCAGCTTCCCTCCGGCAGAGAAGCGTTGGGCCATGCGGTTCTATTATCCTAATTTCACCAACGACATGTGGCGCATCTTCGGGCTATGTTTCCATGGCGACAAGATGCGTTTCGTCGATCAGGAACACAAGACGTTCCGCCTTGATGACATAAAAAGCCTGCTGCGCCTTCGCGGTATCGGACTTTACGACACGGCGAGGGCCGTGCGCCGTCTCAAGAATACGGCGTCAGACAAAGACCTTGAGGTGGTGGAGCCGGTCGATCTGAAGGCCATGCTGCGCTCGTTGCCCGAATGTAGGGCTGTGGTGGTGACCGGTCAGAAGGCGTGCGACGTGCTGTCCGGATGTTTCGGAATAAGTCGTCAGCCTGCCGTGGGCGAATATGTGGACTTCAGTTTTGAGGGACGCGCGCTGAGGCTCTACCGCATGCCGAGCAGTTCGCGCGCCTATCCAATGAAGGTGGAACGCAAGGCCGAGTATTATAAACCCATGTTCGAACGCGAGACAGGGCTCTGAACGCATCGGCACATCGCCGTAAACGGGACACGGGTCAGCAACAACCATTATCTGAAGATAAAAACTACTGCTTATGAACAAAGTGACGATTATAGGAATAGCCGGTGGTACAGGCTCAGGAAAGACCACCGTCGTGAAGAAGATTGTGGAGTCGCTGCCGCCGCATCATGTGGCTGTGGTGCCGCTCGACTCTTATTATAACGACACGTCTGACATGACTGAGGAGGAGCGTCATGCCATAAACTTCGACCATCCTGATGCTTTCGACTGGAAACTGCTCATAAAACACATCAACGAACTGCGTGAGGGCAGACCGGTGGAACAGCCCACATATTCGTATCTGAAGTGCAACCGACTGCCTGAAACGGTGCATGTGGAGCCTAAACCGGTGATTATAGTCGAGGGCATAATGACCCTTCTGAACAAGAAGCTGAGGGATATGATGGATCTGAAGATATTTGTAGATTGCGACAGCGACGAGCGTCTGATACGCAACATACAGCGCGACATTATAGACCGCGGACGCACTGTGTCGATGGTTGTTGACAGATATCTGAAAGTTCTCAAGCCTATGCACGAGCAGTTCATCGAGCCGACGAAGCGTTATGCCGATGTCATCATACCGCAGGGAGGCGACAATCTGAAAGGCATAGGCATTATATGTAAGTATATCGAGGGCATTGTGCCCCACGATGAATAA
>ULUG01071989.1_pt1 | contig 11945 bp, 9 predicted proteins | sample 1958331 | NCBI WGS metagenome assembly ULUG01 (sample SAMEA4835755, study PRJEB28245) | human gut metagenome | biome: gut microbiome; material: fecal sample | place: Denmark | collected 2008
TGAAAAACCATCCCGGTGCTTTTGTGGTAGTGATGGGATGTTATGCTCAGCTGAAGCCGGAGCAGGTCGCTGATATCGAAGGGGTGGATTTGGTATTGGGTGCCGAGCAGAAGGGCGACTTGATGAAATATTTAGGTAATTTGGAAAAACATGCGCACGGCGAAGCTGTAACGACTGCTGTAAAAGACATCCGTACATTTGTCCCTTCGTGTTCGAGAGGAGACCGTACCCGTTATTTTCTGAAGGTGCAGGACGGATGCGATTACTTCTGCTCGTATTGCACGATTCCTTTTGCCCGCGGAAGAAGCCGGAACGGAAAGATAGCCGATTTGGTTGAACAGGCACGTCAGGTGGCGGAAGAAGGCGGAAAAGAAATTGTCTTGACCGGTGTGAATATCGGAGATTTCGGGAAAACTACGGGCGAGACATTTTTCAGTCTGGTTCAGGCACTGGATAAGGTGGAGGGAATCGAGCGGTACCGTATCTCTTCGATTGAACCGAACTTGTTGACCGATGAGATTATTGCGTTTGTAGCTCAATCGAAACGGTTTATGCCTCATTTCCATATACCCTTGCAATCCGGATGTGACGAAGTGCTGAAGCTGATGCGCCGGAGATATGATACCCAGCTGTTCGCTTCCAAAGTGCACACTATCAAGTCGTATATGCCCGATGCATTTATCGGAGTGGATGTGATTGTCGGTACACGGGGAGAGACACCGGAATATTTTGAAAAGGCGTACGAATTTATTCAGGGATTGGACGTTACGCAACTTCATGTGTTCAGTTATTCGGAACGTCCCGGCACTCAGGCATTGAAGATTGATTATGTGGTTTCTCCGGAAGACAAACATGCGCGCAGCCAGCGTTTGCTTGCCTTGTCTGAAGAGAAAACGCACGCTTTTTATGCCCGGCATATCGGGCAGGAGGCTACGGTGTTGGTGGAACATGCCAAAGCGGGTATGCCGATGCACGGCTTTACTCCGAATTACATTCGGGTTGAGTTAGAGCGGGATGAAGCCTTGGACAATCAGATGGTGCGGGTGCGTTTAGGTGATTTTAATGCGGATGGAACGGCGCTGCAAGGGACGCTTATGTGAACGCTTGTATTCATTCTTGCCTGCGCAACCGTTTATGTTTAAATTGTTTTAACATTCCGGAAGCAGTAAAAAACGCTTTTCCTCATTTAAAGAATAAAATGAATGTCCGCATTTTGCCCAATAAGGGGTTAAAAGGAGTTATTTCAGGGAGTTAAAAGGAGTTAGAAGCCAATACTTTTGCTCATGGGAGCCATAGCAGGACTATTGGCATTTAACTCCTGCCGGAGGCATAACTCCTTCTAACTCCCTTTTATACTATGGGCATTTTGCGGATATTCAAAAAGATAAAATAGGGAAAAATGAATGATAAATTAAAAGTAGCTGTAGTTATATTGAATTGGAATGGGGCGGAGGTGCTTCGCCGTTTTTTGCCGTCCGTGCTGATGTTTTCGCAAGGAGAAGGAATCGCTGTTTATGTGGCAGACAATGCTTCGACCGATGCGTCTTGTCAAATCGTGGAGAAAGAATTTCCATCCGTCCGTTTGATTCGTCTGGACCGGAACTACGGATTTGCAGATGGATACAATAAAGCCTTGGAGCAAGTTGAGGCTGAATATGTAGTGTTGTTGAATAGTGATGTGGAAGTGGCGAAAAACTGGTTGTCATTGATGGTGGAGTATATGGATGCTCATCCGGAAGTGGCCGCTTGCCAGCCGAAAATCTTGAGCTGGCGTGAGAAGACGCGTTTTGAATATGCTGGAGCTGCAGGCGGGTTTATCGATAAATATGGATATCCGTTTTGCCGGGGGCGTATTTTCGACTCGGTGGAGGAAGACCGCGGTCAGTATGATTGGGTTACGCCTGTGTTTTGGGCTACCGGAGCGGCACTGATGATTCGGCTGGCTGTTTATCGCGAAGCCGGCGGGTTGGACGGACGTTTTTTTGCCCACATGGAAGAGATTGATTTATGCTGGCGTCTGCGCAGCCGTGGGTATCAGATAGTGTGTTTGCCGGCAAGTGAAGTGTACCACGTGGGTGGAGCGACATTGAAAAAAGAGAACCCGCATAAGACGTTCCTTAATTTCCGGAACAATTTGTTGATGCTTTATAAGAATTTGCCTTCCCGCGAATTGAAACGGGTTATGTGCGTAAGGAAAGTCTTGGATGATTTAGCCGCTTGCTTTTTTATCTTGAAGGGGGATATAGCGAATTGTCGTGCGGTATTGCGGGCACGGAAGGAATATGTAAGGATGCGGCCGCTTTTTGAAGCTGACAGACAGGAAAATCTTCAGAAAAGTGTATGTGATGAGATTGCCGGGCGTTATAAATTCAGTATATTGTGGCAGGCGAAGGTCAGAGGGCGGAATGTTTATGAGGAACTGGTGAATTGATCCTGCCTTTTTCTTGTTTGAAGTGTTCTTCTGCTTGTTAATAAAACATAAACAGGCGGGGAAGCCTGAATAAGTGGATAGAAAATGTTACATTTGTTAGCATTATAACATTTAAAAACAAGAGTGACTATGACATTGATTGACGGAAAAGCCATTTCTGAACAAATCAAGCAGGAAATTGCGGCGGAAGTGGCGGATATTGTGGCGAAAGGCGGAAAGCGTCCGCACTTAGCTGCTATTTTAGTAGGACATGACGGCGGAAGCGAGACGTATGTGGCTTCGAAAGTAAAGGCATGCGAAGTATGCGGGTTTAAGTCGACTTTGATTCGTTATGAAAGCGATGTGACCGAAGAAGAGCTGTTGGCAAAGGTGCGCGAATTGAATGAAGATGATGATATCGACGGGTTTATTGTGCAGCTTCCTTTGCCGGAACATATTTCGGAACAGAAAGTGATAGAAACGATTGATTACCGGAAAGATGTAGACGGTTTCCATCCGATTAATGTGGGGCGCATGTCTATCGGGCTCCCGTGTTATATTTCTGCTACGCCGAACGGAATTTTGGAGTTGTTGAAGCGCTATCAAATCGAAACCCAGGGTAAGAAGTGCGTCGTATTGGGACGAAGCAACATTGTAGGCAAGCCGATGGCGATGCTGATGATGCAGAAAAGTTATCCGGGGGATGCTACCGTGACCGTCTGCCATAGCCGTAGCAAGGATTTGGTAAAGGAATGCCGCGAGGCGGATATTATTATAGCCGCTATGGGGCAGCCCAATTTTGTGAAGGCGGATATGGTGAAAGAAGGAGCCGTAGTTATTGATGTAGGTACGACGCGTGTGCCGGATGCGACAAAGAAGTCTGGCTTTAAGTTGACCGGTGATGTGAAGTTTGACGAAGTGTCTCCGAAGTGTTCGTTTATCACTCCGGTTCCGGGTGGGGTAGGTCCGATGACCATTGTTTCGTTGATGCGGAATACATTGCTTGCTGGCAAGAAAGCGATTTACCAATAACCGCCGATATGGAGGAGAATATCCGTCGAAGGATGCGTAAGGCAGCATGGGCATTTCTACTGATAGAAGTGCTTATGCTGCCTTGTGTGTATGCGGCAGGGCAGGGCGATTCCTTGTCGTTGCTTTTTGTAGGTGATTTGATGCAGCATGATGCCCAACTTGATGCAGCCCGTCAGCCTGATGGGACTTTTGACTATGCTCCCTGTTTTGCGGAGGTGGATGCCGAGATAAGGAAAGCGGATATTGCAATAGGTAATCTGGAAGTTCCTTTGGGCGGGAGGCCTTACTCGGGCTATCCGGCTTTCAGTGCTCCCGATGAATGGCTGTATGCCATGCGTAATGCCGGATTTGATGTGTTGTTGGCTGCCAATAACCATTGTTTGGACAGAGGGACGAGAGGGTTGGTGCGAACGGTGGAAATGTTCGATTCGTTGGGAATGGATTATGCCGGCATTTATCGGGATTCATTGGAGAGGGTGAAGCGTTATCCGCTATTGGTCGGGAAAAAAGGTTTCCGCATAGCATTCCTTAATTATACTTACGGAACGAATGGCATACCGGTGGATTATCCGGCAATTGTCAATCGGATAGACCGGGAGCAAATCCGGAAGGACATTTTGTCGGCAAGGCAGATGAAGCCCGATGCCATCATTGCTTGCATGCATTGGGGAATAGAATATGAATTGTTGCCGGAAGCTTCGGATCGTGAACTGGCGGAGTGGATGTTGTCGTTGGGAGTGGATCATGTGATTGGCTCGCATCCTCATGTAGTACAGCCGGTAGAAATAGTAGATACATTGCCCGATAAGGTTCCCCATGTCGTCGTTTATTCATTAGGAAATTTCATTTCCAATATGAGCCGTGTGCATACCGACGGGGGAATGATGGTCAAGCTTCTCTTAAAGAAGTCGCCGGGAAGAGCACAGCTTGCCGGTTGCGGTTATTCGTTCGTATGGACTTCACGTCCGGCATTGAGCGGCAAGCGTAATTTTACGGTTTATCCTTCGGACGTCAGGCCTGAAAAGCTGAATGGCGTGGAGAAAAGCCGCATGGATTTGTTCTTAGGCAATGTGCGGAAGTTCTTCAAACAGTATACAAAAGGGATTTATGAATACTTTTTAGAAAGAAAATGATGGAAAAGTTTGCAGATTCAAAATAATTTCATACCTTTGCACTCGCTTTTGAAAGGGTAACCAATACGGTGACTATAGTTCAGTTGGTTAGAGCGTCAGATTGTGGTTCTGAATGTCGTGGGTTCGAGTCCCACTAGTCACCCTTTCTTGAGTAAGTTTAAAATGGTGATTATAGTTCAGTTGGTTAGAGCGTCAGATTGTGGTTCTGAATGTCGTGGGTTCGAGTCCCACTAATCACCCGTAAAAGGAAGAGGATTTTCTGCAAGGAATTTCCTCTTTCTTATTTTATTCTCCCTCATTTATTTGTCTTTTTTAAATAATTGCCTATATTTGCAAAAAAATATGAATAATATGGTCGGCAAGGTAGGTGTTATTGTTTCTATTATCCTGTTCTGCATCGGTGTTGGAGTTTATGGCTTTATCCAGCTGAATATGGCAGATAGGGGGAAGAATGTCGATTTATTGTCTTTTGTTCCGGCGGATTGTGCCGCTGTCTTGGAAACAGATAATGCTGATTTCTTGATTAATGAGTTTCCTCAAGCTGCGTATGCCATGCAATTGGATACGATTCAGAAAAGCGGGTTGTTTCCCATTGTGTTTGGTAATCTTTTTGCGGCTTCGGATAGTACCGTACATCGTTTGAGTAATGGCATTGACCGGATGATGATGAGTTTTCATTATCCGCTTTCTGCCCGTAATGTGGTCATGTATTTTCAGACACACAGTTCCGGAAAGGCTTTTTTGCAGAAGATGATGCAGAAAAAAGAAATGAAGTTTGTCCCGAAGAAAGATTCTTACCGGGGAGAAGACATTGATATTTATGCCTTGGATAACGGCGAGTTTATTTCCACGTACTGCGGGAAAGGCTTTTGTGTCGTGAGTTACCAGAAGAATCTGATAGAGCGGGTGATTGACGCGAAGAAAGAGGAACTTTCTTTGTTGAGAGATGAGGTGTTTATGGAAGGTTACGAGTCGAAAGCTGCCAATTTTATGACATTGTATGGGCATACGGCTTCATTGCCTGTGCTGGTGAAGGGACATGTACATTGCTGGAGCAGTTTCGATATCCATCTGAGCAGCGAGGTCTTTTATTTAAGCGGCTCGATGATGATTCCGGATTCGTGCAGGACGCATGTCATTGCGGAATTAGACCGGATTGCTCCTTTGGCAGAGAAAGGAGTATTGGCATTATCGGGACAGGCTGAAGTAGACTCCTGCATCTCGAAGATTACCGCTCTTCCCCAGCATACACTTTTCGAGGAGTGTGTTTCAAACTTATCGCATGACGCTTCGTTTATATTCGTTGCGGATATGGATGAGATAAAAGACAGCATCGCTTGTTATAAGCCCTATTTGCCGAGGTTTGTGGCTCGTCATGCCTCTCTTTTCCGTTCATTTATTTTTTCTGCCCAACTGACAAAGGTGGGCAACCGCCTTTCTCATATCTTTGTCTTTACGTATAAGAATTAAGAAGCCGGGGATTTGCAAATTCTTCATTTATTATCATCTTAGCTTGTTGCGCTGGAAGTGTGGTCCTGCTTTCAGGTGAAAATAGGTCATGGATACGATTGTAAGTATGGCTCCGAACAGGTATGCGTCTCTGAACGAAGCGATTTCGGCAATGTATCCGCCCAGCAGCATGCCGATTCCAAGCCCCACATCCCACGAAGTAAGGTAAGTACTGGTGGCGGTCGCACGCTGGTTGTTGGGAGCCAAGTTTACGAATAACGTATTGTAGGCAGGAAACATGGTGCCGAATCCGATGCCCAAAAGCAAGGCGACTGAAAAGAACAGGCTCGTTGTGAAGGCATAGTTCCACTCTATCAGCCAGCCGCAAGCGGTCAGGGCAAAATAGCAGAGGCATACCAGATATAGTCCGGCATTGATGACTTGCGTGATTTTCCCTTTGTCGACCAGCCGTCCGCTGAACATGCGGCTGATAGCCATGCCTACAGCCATCAGGGTAAAGAAGAATCCGGTTTCGGCGGTGATGCCGATTTGCCGGGCATACATTGCCACGTAATTGGTCGTCATGCCGTAAGGGATGGAAAGCAGAAGCAGGCTGAGTCCGGCGGGAAGCCCTTTCAATAAGATAAAGCGGTCGAGCGATATCGGTTCGCGTTTGACCGGCGGTTTATAAGGGGTCTTTACCAGGCTGGCTGCGATAAAGCCCAAGATGCATGAACCGAGTCCATAAGAAAAAATGGCGATGTAAGATGTACCTGCGCTATGAAGGAACAATCCGAACATCGGTCCGACAGACATGGCGAGGTTGTTAGCCAGTCCGTAATAGCCCAAGCCTTCCCCTCTTCGTGATGAAGGCATGATGTCGATGACTACGGTATTTCCTCCTACGGTCACCATCCCGAACGAAATGCCGTGGATGATGCGGTAGATGATAAACATGGTCAGTGCGCCGGCAAAGATGTAGCCGGCGAAAATCAATGTGAAAACAAAATAGGCAAACAAGTATAAGGGCTTGCGTGCGAAAGTATCAAGCAAGTATCCCGAAAACGGGCGGATGCAAAGTGAAGATACAGTATAACACGACAAGACAATGCCGATAGTGGTATTCGAAGCATGAAAAATTTCCGAAAGATAAAAGGGAAGCACCGGAACCAAGAGCCAAAAGCCGAAGTAGAGAAGGAAATTGGCGGCAAGGATGCAACAATAACTTGGGGTAATAAGCCGTTGCTTTTCCATAAACAGAAGTGTTAGGGTGAGGTTAATTAATAGTTAACAATTAATAATTAATAAGGACCAGCGGATGTTCCTACTCTTAACTATTAATTATTAACTATTAACTATTAATTATTAACCGTTTATTTAGTTTGCCGCTTCGAATTCTTCAAGGAAGCGGGTGTCGTTTTCCGAGAACATGCGCAAGTCCTTCACCTTGTATTTCAGGTTGGCAATGCGTTCTACGCCCATGCCGAAGGCATAGCCTGAATAAACTTTGCTGTCGATGCCGCAAGCGTCGAGTACAGCAGGGTCTACCATGCCGCATCCCAAAATTTCCACCCAGCCGGTATATTTGCAGAACGGGCATCCTTCTCCACCACAGATGTGGCAACTGATATCCATTTCGGCACTGGGTTCGGTGAACGGGAAGTAGGAAGGGCGCAGACGGATTTTGGTTTCAGGTCCGAACATTTCTTGGGCAAATTGCAGCAAAACCTGTTTCAGATCGGTGAACGATACGTTCTTGTCTACATACAGTCCTTCTACCTGATGGAAGAAGCAATGGGCACGGTAGCTGATGGCTTCGTTGCGGTACACACGCCCCGGGCAGATGACACGGATAGGAGGTTGGGTCACTTCCATGGTGCGTGCCTGTACGCTACTGGTATGCGTGCGCAGGATGATGTTCTTGGTCACATCGTCCGGATTGGTCTCTACGAAGAAGGTATCCTGCATGTCGCGTGCCGGATGGTCGGGAGCGAAATTCATCTTTGTGAATACGTGCAGGTCGTCTTCCACTTCCGGACCGTCGGCAATGGTGAATCCCAGACGGCTGAAGATATCAATAATTTGATTGCGCACGATATTCAGCGGATGGCGTGTGCCCAGTCCGATGGGATAGGCCGTACGGGTCAGGTCAATGCCCGATATGTCGGCATCCTGGTTCTCGAATGTTTCCTTCAGAGCGGCGATGCGTTCTTGGGTACGGGTTTTCAGTTCGTTCAGTTTCATGCCCACTTGTTTCTTTTGTTCGGCGGGCACATTCCGGAAATCTGCCATCAAGGCATTGATGATTCCCTTTTTGCTCAGGTACTTGATACGGAGCGCTTCCAGTTCTTCCGCGTTCTGGGCGGTCAGCTGGTCAACTTCCTGAAGCAGTTCTTCTATTTTCGTTAACATAATCTATTATCTTTTATTTTTACGTGCAAAGGTAAGGATTAAAACTGAATTTTTGCCTTTTTCTTCCGATAAAAAAGAAAACTATGCGTCTTTTGTTTCATGAATGAAAAAAAGAAGTACCTTTGCGCTGGTTTTTCAGAAGCACTAATCATGAAAAAAATTGTATTCGGATGTTGTTTGCTTGTATGGCTAATGGCTTCTTGTGGGGGTGGAAAAAAGAAGATAGACCCTTTTGAGACGCTGACAAGGCAGATAGATTCCTTACAGGTTGAGGAAGAAGCGGTTGTGGATACCGCTCCGGTCCGTCCGGAAGTGATACCTGCCACGGCTGATGAAAGTTTTGCCGACTTTTTCTACAACTTCGCTTCAAACGAAGGTTTCCAGCATTCGCGGATTGTTTTCCCGATTTCTTATTATAAAGGGAAGGAAGTGGTTCGTATCTCGAAAGAGGACTGGAAGTACGATCCGCTTTTCAGCCGCGACCCGGTATATACCGTGCTTTTCGACAGGGAAGAGGAAATGGAGTTGGAGAAGGACACGGCGGTGAGGAGTGTGCAGGTCGACTGGATTTACCTGAAAGACCGTCAGGTGAAGCGTTATTATTTCCAGCGCATCAACGATAGTTGGTTTCTGGAGGCGATAAATAAAGAGAAGCTGGCGCATGCAGAAGGCGGGAGAGAAGATTTTTTTGATTTCTACTTCCGTTTTGCCAATGATTCGGTGTTTCAGGGAGAGCGTCTGGCAGACCCTCTGTCGTTTGTAACGGTTGATCCGGAAGATGAGTTTCAGATACTGGAGACGACATTGGACGAAGGACAATGGTTTTCTTTCCGTCCGCCTTTGTTGAAAGAACGTCTGACCAATGTCCATTACGGGCAGGAAGCGGTTCCCGATACCGATTCGAAGATTGTGGAGTTCAAGGGATTCGGGAATGGCTTCAGCAATACGTTGTATTTCGAATGCCGGGGCGGAGAATGGATATTGAAACAGTTTGAGGATTTGAGTGATTGACTTATGAAAGATTTACGTGACTATTCATTGTTGCCTCATAATACGTTCGGCATAGATGTGCGTGCCGCCAGGTGGGTAGAATATGCATCGGAGGAAGAACTCCGCGCGTTTTTGATGCAAGGGGATACTCCTTTGCCGCTCTTGCCTGTAGGAAGCGGAAGCAATTTGCTTTTTTTAGGTGATTTTTCGGGGACAGTATTGCATTCTGCCATTCAAGGCATTCGTGTGGTGTATGAGAACGAGGATGAGGTGGAAGTATGCGTGGGTTCGGGTGTCGTGTGGGACGAATTTGTGGCATATGCCGTTTCCCATGGCTGGTATGGAGCCGAAAACCTTTCGTTAATACCTGGAGAAGTGGGGGCTTCGGCTGTGCAGAATATCGGCGCATACGGAGTTGAAGTGAAGGACTTGATAACAAAGGTGGATACATTATGCATAGCCACGGGTGAACATCGCCGCTTCTCGAATGCCGAATGCCGTTATGCCTATCGCCAAAGCGTTTTTAAGCGAGAGATGAAAGGATGCTATATCGTGACTAAGGTCTTTTTCAGGTTAAGCAAGAAGCCGGTGTGGCATTTGGATTACGGGAATATCCGTGCCGAACTGGAGAAAGCCCATGAGGAGCTTACGCTCGAGACGTTGCGTGCCGTGATAATCCGCATCCGGAAAGCCAAATTGCCCGACCCGGTGGAGGTGGGAAATGCGGGAAGTTTCTTTATGAATCCGGTGATTCCGTTGGCTCAGTACGAAGCATTGTGCGTGTCGTATCCTGATATGCCTCATTATCAGGCTGGAGAGGGGAAGGTGAAAGTGCCCGCCGGATGGCTGATAGACAGGTGTGGATGGAAAGGTAGAAAGCAAGGGAAAGTGGGCGTGCACGATAAGCAGGCGTTGGTATTGGTGAATTTAGGGGGAGCTACGGGCGAAGAGGTCCGCCGGTTGGCAGAGGATGTGGCGGATTCGGTAAAAGAAAAGTTCGGCATCGTGATTGTGCCCGAAGTGAATTATATTTAGTTTTTAAGTTCTTAAGTTTTAAACTCTTAAACGTTTTGACTCACAAACTTACAAACTCACAAACTCATTAGTATATGAAAATAACGGTATTGGGAAGCGGCACTTCTACAGGTGTGCCGCAGGTTGGGTGTACGTGCCCGGTCTGTACGAGCACCGACCCGCACGACAAGCGTTTGCGGTGTTCGGGACTGATAGAAACCCAAGGGGTGCGGATATTAATCGATTGCGGTCCCGATTTTAGGGAGCAAAGCCTCCGTTTGCCCGATTTCCAGCCTATTGACGGCGTTTTGATTACGCATGAACACTATGACCATGTGGGCGGACTGGACGATTTGCGTCCGTTTTGTCATTTCCGTGATGTGCCCGTATATGCCGAGCAATATACGGCAGACCGTCTGAAGACCCGTATTCCTTATTGTTTTGCCGAGCATCCTTATCCGGGGGTGCCCCGTATTCCTTTGGCAGAAGTCGAGCCGTATGTGCCGTTCAAGGTAACGGGCAGTGCGGGGCAGGAGGTAGAGGTGGTTCCGCTCCGGGTTATCCATGGGCGGCTTCCCATCTTAGGTTTCCGTATCGGCAAGATGGCATGGATTACGGATATGACTGAAATGCCGGCTGAAACGTATGCCTGTCTGGAGGGGTTGGATTGCCTGTTTATGAATGCGTTGCGCCTCACGCCTCATCCTACCCACCAGTCGCTTTCTCAGGCTTTGGAGCAGGTGGAACGCATCCGCCCCCGCAAGGCGTATTTCATTCATGCGAGCCACCAGCTGGGCATGCATGCCGAGGTAGAGGCAACGCTCCCTCCTCATGTCCGTCTGGCTTACGACGGGTTGACGGTGGAGATTGGATGATTGTATCATTGAAGGCAGAGACGCAAAAGTGCAAAGAAAACTTTTGCGTCTCTGCGTTCAATTTATTCATCAAACCGTTGCTTGCGGAGAGTTTCTTTCAGTACTTTCGACATAGCCTCGTTTCCTTCTTTTGTGTAGCGGATGTCGGTGAAAATCTGTGCCAGCGTTTCGGTATGGTTGATTTCCACAAAATGTTTATTCTCGGGCAGCGACTCTTTGTAGGCATAGATGCGGTCGATGTCCTCGGGCGAATAGTCATGGTATTGTTCTTGATGGATAATGCCTTCCAAGGGCAGGCGGTCGGTCTGGGGAGGGCATTCGTCGGGATAGCCCACGGTGATGGTGGCAAGCGGAATGACCCGTTCGGGCAGGTTCAGCACTTCGATGATTTGGTCGGGATTATAAATCGTGGTTCCCAGGAAACAGGTGCCCAGTCCGGCGGCTTCGGCAAGTGTGCAGAAGTTCTGCGTAAGCATGATGGCATCGATGCTGGCGTTCATGAACGAGAGCAGGTTGTCGTAACCGGGTTCCGCCTTGCGTTGGCGGCACCATTTCACGAAGCGGTTGAAGTCGGCGCAAAAGGTCAGCACCACGGGAGCTTCCGTCAGCATCGGCTGGTGGAAATGCGCC
>ULUG01006901.1_pt1 | contig 11941 bp, 9 predicted proteins | sample 1958331 | NCBI WGS metagenome assembly ULUG01 (sample SAMEA4835755, study PRJEB28245) | human gut metagenome | biome: gut microbiome; material: fecal sample | place: Denmark | collected 2008
GGTGATACCGGAGAAGCCGGACAACAGGGCGAAAAGGGCGACAAAGGCGACAAGGGTGACCCGGGACAGGACGGCAAGGACGGCGCAAGCGGTGCTAACGGCGCAAGCGGTGCCGACGGAAAAGACGGTGCGACGCCGAAGCTTAAAATAGGTGATAACAACTTCTGGTATGTTTCGTATGACAACGGACAGACATGGGTATCCCTCGGCGTGAAAGCTACCGGAGAGAAAGGTGATACCGGAGAAGCCGGACAACAGGGCGAAAAGGGCGATAAAGGCGACAAGGGTGATCCGGGACAGGACGGCAAGGACGGAACCAACGGTGCTAACGGTGCAAGCGGTGCTAACGGTGCAAGCGGTGCCGACGGAAAAGACGGCGCCCCAGGCAAAGACGGTATTGACGGAAAAGACGGCACAAGTGGTGCTGACGGCAAGGACGGCGTCGGAATCGCCAAAGCGGAGATCAATGCAAACGGAGAACTCGTCCTCACTTACACTGACGGCACAACAGCTAATCTTGGTAAAGTTGTCGGTGCGGACGGTAAGGATGGCCTGACCCCTTTCATCGGCGAAAACGGCAACTGGTGGATCGGTGAGAAAGACACCGGCGTGAAAGCCGAGGTGGAGGCAGTCGTTCCTGTAGGCTCCGGAAACATATCCGCATCCGCATCCGCAGCTTCACCTGCTTTGATTGCCGTAGGCTCTGTTGCGGGGCTTGCGCTGCTTGGTAACCTCGGCTCGATTTTGTACATTATACTGAAAAAGAAAAGAGGTCCGGTGTAAGGCTGAAAAACGGAGGTAACAGAATATGAAAAAACGATTTCTGAGTATCGTACTTATTTTAAGTATGATGATGTGCCTTGTGCCTACAAGCGTATTTGCCGAGGGTGAAGTGCCAACGGGCACTGCTGCAATACAATTTGGCACATATGCAATAAGTGTACTAAGTAAAAATGCGAACTCAGCGAACGCACCGACCGTGTACTTTGGGCAAAATCAAGAAAATAAGCCTGCCGCATGGCGTGTCATCGGCTATGACGGAAGCGGTGTTGCCAGCACACAGGGGAATATGACCCTTCTTGCGGCATATAACATGGGTTTGTCAAAGTTCGGCGAGAGCAACGCTTATGCAGACAGCGATTTGAAAACCGCAATAGACGCACTTGCGGGTAAGCTGACGGCGAAAGAAACCGATGCTGTTGAAAAACGGACGCTTGCAACCGGAAGCTACAACGGAGAAAATACCGATTGCGTGGAAGGTGTTGGTGCTGCGGTAAGCAATGCTGCTTTTTGGCCGCTTTCTTCAAAAGAGGCTAATGCGGTAAAAGAGGATTTGCGAATTGTGGATCCCGAACATCCGCTTTGGGCGTCAAGCTATTGGTGGCTGCGCTCCCCCGGTAGAGTTTATGACGTTGCCGCCTACGTGACTGGTTATGGTTCTGTCGACTACACTGGGTGGAAAGTCTACAAAGAGTATGGTGTTCGTCCCGCTTTTAACTTAAATCTGGACTCTGTACTCTTTGCCTCTGCTGCTGTGGGCGGAAAGCCTGACGGAGGTTTGCAGCCCGTTTCCCAAAATTATACCGGAAACGAATGGAAGTTGACCCTTTATGACAGCAAGCGCAACAATTTCAGCAGAACTACCTGGGAGGTTTCCACTTCCACCAAGGGCGGCACCGTAGAGATATCATATACTGACGCGAAAACCGGCGCAAACGAATATATTTCCGCTCTGATCTTTGATGATGTCAGTAATGTAATCTATTACGGCCGCAGCAACGCCCCCCTCACAGAAAATGACGGTACGGCACAGATTACCATTCCTGCCGGCTTTGCCGAGGGCACCTATACCATGAGTGTCTTTAACGAGCAGTATAACGGCGACTGCAAAACCGACCTTGCAAGCGGTTTTGCGGATGTCAAGCTGACGGTTGAAAAACAGTCTGACGAGCAGTTTACCCTCGCTCCCGGCGGCAGATACTATTTCGACCTTTCGGCGATGAATATTCCCGGCACGGTAAACAGCAATCTGCCGGACAGCACCCTGCACTATGTGCCTTTCACCTATGCCGGCACAGTGGATGCATATTCAGTGAAAAATGAAGCCGACAAAGATACCACCTCTTACGAACATAGCTTGTTTATTGCTGACTACGCTATGACCCACACCGTGAGTTGGAATGAACTGAATGAGAAAAGTCTGATTTACGGAAAGGACTATGCCGGCGGCGGGGTGACATACTTACTGCGAGCCCCATCTGCGGGTTTACACTATGCCTACGGTCAAAATGCCGGCGGTACCCCGGGGAATAATGAGTGGGATGTGATTTTGGACAAAGCAAAACAAGGCAACAATGACAATACAAATGGCTATGTCAAAAACTGGCAGGATATATATTCCTGGGGGCAAGATAAAGTCGCTAGCTCGTCATTCGATCGTTCACTCCGTGGATACCGATCTTCTCGCTACTGGTACATTGAATCTGCAACGCACGCGGACTCAACCTTCGGTTTCCGCCCTGTCCTTGAGCTGCCGACAGATCTCGCCGCCGACAGCCTAAAGACGGTTGAGCTGGTTTTAGGCAGAAATATGCCCGGCGAGACTTATAACCGCATCAACATCATTGTGAAAAACGGTGAGAGCTTCAAAGCCCCAGCCGCCGAAGGGCTGCCTCGGCCGGATGGTATCTCTGCAGACGCACTGCTATGGTGGAAGGACGAAAAAGGGAACTACTACAAGCCGGGCGATACCGTTCCGGCGGAAAATATAACAATCACGGCACAGTGGAAAATCAATCAGTACACAATTACCTTTGACACCGCCGGCGGCAGTGAAATTGCTCCTATTACGCAAGACTACGGCACGGCAATTACCGCTCCGGCTAATCCGACAAGAGAGGGCTACGCTTTCAATGGTTGGGATAAAGAAATTCCGCAGACTATGCCGGCGGAAAACATTACAATTACTGCACAGTGGAAGGACACAGAAAAGCCGACGGGCGAAATCAGCGTTGGCACAAACAAGTGGAATACCTTGTTGAATAATATTACCTTTGGACTGTTCTTTAATGAAACGCAGACGGTTACTGTTGACGCATCCGACAACAGCGGCGACGAGGTAAAAATTGAATATCTGCTGTCAGCTGCGGAGCTAACCGAAGCAGAGCTTTCGGGCAAGTCTTTTACCGAATATGCAGACGCTTTTAGCATTAATCCGGATAATGAATATATTATTTATGTTAAGCTAACGGACAAATCCAATAACGTTGCCTATATTTCTTCACAGGGAATAGTGCTGGACGGAACAAGCCCTGTTATCTCCGACATTGACAACGGCAAGACCTACTGTGAGGCACAGACTGTAACGGTAATAGAGAAATATATTGATACAGTTACGGTGAACGGAAAATCGGTTACACTTGACGAGAATAATCAGTTTGTCATCTCTCCGGCAGACGGCGAACAAAGAATCGTCGTTGCCGACAAGGTCGGAAATATGGCATCTGTTGCTGTAACGGTTAATGACGGTCATACTGCATCGGAGGATGACGGTGACTGTACAACGCCGGTTAAATGTATATATCACAATGATGTTATAGTTATTCCGGCAAAACAGCATGATTTTAGCGGTGAGTGGCATAAGGACGAAAACGAACATTGGCACAGCTGTCAAAACAGCGGCTGTACCATATCCGAGGCTAAAACTGCCCACAGCGGCAATGATGATAACGACTGCACCACGCCGGTGGCTTGCGAATGTGGATATGTATTGACAGCGGCAAGGTCAGAGCATACATGGGGCGAATGGGTATCCGACGGAAACGGCAAGCATACACACAAATGTACAGCTGACAGCTGCACAGCCGCCGAAACAAAAGACTGCGGCGGCGGCACAGCAACCTGCCATACCAAGGCGGTTTGCGACGCTTGTCATAATGAGTACGGCGAATATAACGCAGACAACCACGACGGCACCTTAGAGTGGGTTCAGACAGCCACCACGCATGAGAAAAAATGGAGCTGTTGCAAGGCTGTAGCTACAGCAAAGGAAAACCACAGCTGGGAAAACGGTATTTGCACCGAGTGCGGATATGGATGTACTCACAGCGACGGCACAGCAACCTGCCATACCAAGGCGGTTTGCGATGCTTGTCATAATGAGTACGGCGAATATAACGCAAACAACCACGACGGCGGCACAAAGGTGAGTGGCGATATTAAAGCCGGCTGTACCCAAAAGGGCTATACAGGAGATACCTACTGCCTGGGCTGTGAAAAGATTCTGACTAAGGGAACAGAAATTGCGGCAAGCGGTCATAGCGGCGGCAACGCCACCTGCAGAGATAAAGCCAAGTGCGATGTATGCGGTAAGAGCTACGGCGAGCTTAACCCGAAGAACCATGCAGACCTCAAGCATATTAACGCAAAAGCGGCAGCCACAGATGCCGAGGGGAATATTGAATATTGGTACTGTGACGGCTGCAATAAGTATTTCTCTGACGCAGCTGCAGCCAAGGAGATTAGCAAGGCGGATACTGTAATCAAGAAAATGCAGAGCTATCCGAAATCTCCGCAAACAGGTTATTGCACAAACCTCATACAGCTATGGCTTGCCCTGCTGTTTGTAGGCGGCGGCGTAGTTACCGGTACAACGGTTATTATCAAAAGAAGATACAACAGATAACAAAGCATCGGTTGTAGTCAAAGAGAAAGCATATAACGGATAATAAAACGCTTTAACAAAAAGCGGCTGTCTGAAGGGGCAGTCGCTTTTTACTGGGTATAAAAGCATTGAAATTTATCCTTGCTAAGCCTACCCTTGCTTTAAAAAAAGGTTAAAAATATATTTAGGCAGCTTGCAATATATCACATAGGGTTATTCCCTTTAACAGCCCTATACAAGCTTTGCTGTTTATGCTATAATGCAGTTGTCTGAAATATTGCAGTATTGAAAATATGCAGTATAAAAAGTGCCGTTGCTTCTAAACGGCGATTTCATTGGGCTGTAGCAAGGTTTATGAATCTATAGATAAAGAAAATGAAGCTGTAAATGTATTTACAAGGTGAATACTGCCTGTTGTGATAAGCAGACTGAATGGAGGAATTATAGTTGAACAGAGAAAACAAAAGAAAAAAATACGAAAAAGGCTATTACAAAACACACTCGTGCAACGAAACCTTTACCTGCAAGGTTTGCGGAAGAGAGGTTGTACCGGAGGGTGCAGGCAGCGGTCACAGAAACCATTGTCCAAACTGTTTATATAGCTTGCACCTTGATATTGAGCCGGGTGACCGCCAATCAGAGTGCGGCGGCCGTATGGAGCCTATAGCAGTGTGGGTTAGAAACAACGGCGAATGGGCTATTATACACAGGTGTAAGGTGTGCGGTGCTTTAAGCTCAAACAGAGTTGCGGCAGACGACAACCCAATGAAGCTTATGTCAATAGCACTGAAGCCGCTGACGCAGCCGCCGTTCCCTATTGAAAAAATTGAGGAAATGACAAGGCTGATGGGCGGTGACGGCAGGCTGGAGTAGCCGCTTTTTTAAACAGATTTATGTACATTTCTAAATTATGTGCCTATAAAAATCAGGCTCTTTGCCGTTGGAAAAACCGACGGCGAGGAGCCTTGTCTTATATTTACTGCCGAGATGTTCTGTGAATTTATTTTATAAAACTGTACAAACTGTATTTATAGGGGAGGTCGGTTATATGAATATACGCACAGATTTGGCACTTGAAGCAACCGAAATGGCAGGAAGCTGCAACGGTGTAAGGTTAAGCTCTCAAACATATTCCAATATGAAGGTAACAAAAATAAGGGTGCTGAATTCAGAGGGAGCAAAGGAGCTTGGCAAGGAGCCGGGCACATACATTACAGCGGAGTTTCCCAGCTTGTCAAATACTTTTCGGGACACCGACAGCCGCTTAGAAATTATAGGTGAATATATTAACGAGCTGCTGCCCGGTGAGGGTACTGTGTTGGTGGTGGGCTTAGGCAATCTTAATATAACTCCTGACGCACTGGGGCCAAAAAGTGCGGACAAAATTCTTGCAACACGCCATATCACTGGGAAAATTGCACAGGAAACAGGACTGGATAAGCTAAGAAGCGTAGCTGTAATATCACCGGGAGTTTTAGGTCAAACAGGAGTTGAAACAGGGGAGCTTGTGCTGAGTGTAGTAAAAAAAATAAAGCCAAGGGCCATTATAGCTATTGACGCACTTGCGTCACGCAGGCTTGAACGGCTAGGCTGTACACTTCAAATAGCAGACACGGGTATTTCCCCCGGTGCCGGAGTGGGCAACAACAGGTTTGCAATTAATGAAAAAACCACAGGCGTGCCGGTAATTGCTATAGGTATACCAACAGTTGTAGACGCACTGACCTTAGCAAGGGATATTATACCGGACTTTGTTTTTGAAAATGATATTAAAAGCGAAATATATCCCAAGGGACAGATGATGGTGGTAACACCACGAGAAATAGATTTGCTTATTGAGCGAGGTGCACAGCTAATAAGCTTGGCTGTAAACAGTGCACTTCATCAAAATTTTAATCTGGCAGATCTTGTTTCCCTTATTGGCTAGTAATGCAAAAGTATATTTATGCCGCCTTTTTCATATATTCTTATATGGAACAATACAGGAGGCATAATCAATGAGTAAATTAAATGGCGGCCGTTTGACAAATATATTTGCTTCATTGCTGGCGTCTGTATTGGCAGTAACTGCGGTTGTATGTACATTTATACGGATTAATGAGCTTAACGCAGGGCTGTCTATACAAATGCTGGCCTCCTCATTGTCTATGCCTCAAAGTGCAGCCGCCGCAGCTGTAAATCCGCCAAGCAAGCCGAAAACAACAGACGCTCCTGTAAACAGCACCGAACAGCCTGCACAGGCGGCAGCAGAATCAACTGCAGCAAAATCCGACGATGAAATTACAGACGATGAAAGTAAATATAAGGGTGATAAGCTCCCTGTAGTTGAACAGCATTTCGGAAGCTCCGGTGAAGATTACGGTAATTTTTCGGTTAAAAATTCTACCGACTACGACATTGATTACGAAAGCTTTTTATCCTCTGATTTAGGCTTTAAAATAGAAGATACCAAAGAACCGCAGGTGCTTATCGTTCATACACACACTACAGAGTCGTATTTAATAAACGACAACGGTTATTATTACACAGATTATCCTTTTAGAAGTAAGGATTCCTCAAGAAATATGGTTGCAGTTGGAAAGAAAATTAAAGAGGCTTTGAAGAAGAACGGCATATCGGCAGTTCAGGCTGATAAAATTCATGACGAAACCTATACCGGCTCGTATGACCGCAGTGAGCAGACCATATATGAATATATGGAGAAATATCCAAGCATAAGGGTAATACTTGATATACACCGTGACGCAGTGGGTTACGATGATGAAAGGGGCAAATATAAGCCTACATTTACATACAACGGAAAAAAGGCGGCCCAAATAATGATAATGAGCGGCTATGACCCGTATGATAATTACGGGCTGGGACACTGGCAGGAAAATCTTACCTTTGCACTGAAGCTTCAGCAAAAAGCTGAGGATATGTACCCCGGTATGACCAGACCTCTTTACTTTGGCGATTTTGCCTACAATATGTTTATTAACAACGGCTCACTGCTTATTGAGGTGGGAACAGAAACCAATACTCTTTCAGAGGCACAGTACACAGGCGAACTGCTGGGAAATGTACTTTCCTCCGTTCTTAATGATAATAAAGGCTAAAGCATACATTTTACGGAAATATGTTTATATGCATTTTAAATAATTTAATGTCTTTCTTTGGCTTAATTGTAAATTTTTCTGTATTTGCTAGACAAAGAAAAAATAAGTATTATAATAATTGTGTAATTTGTTTAGAGTAATGGAGAAATTTAATATGCTTAATAGATTTAAAAAGTTTTTTCCTGCTTTTATAATGTGTATTATAATGGCCTTGGTTTCGTGTACAACAGCATATGCGGCCCCTGAGGATTATTTAGATGATATATGGAACGGTATCAGCAGTGCGGTAGACGATATTAACGACCGCCTTGCCACAGAGCCAAATGTTACCGCAACAGAAGCACCCACGGAGTATGCAGAGCCTACGAGTCCGCCTTCGGACGCTCCGACAGAGCCGCAGTATACGCCAACAGAGCCGCAGGAGCAGGCAACAACATACCACGAGCCTGAAAATAATGACAGCTATGTTGACGATTATGATTATTCTCAGGTTTATCCTACAGAGGCGACGGAACAGGAGTATGCTCCCGAAATATTAACAGAAACATATACCGACGCCCCTTTTATTGAAAGACTGACCTCCGGCGACGGCAGCGGAAATCTATTTGTAGCGTTGGGAATATGGGCGGCCATAGTTGCAGGTATTATTATAGTGGTTTCTATAGTTATAGCTACACACAAACGAAAGAAAGGCAACGCCTAGCTTATAATAAAAAATAAATTGAATAAAGCATACAGCTCTCTGAATTGTCACAAAATCCTGTGATGATGCAGAGAGCTGCTTTTATATGCATATATCAGCGGTTATTGTTATTATCGGTGTTGTCCTCTGTTCCCATAATATCGCCTTCAATGTCGGATATTCCGTCGTCAATGGCGTCGCCTATTTCTCCCGCCACACCTTGCTGTGAGCCGTTTTCGTTTGGTCTGTCATTGTCGTTATCGTTATCGTTGCCATCTCTGTCCTTATCCTTGTTGCTGCTTCCTTCGTCTGTAGACACAGTTGTGGATTCGGTGCTCCCTGCAGCAGCGTTTGTTGCTGATGGATTGGCTGCATTAAGTGAAGAGTTGTCTGAAATTGTTCCGTTTTTGCCATTGCCGATTTTTCCACGCTCACTGCAGCCTACTATGCATAAAGAGAGAAGAATAGCAGAAGCAATTATACATAAAGCTTTTTTCATCGTTATTTCTCCTTAATATATTTTTACCAATACCGCACAGGCATTGTCATATTTTTAGTCTGACATACCTTACCGCATTATTTTATGCCCATATTTTTATGAGCACAGCCGGCTGTCATAACAAAAGCTACAGCTGCGGCAGCTACAGATAACATCGGTAGTTTCTATAAATGCAGGTGCTAATATACGGTACATTCTTATGTTTTGCTTAAAAATGAAAATAATACATATTATTTTACCGCCTGTTGCAGTGCGGATTGTAAAAATAAAAAAGAAGAGGTGAGAAGGCTGATGTGAAATTCAAGGGCTAAAGCACATTTTTAAGCTCCTTTTTTAGCTTGTTTATTATTTTTTTCTCCAGTCTGGATATGTAGGACTGAGAAATTCCCAGCATTAGTGCAACCTCTTTTTGGGTATGCTCTTTAAAGCCCATCAAGCCAAACCTAAGCACTGTTATTTGCCTTGCCCTTGGCTCCAGTTTGTTTACAGCGTCAAGCAAAAGCTTACATTCTGCCTCCTGTTCTATATTCCTGTTTACTGTGTCGTTGTCACTGCCTAAAACATCGCTTAGCAAAAGCTCGTTGCCGTCCCAGTCAATGTTCAGAGGCTCGTCTATTGAAACCTCATTTTTTAGCTGAGTGCTTTTTCGCAGGTACATTAAAATTTCATTTTCAATACAGCGTGAGGCATAGGTGGCAAGCTTAATATTTCGTTGCGGACAAAAGGTGTTTACCGCTTTTATAAGACCGATTGTTCCTATGGATATTAAATCCTCTACTCCGGCACCTGTGGCCTCAAATTTTTTTGCTATGTACACAACCAGCCTAAGATTATGTGTTATAAGTGCTTCTCTGGCTGTTTCGTCACCGTCTGTTATACGCTGCATAACCAGCTGCTCCTCCGCTTTTTTCAGCGGAGGCGGCAGTGTTTGGGCACCGTTAATGTAATAAATTCCTCGGTAGCCCAGCAGACCTTCTTTAATTTTAAAGAATATACTATACAATTTTGCCAATATCACAATAATCATCCTTTACATATTCAATTATTTCAGGGTTTACCATAGCTTTTATTTCACCCTTTAAAACATTGCTTCTGCATACGGCTATATACACCTTTTGGGGGCAGTAATTATCATTAATATATACCTCTTTTGGCAAAAATGCAGGCAATAAGCCGCTGCCGCCAATAGAGGTGTAGGGTACAAGTCTGTATTTATGCTTAAGCACTCGGTCAGGCTCACTGTAGGTCAGCAAATTGCTAAAGGCTTCCTCGGCAACCGGCTTTACTGCGTCCTCGCTTGCAACTATAACCGGATATTGACTGAATGGCTCGCACAGGGTGTTGCCTGTATCAATTTTTCCGTAAAACTGGCAGTAGTTGTCGTTGTTTATTATTTTAATTTTGCATATTTCTATACTGCCTTTGTCTTTATTTGTAAAACGATTTATAAGCCGTATTACAAAATAACAGACAACGGTGGTTACTACCATTATTACAGGTGAAATGTTGAAATACACCACGGAATTTTTTACTGTCATTCCCTTTGGAGTAAGCATAAACCACACAAACAGCATTATGCCTGCAAAGGCAAAGCTTATAAGGTAAAACAGTCCCAGATTTTTTGCAAAGCTTGCCAAGCTGTGAAATCCGCAGGTAATAAGTATAATGCAGGCTGATATTGACAGCTTTAGCAAAAGATTTGGAATAAAGCCTATGTCCGGCAGTAAAATTATTAACGAGCATGCTGCTCCAAAACAACTGCCTAAAACAGTACGGAAGGTTTTAGGCTGAATTTTTGTTATTTTTTCGACAGCCGCCAATATGAAGTAATTTATAATAATGTTAGTGCCGATTAGAACATCTATGTATATTGTTTTTGTTATATCGCTCACCTCCTTACTGTTATTATCTCACCCGATGTAAAAAAATAATGTCATATACACAAAAGCACTTTTTCAAGCTTTGTGGATATTTATAAATTATTCCACAAATAAAAGAGCAATATGGATAAATAACGGCGTCTTATGTGCAGAGGGACAACACACTAAATAAATATGCATAGGCAGTCCCTTTTATGAAAATCTATATTTTAAAGCTATATGGTCAAATTAAACTGTTTGACCGAAATTTTCTAGTAATTTTTAATATATATATTGTTGACTTTCAAAATTAAGGTTGTATAATTTTAATAGCGACACTTTGTGCTTATGCTTGGCAAGCATTGTGCAAGGGCTGACCGTTTAACGGATTATGTAAAAATGAATAATCGGTAAAATGTTTCTCCTAACCGGCGTTAAGTCCTATGTTTGTGTTGATTTTTAGGTGCCGATTTGTTATACTGTAATATAAGCGTTAGAGCTTAATTTATAAAAAGTTACTTGAAAGAGAGCCTTATGAAGTATTGTGAAAAATGTAATACAATTACAGATGAAAATGTACAGATATGTCCTAAGTGCGGCAAGGGTAAGCTGAGAAGCGGAGAGCCTGCCGAGAACTTTCCAACAGTTATTGTAAAGGCAAGCGGCTTTGAAAAGGAGCGTATTTGTGCGGTGCTTGACGACGAAGGAATTCCTCACAGTGAAAAAATAACTAAAAAGCAGTTTTCTTCCGACGCAGTTACAGGCAGCAGCTTGGCAGAGTATGAAATTATGGTGCCATATGGTGCTTATTCAAAGGCGTTTGAGCTTCTTGTAGGTATAAATGCCATTAAGGTTGAAAGTGAAGACTTTAAAAGCAGCGAAAAGCTCTCCGAAAAAACGCCTAAGATAGAGGATTTTGACGGTGAGGACTATTACAGTACAAAGAACAGAATTATAAGGATAGTTTCGGTTATTCTTTTTTTGATAATTGTAGGCGGCGTAGTGCTGGGTGTAGATGCTGTTATGGCACTGATTAAGGGCTGGTTTTAAGAATAATAACGCCTTGCGGTATTTTTGAATAAGCAGTTTTGCTTCAAGGGCTGTTAGGTATTACAGAGTAATAAATTGTTTATAATAAAT
>ULUG01097457.1_pt1 | contig 11921 bp, 7 predicted proteins | sample 1958331 | NCBI WGS metagenome assembly ULUG01 (sample SAMEA4835755, study PRJEB28245) | human gut metagenome | biome: gut microbiome; material: fecal sample | place: Denmark | collected 2008
GAGAGCAAGTGGGCGGGCATCGTCCCCGCCTCCGGCGTGATCCTGCCGGTGACCACGGTGGAGATTGAGGAGGGTGACACGGTCTTTGACGTCCTGTCCTACGTCTGCGATAAGTATAAGATTCACATGTCCTATCGCGGCGGCACGTCCAGCGGCTGCTATGTGGATGGCATCAACAACCTCTATGAATTCGATGGCGGCCGCTGGAGCGGCTGGATGTACTGTGTCAACGACTGGTATCCCAACTACGGCTGCGGCGTGTACTTCGTCAAGGCCGGCGAGGTCATTGAGTGGAACTACACCTGCGACCTTGGCTGCGATCTGGAAAACGGAGATCCCTACGGCTACGGCAAGGAATGGAAGGATAACCATGACTGATACCCGGATGCGTTTCTTCGGGAACCTGCATCCGGCGGTCAGTATGGCGTACTTCGTGCTGGTGCTGGGCCTGACACTGGCCTGTATGCACCCCGTCACGGTAGTGCTGTCGTTTCTGGGCGCCAGCTGGTTTTCCATCCGGCTGCGGGGCTGGAGAGCCTACGGCCACACCATGCGGTTTGTGGGGCCTATGTTTCTGCTGATTGCCCTCGCCAATCCGCTATTCAACCATCGGGGCGTGACCATGCTCTTTACCATCAATCACCTGTGGTACACGCTGGAAGCCGTGTGCTACGGTCTGGTGTCCGGCTGCTCTCTGTGCGCGGTCATTATGTGGTTTACCTGCTATCAGGAGGTCATGACCTCCGATAAGTTCCTGTACCTGTTCGGCAAGCCCTTCCCCGGTACGTCACTGCTGATCACCATGACGCTGCGGTTTATCCCACAGCTTCAGCAGAATCGCCGCGAGATCCGTCAGTCTCAGGCCATGTTGCAGGAGGAAGGTACGCGGCTGCTGCAAAGGCTGGGCAGTGCCCTGCGGAACCTGTCGGTGCTGCTGACCATGAGCATGGAGGCGGCGGTGGAGACGGCGGACAGTATGAAATCCCGGGGCTACGGTGCCAAGCGGCGTACCACATTCCACCTGTTCCGTTTCGATGGCCGGGACGCCCGGACGCTGGGCCTCATTCTGGCAGTGGCAGGCGTCTGCATCACCGCCCGCGCCTTCGGTCATGGGTATATGGAGTTCTATCCTGCCATGACGCCGGTGCTGCTGGGCAGTGCCAGCTATACCATGTTTGTCTTTTACGCCGTGCTGATGTTCCTGCCCGGTATTCTTGAAACAAAGGAGGCCATCAGATGGCGCTCTTACGGTTTGAACACCTGAGCTTCTCCTACCCGCTGGCTGACACGCGGGCACTGGACGACGTCTCGTTGGAGATACATAAGGGCGAGTATGTGGTGCTGTGCGGCCCCTCCGGCTGCGGCAAGACCACGCTGCTGCGCCATGCCAAGCCCGGTCTGCTGCCTGTGGGGGCAAGGGCCGGCGAGACCTTTTATAAGGACGCGCCTCTTTCCCAACTGCCGGAGCTGACCGCTGCGGCGGAGATCGGCTTCGTACAGCAGAACCCGGATAATCAGATCGTCACAGATTTCGTATGGCATGAGCTGGCCTTCGGCCTTGAAAATATGGCACTGAGCGTGCCGGTGATCCGCCGCCGCGTGGCGGAGATGGCCGCTTTTTTCGGCATGGAAACGTGGTTCCGCGCCAAGACCACGGAGCTGTCCGGCGGGCAGAAGCAGCTGATGAATCTGGCCTCGGCACTGGCCATGGGGCCAAAGCTGCTGATTTTGGACGAGCCCACCTCCATGCTGGATCCGCTGGCGGCCCGCAATCTGCTTTCTACCGTCCAGCGGATCAACCGCGAGCTGGGCGTAGCCATCCTTTTGACGGAGCATCGGCTGGACGAGGTATTCCCCGCCGCCGACCGTGTGGTGACTATGGATCGGGGGCGTATCCTGTCAGACGGTGCGCCGGCTGAGATCGCGCGGCAGCTATCCGGCAGCGCGGAAAAGAGCCGTATCTATTTCGGACTTCCCGCCGCCGTCCGCATTTTCAGCGAATTGGAGCAAACGGACGAGCTGCCCCTGACGGTACGGGATGGCCGCCGCCGCTTGGAGCGGCTGCTGCCCATCACGGCGGAGGATTCCGCGCCTGAAACCGCGAAACCTGAGAAAGAAGCAAAGCACCCCGCCGTTTTAGAGGGCAAGGAGCTTTGGTTCCGATATACCGAAAAAAGCAAAGATATTCTTCGCGGCACAGATGTAACGCTTCATCGGGGTGAGCTGCTGTGTCTGCTGGGCGGCAACGGCGCAGGCAAAACCACGCTGATGCAGGCACTGGCCGGCTTCCGAAAGCCCTATCGTGGCAAGGTGAAGCTGGCGAAGGGTCAGCGGCTGTGTATGCTACCCCAGAACGCCCGGTCGCTGTTTGTGGCCGATACGGTGGAGAAGGAGCTGCTGGACAGCGCCGGTCAGGATCAGGCCAAAGCCATGCAGATGGCGGAGAAGCTGGAGCTGACGCCCCTGCTGGCGCGGCACCCCTATGACCTGTCCGGCGGCGAGATCCAGCGTCTTGCCGTAGGCAAGCTGCTGCTGCGGGAGGCCACGGTGCTGCTGCTGGACGAGCCCACCAAGGGGCTTGACGCCTATGCCAAGGCGGAGCTGGCGCAGCTGCTGCGGGCGCTGTGCCAAGATGGCACGTCCATCCTGATCGTGACCCACGATGTGGAATTCGCCGCCCGCTATGCTACGCGCTGCGCCCTGATGTTTGACGGGCTGCTGCTCTCCGAGGGCGAGCCCCACGACTTCTTTGCCGGAAACCGGTTCTATACCACCGACGCCAACCGTATCGCGGCAGAGCACTTCCCCATGGACATTATCTGCGAGGAGGTGATCGCGTCGTGTCGAAGCTCTTTGTCAGCAAAAGAACCAGAGCCGCCGCGTGGGTGATCCTTCTGGTGCTGCCTGCCCTGATGGCGGCCTTCGGCTATTACCATAGCCACCGTCCCGCGGTCAATCCGGTGGGTTCCCGCACTTTCTGGGACTACATCATATTAAACTCGGATATTCTGCTGGGCCTGCTGTTCCTGCTGGCGTCCGCCATCCCCTTCATACTGGTATTCGATAAGAAGAAGCCCCAGGCTCGCGAGCTGGTGCCGATTGCAGTGATGGCGGCCATTGCCGTGGTAGGTCGCACCGTGTTTGAGATCATCCCGCTGCCCAACTTCAAGCCCTGCTCCGCCATCATTATCATTACGGCGGTGGCCTTCGGGCCGGAGGCGGGCTTTCTTACCGGCGCGCTGACCGCCTTTGTCAGCAACTTCATTTTCGGACAGGGGCCGTGGACGCCGTGGCAGATGTTCACATGGGGGCTGGTGGGCTTTCTGGCGGGTATCCTGCAAAATGCAGGTGTATTCAAAGGCAGAGGCCGCCGTCACTTCGCGGCGCAATGGTGGGACAGGCTGTGCCCGGAGAATACCAACCGGGGCGATTTGCTGCATTTTGTGCGGCAGCTTACCGACCACGCCCCCCTGCGGCTGTGTCTTTACGGTTTCCTGTCCGGCTTTTTGTACGGCTGGATCATGAACCTGTATTTCATCATCGGGTATGTAAGTCCCCTTACATGGCAGACGATAGGCGCGGCCTATCTATCCAGCTTCTTCTTCGATTTCTGCCACGGGCTGTGTACGTTTCTGGTGCTGTGGGCACTGGGCGACCCGTGGGTACGGAAGCTGGAGCGCATCAAGATCAAATTCGGCCTGACGGCGGAGGAGCGGAACTATGTGCTGCCGCCCTCCACATTTGAGATAGCGAGAGAGAACTATGAGTGAACGAAAAACGATCATCAGGACTGTGGGGCTGAAGAAGCACTACACCGTCGGCGGCAACACGGTCCGTGCGCTGGATGGCGTGGACATGTCCGTGCTGCAAGGCGAATTTGTCTGTGTCGCAGGCCGCAGCGGCTCCGGTAAGTCCACCATGCTGAATATGCTGGCAGGCCTTGAGCCGCCCACGGAGGGCGAGATCATTGTCCGAGGCAAGCATCATTTGGAGGCTATGGACGAGGAGCAGCGGACAAGGTTCCGCCGCCGCTATATTGGCTTTGTGTTCCAAAGCTACAACAATCTGCCCCAATACACAGCATTGGAGAATGTGGCGCTGCCACTGGCCATCCGAGGCGTGCCGGAGGAGGAGCGGAACTGGCTGGCGTGGCAGGCTCTGAGCCGCGTGGGACTGCGCGGACACGTAGATCACCGGCCTGCGGAGCTGTCAGGCGGTCAGCAGCAGCGCGTCAGCATCGCCCGTGCCATTATTACGGAGCCCTCCATCGTGCTGGCGGACGAGCCTACCGGGAATCTGGACAGCCGTACCGGCCAGGAGGTCATGGAGCTGCTGTGCGAGATCTTCCGGGAGAGGAACACCACCTTCATCCTCAGCTCCCATGACCCGCAGATGCAGTGTTACACAGATCGTACCGTCTATTTCAGCGACGGAAAGATAGAGATAGAAAATCACCACACCGGAGAGGAGAACGCACAGTGAAAAGAGAAACGGTAAAACGGGTACTGGCCCTGTTGATCTGCGTATTGATGACAGTATCCCTGCTGCCCGCCGTCGCTATGGCGGAAGAGGTCACAGAGGATGTGATAGATGACAGCACTATTGAGGCTTACACGTCTTACGAAAACGGAGAGGACGCCGGCGTCAGCGGGGTCTCGGTTACAGACGAAAAGCCCAACACGGATATCAAGGTCATACCCAGCGACGCCAACGCCCTGATCCTGATGGATACCGGCGCACAGTCCCCCAAAGGCGTTCCCGGTCAGGTGGTGAAGATCGTGCTGCCGCTGGCGGTGAACAAGGAATATCTGCCCAGCGAGAAATACATGCTGCGCAACATCAACATCTATCCCGATGTGCCTACCGACGCCAGCGTGTCCAACTGGCCCTTTGAGCTGATCTATGCCAGCGATGTGCAGCACTTAAAGGATATGTCCTACAACTCCACGGCGGAGGTGTGGTTCGAGTTCAAGATCAGCGAGTTCGCCAGCAAGGGCCGTTACGCTGTGCCCTTTAAGATCAACGCCACTGTGTGGCGGGAGGATGCCGTGAACGGCACCACCATCACCGAGGACGTGACCTTCAAGGTCAGTGCCTATGTGACCGTTACCGACAACGGCAATATGTCCGGCGTTACCACCTCCTTCGGCAGCCTTCAGGTGGCGGGTACCAACGCGGGCGGCTCCTATACCGTGCCTACCGGCACACCCAATCAGACTATCTCCATGCGGATCCCCGTGATCAATGTGGGCGGTACCCTGACCAGCGTGACGGTCTATCCCGTGGTCTCTGCCGCGCTGGACGAGTTCCCCTTCGTGATCGACTCCACCAATTTAGGCAAGTATTTCGACTACTGGGCCAGCGGCGAGGTGAAGTATCTGGACTACACCTTCACGGTGTCGCCCTTTGCCACCTCCGGCAACAAGTCCATTAAATTCAAGGCAAATTATTTCGAGAACAGCGCCCCGGCGGAGGGCTCCTTCTCCACGCAGTTTACTGTGATCGACGGCTATGACGCCTCCGCCATGTCGGTGATGGTGCAGAGCTATAAGCTGTATGTGGACGATACCGAGGTATCCGGCCTGATGGCAGGCGAGGAGACGGAGCTGCGCCTGACCCTGATCAATAATTCCAAGTATGACACGGCCAAGAAGATCATCTCCAGTCTGGTATTCACCAATTCCCCCGGTCTGACGCTGTGCGTAGGCGGCACGGATACCGCCCATGCCGATTCCATCAAGCCGGGCGGTACGACGATCCTGAAATACAAGATCATGGCCAAGCAGGACGCGGAGGTTGGCCCCGCCATGCTGGGCATCAATCTGACCTATGAGACCACCGAGGCGGTGGCCGGTAAGGCGGCGCAGAACATCATGCTGCCGGTCAGCCAGAAGATGGATGTTCTGGCCGGTACGCCGGAGGTGTACGGCACACTCAGCAAGGATAAGGAAGCTACCATCTCCGTGCCGCTGACCAACATGGGCCGCGCCAAGGCTATGAATATCCGGGTGCTGGCCACGGACGGCATGACCGCCTCCACCCCCTGTTATGTGGGCGACCTGCTGGCAGGCGGCTCCACCAGCGCCGATGTAACGGTGGGCTTCTCCAAGATCGGCGCGTTTGTGGGTAAGATGATCCTCCAGTATGAGGACGCCAACGGCGAGACGTATTCTCAGGACATCTCCGTGCCGCTGAGCGTGGCGGAAAGCTCTGCGGATACAGATGCCAACAGCGTCAACGCAAATAAAGACGGCACAGACAGCCGCTGGTGGCTGTGGCTGCTGATAGCGATCCTTGCGCTCATCCTGATCGGCATTGTGGTCTATGTCATCATCCGCTATAAGCGCGGTGAGATCGGGCCCGGTGCTGAAAACACCGCTGCCTTGGACGATTTTGACGACGACTTTGACGCAGACGGCGGCGCACCGGGCATCGGGGAGAAGCCGCTGACCTACGACGGAAGCAATAAGGACGGGAATGTATGAAGCCAAAAGACCTGTTTCGCTACGGCTGCACCAACCTGTTCCGACGAAAGACCCGCACGGCGCTGACAGCCCTGTCCATGGCGGTGGGCGTCATGTGTATCGTGGTGCTGATCTCCGTAGGTCTGGGCTATGAGCAGGCGTACCGCGAGAGCATCGAGGCATTGGGCAGCCTGACAAAGATCGATGTGACGCCCGCCACCGGCGATTACGGACGCAAGGCACTGCTGAACGACAAGGCACTGGAGGCGTTCCGGGGCATCGACGGTGTGGAGGCGGTAACGCCGGTCTATCAGCAGTCCGCCTATATCGTGTCCGGCAACTATGTCAACATGGTGCGCGTCTACGGCATCGACATGACCACGGCGGAGAGCTTCATGCTGACGCCGGAACGGGGCACGATGGCTGAGGAAGGGACACGCCTGCATCCGGAGGTCATGTTTACCGATGATGTGGCGGCCGGTCTTGCCAACAAGGCAAAGGATTGGGAACTGGCAGTAGACGAGAATGGCAACGCTCTGATCGACCTGCTGGAAGTACCTGTCCGCATGACCTTCGATTCCTCCAGCCTGACCGGCGAGCCGAAGGCCGATACCGACGGACGGGCACTGCCCTCCAGCAATCTCTATACCCTGCGGGTGACGGGCATCTGCTCCACCCTGAACAACAACTTCGCCACCGCCGCGTTCATGTCCTTCGACCGCTTGCAGGAGATGACGCAGGCCAACGCCAATTACATGGGCGCGACTACCCAGACCAAGACGGCGGAGGAGAAGGCCAACGGCCCTACCTACGACTTGGTTTGGGTGAAGGTGAAGAACGTCAACGACGTGCAGCGGATCGTCAAGCTGATCCGGGACACGGGGCTGAACACCTATTCCCTCAATGATATGCTGGAGACGGTGCGGACACAGTCCCGGCAGATCCAGGGGATGTTGGGCGCGCTGGGCGGCATCGCTGTCCTGATCTCCGCCATCTGCGTGGCAAACACCATGATGATGTCTATCACGGAACGGACGCGGGAGATCGGCGTGCTGAAGGTGCTGGGCACCGTTCGCAGCGACATCTTCAAGATGTTTCTCTCGGAGGCACTGATCGTAGGCGTGATAGGCGGCGCGGCGGGCTTGGTGCTGAGCTTTATCGCCAAGTGGCTGATACCGGTGATCTTCGCGTCCCGTGAGCTGCGGTGCGTGCTGCCCTGGTGGCTGGCGGTCTGCGGCGTGGTGTTTTCCGGCTGCGTGGCCATTGCCGCCGCATGGATCCCCGCACGAAAGGCAACGCTGATCAGCCCCAACGAGGCCATTCGCTCTGAGTGAGGTAACGATATGGAAAAGACAACACAAAACGTAAGACGCTCGCTGCGCCGTGTGCTGACGCTGCTGCTGGCACTGGTAATGACCCTTTCTCTGACGGTGCAGGCATTTGGTGCTATCGGAAATTGGCCCGCAACAGGCGATACAATCGTTGACCGCTACATACAGAACAGCGGTACCTTCTACAACGGCAATTCCGTGATCGCGCCCAAGTACAGCAACTTTGGCGGCTTTATCAATGTATACGGCGTACCCAAGGGCTCCGCCGCCAGCGCCTATATGATGACGCCGACCTCCATCGACTTTGGCGACCTGAAAAGCTCGATAAATAATACCGCCGATCTGGAGCTGAACAAAGCCTACGACTTCTCGAAGCCGATCCGGTATAACGTCACCTCTGAGGACGGGCGGACATTCTTCGCCTATGCGTTCGCCGCCGAGGCCACCAGCAAGAATACCTGGACAGATGCCGATACGCAGGAGCTGCTGGGTATGGCGAAGCTGTTCACGAACACCTTCTACCAGATCTATCTTGAGATGGATAAGATCGCCGCGTCAAAAACGGAGATCGGCTCTTATCATCCGGCCAATGCGGATATGCTCGGCACGCTGGGCTACTGGCTGGGCATGAGTACGGCCTACTTCGACCTTGATGAGGGCGAGACCAGCATGAACGGCAACCGTCTCTTTGACTCCTATGAGGATAAGTGGCGCATCGGCGGCGACGATGCCGTGCAGTTCATGCGGGAGTATCTGCAAAAGTATATTGCTAAAAAAGGCTATAGTCAGGTCAGCCCTGCCGCCCTGCGGATCATCTATGAGCAGATCGTTCCGGAATATCTTGCCTATGCTGAGCAATGCCGCGTCAAGGAGCCGGTCATTGACCGTGTGACCATCGGCGGCTCGGTGGGCAGCATCAATACCGAAACCCGCACGGTAACGGTGAAGCTGCCGGAGGGCGCAGACCGTTCCCAGTTGACCGTGCAAGTAGAGGTGGGAACCGGGCTGACCGCAAACCAAGTGGCGGGCTCTGTGACCGATGGGATTCTTGCCTATCAGGTAACACCCTATGATCCGGCCTATGGCACAAAGTACGGTGCTTTAGGTGCCACATGGCGTATCATCATCGAAACGGGTGAGCCGGACAATCTGGTCACCTCCTTCGCCGTCACCGCTGATGATGGTAAGACCCGATACGCCAAGATCAACGAGACCAACAAGACGATCTCCCTGAATCTGCCGGAGGGCACCGACCTGCGCGCCATCACGCCGGTCGTTACCCATACCGGTACGGAGGTCAAAATCAACGGGGAATCTTTTACCGGCAGCGGTTCTTTCGATTTTACTAATTCCGAGTCAACGCCCCTGACGTTGACGGTGACCAACAGCAATTTTAAACTGCACACCGACTACAAGGTGACCATCACAGCCAGAAAGTCCTCAGAGAATTACATCACCGCCTATAAGCTGGGCGACGCGGAGGGCGTGATCGATGGCGACAATATCGCCATTACCATCCCTTACGCCATGGACCTGGCTGCCGTGGAGCCGGGGATCGCCATTTCCGAGTTCGCGGTGCTCGTCGAGCCTGATACGCTGAAGGTGGGCGAAAACACCTACACCGTTACCTCTGAAGACGGCAAAGTGCGTACTTATACGGTGACCATCACCCGCACACCGGTGGCAACAGGCAACCGGATCCTGTCCTTCGCCTACGGCTCGATAGCGGGCACCATTGATCAGGTGAAGGGTACCATCACGCTGGCGCTTCCTGCCGGTTCGCCGGTCAGCTTCGTGCCGACCATTACCGTATCCCCCTTCGCGGAGGTCACACCGGCCTCTGGCGAGAAGCAGGATTTCAGCAAGCCTGTGACATATACGGTCACGTCCCAGGCCGGATATACCAATACCTATACCATTACGGTAAGCATTTCCCAGGAGCCGACGGAGAATCCCCACAAGGCAGATATGAAGTCGCTGGTCCAGAAGATCACCACGCGGTACAGCCGGACAACGGCAAGCGCCTGGGAGGACTGGGAATGGATGAACTTGGGATTCTATCAGCATAAGCGGCCCAACCTTGATAACGGCTAATCCATTGCCGAGTGCATCGTCCGGCTGGATACCACCACCAACGTGGCTATGACCAACATCGACCGTAAGATCATGACCCTGACTGCCCGCGGCATCGACTGCTCCAAGCTGTCACAGTACAACAACGGCGAGCCTTATGTTGACGCCAAGGGCAACAAGGTGGACAACCTGACTAAGGTGCTCTATAACTACCGGGGCGGCTGGACCATCAACGGCCCCATCTTCGCCCTGATTGCCCTGGACATGGGCAACTACACCATTCCGGCGGACGCGTTCTGGACGCGGGACAAGCTGCTGGAGACGATCCTGAACCACAAATACCTGTCGGACGGCTTCGGCCTTGACATGGTCACCATGCTGATGCAGTCCATCGGCCCGTACATGGATGATCCGGTCTATGGCGAACGGGTCAGGGCCAAGCTGGACGAGGGCCTTGAGATCGTGCTGGACAGCTTCGGCAGCAAAAACGTTTATAAAAACCCCTACGGCGTGCAGTGGGGCGGCGTTTACACCTCCGAGGGCTCGGCGCAGATCGTGTGCGCCATGTCCGCCATGGGCGTGGACTGCCACACCGATCCCCGCATGTCCAACGGTACCCAGAGCGCCCTGACGGCCCTGCTGGACTACGCGGATTACAGCGAGGGCTACTTTGCCCACACCAACACCACGCCCAAGAACGCCATGGCCACCTATCAGGGCTGCTATGCCACACAGTGGTATCTGGGCTTCCTGAATAACGGCGGCGCGGGACACCCCTACTCCCTGTATTACCGGCAGGTTGATTTCTCCCGTAAGCTGTCCACCGAGGCGGACATTACCTCCTTTACGCTGGAGGGCAAGCAGGGCGTGTTTACCACGGAGGGCGGAGACAACATCATCACCGTGACCCTGTCTGCCGGTACGCCGCTGAACGATATGCACCCGCAGCTTCAGCTGTCTGACTATGCCACGCTCCTTGCACCAGATCTTACCGGCGGCATCACCTTTGTGAAGGATACCAAGACCGCCTTCACCGTGCAGGCGGAGGACGGCAAGACCACCAAGACCTATTATGTGGTAGTCAAGCTCTCGGATAAAGAAAAGCCCTCCGGCGCGGAGATCTACACCGATACCATTATGCTGAAGGACGCCAATATCCTGCGGGATCTGGATATTCTGGGCAAGAATATCACCACTGGCGTGGACAGCACGGATATTGAGCTGCTGCTTGACGCAGGAAAAGACACCTCAAATCTGATGATCTACGCCCGCCTCTCCTATGGAGCCACCGCCTCGCCGGCACTGGACGGGAAGAAGGGCATGAACCTGTCGGATTGGACGACCTTCACCATCACTTCCGGCGACGGGACGAATACCCGAACGTACCGCATCAAGGCCACGGCACGGACGCAGGCGTCTATCTCCGCCTTCAGCCTTACCATCGGCGGCACGGTCTATGAGGGCGTTATTGACAACAAGGCCAACACCATTACCGTGTCCGGTGTGGACGACAGCAAACTGTCAAGCACCTCCTTCGCCCCGGATGTGACGCTTGGGCCGGAGACGCTGGTCTGCTCTCCTGCTCCCGGTCTGGCGCAGGACTTCTCCCGCACGGTGCAGTACATCGTTGCGGGCAATGAAAAGGTGCTGTCCCGCACCTATACCGTCTCCGTGCTGAATAAGGCGGGGCAGTTGATCTCCGGCAGCGGCGGTGGAGGCGGCAGCGATCCTGTAACGCCGGCCACCGGCGCGAAGATCACGGCCTTTTCCGTGTTGGGCGTGGACGGCGTCATCAACCAGAGCGTAGGTACTATCACCGTAACGCTGCCTGCCGGTACGAACGTGACGGCGGTAGCCCCCTCCGTTACAGTGACGGCGGGCGCGGTGGTCAGCCCTGTGCCCGGCGAGGTGGTGAACCTGACCGTTCCAGTGGTCTACACCGTGACGTTGGGCGAGGAAACCAGCCGCTATACCGTCACCGTGACCTTCGAGCGCAGCGTTTCCCAGCAGCTTTGGGACGAGCTGGGCAACAACTCGGATGTGGCGGATCACC
>ULUG01068965.1_pt1 | contig 11845 bp, 9 predicted proteins | sample 1958331 | NCBI WGS metagenome assembly ULUG01 (sample SAMEA4835755, study PRJEB28245) | human gut metagenome | biome: gut microbiome; material: fecal sample | place: Denmark | collected 2008
CGGATCCATGGGCGGAGACGACGGCTATAAAGTCGATACCGAAGCCCAGTGTAAGAATGAAGGTTTTGTCAGTTCCTGTTCAACAGGATACTGCATGGACAAATCATGCCCATATAATCCTAATTACGGAAACTGCTTAAAAGAAAACTGTCCCGGCAACTCGTCAACAATCTGTACCGGCGCCATAGCCGGCCAGAACGCCTGTGGCGAAAACTGCAAAAAATGCTGTGACGATTCCTGTCCGGCCGGTTCCAAAAATTATACCGGTTCCTTTGCTTCAAAAACGGAATGCGGAAACAACTGCTACAACTGCAACACAGCCTGCCCAAGCGGCAGTCTAGCTTATTCGGGGGATATAGTATCCTATAACGAGTGCGGACAAGCCTGTCGAAGCTGTAACACCTCATGTCCTTCGGGAACTTCAACCTCAAATCCCGGAGGATGCGGCGGCTCCACAAGTGACGAATGCAACACCAAAACCTGTTACTATCCTTTTCAAGCTTGTTGCGACAATTCCTGCGAAGGCGACAAGAGCGGACAATGCCCCAGCGGTTACAGCGAATGGACGTCTACCGACGGCTGCGGCAACACCTGCTACAATTGCAGCTGCGACTTGTCTTATTGCGTTTCCGACTGCGAGGAAGATTCAAGAGGCGCCACGCTCAGACTAAAATACAAAACCTGTACCATGAGCAATTGGGAAGCTACCAGTACAACCCACTATATTTTCAGGTCAATGGGCGGTTATTGCGTTAACGTAACCGGCGGCCGATGTATGTATGACGGCAGCTACTGGTGCAGCTGTTAGAAAAAATTTTAATCTCCAACCAGCTTTTCAATGTCGCTGACATAGGTAACGTCCCAGAGGGTTTCGGCGGAAGGCGCTTCGACCAGCGTGGTATAATCCTCATGTTCCATAAAAACCGGACGGAGATCGGCGTTTTCCGGCACAAGGTCGGCAACGCCGTACAAGGCTTTGCTCCATATGACCGGGTTATGCTTAACGCCTTTCCAGGAAGCGATGCAAAGCTGTTTTTCCTGTCCCTTGTTATAAGAAGCAATCATTTTATCGATAAATCCGGCATCGACATTCGGCATATCCGCAGGCAGCAGCAAAGCGCCGTCACAGAAAGCCGGGACCGATTTAAGCCCCAAATTCAGCGACGTTTTAACACCGGCACGGTAAGCGGGGTTGTAAATGACGTTGACGTCAATGTCTTCCAGAAATTCTTCCATTGCTGCGGCCTGATTGCCGGTAACGACAAAAACAGGGTTGGCCTTTGATTTAATGGCGGCCTCCACCGCCTTGAGAAACAGAGGCTTGCCCTCTTTGGTTTCAGCCATAAGCTTGTTGCGTCCGGCCCGGCTGCCAACGCCGGCGGCAAGGATAACGGCGGCAATGCCCGCTTTGCCCTTGGACTGGTTTTGACCGGCAGCAACCAGATTTTCCCTTTCGGCAGGCGTCAACGTACCTCCCGAAGGAAGCAGAACATTCTGCGGACGAGCAAAGTCGTATTCGTTTATCTTGTCATTGACAACAGCCAGTTTAATATAATGAACGGCCAAGGGCGACTCCGTCACGTCAAAACGAAACGGCAGGCTGATGATTTTCTGCCCGCGTTTGTGCGCGATAATTAAATCGGAAGCTCCCACCTGAGGAATTGTCAGATTAACGATTTCGTCTGCAAAACTGCGGACAGCAGAGGGAATAACGTCATTTTTATAATTGCTTTTCAGTCCGGGCAGGATGAAAATCACGTCGTTTTTGTCGGCAACGGCTTTTTCGACGGCATCAGCCACGGCTTCGACCGTATGCGGCGCATAATATTCAGCATGATAATCAAGCTGAAGGTCGGGAAAATTTTCAACTAACTTACGCACAACCCCGGTAAAATGAGCGGTTTCGGCCGCGTCATTATAAAAATTGGTATAAATCAGAGCGGTTTTGCGCGGTTTTTGTTCGGACACCTGCAACAAATCGACGTTTCCGGACAGGCTGAACAAAATATTGTCCACCGCAGCCTGCTCGGCCAGCGGCGTCGTAAGTTCCAGAAGAGCAATAACTTCGCCGGCCGCAACATAGACGTAGGGCGGCACGGTGTTTAAAATCAAGTTATGTGACTGGCGGTTAAATTTGGCGACCCGGTCATCGGCGCAAAGAAAAACACCGTCAACCGAAGCGGTTATCTTGCATATGCCGTCATGACCGACGGCATAAGCGGTGTTTTTGCCGCAGAGCTTGGCCGCAACAATACCGAGCGCCGCTTCCAGCGTCAGATCGTTTTCATCCATAAGGGCGCCGTAGACAGACGGAACACCGCTGATTTTGAGCCGGATTATATCTTCTTCGTTCAGAGTGTGCCCTTTTTCCAGTACCATTCCGTCCAGGCGGATTTCCTCAAAAATCTTGACCCCGAGGGCATGGTTCAAATCAAATTCCTGACATTTCATCGGCATTGTTCCTGTTGACAATGGTTATAATATAAGCTGAAAATTCTTAAAATATAGCAAACACGATTCACTAAAAAAGGGAGCCGAAGCTCCCTTCCCTATCTGTCTGCAAAAGTATAACTCTCAAGGGTGCGATTGTTGTCGTCCTTAAGATAAACATATCCTTTTTTTGCCAGGACAACCACGGTAACCGTATAATGGCATAACCGGCTGCCACGAAGGATATAGCAATCATATACCCTGCCCCGGCTGTTTACGGTAAGGGCATGTTTGCCCAAAGCGGCAAATCTGCCGTCTCTTACTTCCCAAACATACAGATACGGTCCCTGACGCTCAATCTGCATATTTGACCAAGTCAGACTTTTGAGCGGGCGCGCATAAGGCTGGTGTATGACAGTACCGTAATCGCTGACCCTGGTCGGACGCATACGGCGCACTCGATTATACAGGCTCTCATAGCGCTCATAAATCTGAACCGCACCGTTCAGATTTCCCAGAAACTTGTCCATTTTCGTTTGTGCCAGAGCACAGGATGCCAACGCGCAAAGCATCATCAACATCCAAAATTTTTTTGCTTTCATATATTTAAATTTTTAAATTTCACAATAAGAAATCAGCCCACAATAATCATCAAATCAGGGTGTTAGAATAACATATTTTAACAGGGGTGTCCACAATTAATTTTTTGTCTATTTTTTTAACAAGCCGCGGGCGAAGATGACAAGCTGTTGCCGGCTTGACCGTATTATTGGCTGCGGCACGAATCTTTGTTGACGTGCGATGCTTTCTGCGTGCATATCGTGAGGCCATGCCTTGTGTCTATGGATGCCCTGCTCGACCGAGGAATGCCGGATCAAGTCCGGCAATGACAGAGGGAGTGTGTGGGCTTGACCGGGGAATCCATGAGGGAGATGTCCGGGACAAGCCCGAACATGACATAAAGAAAAAGCAGCCCGAACATGACATAAAGAAAATATAAGTTCGGGAGTAACGGAAGAAGGTGCCGGAAAATGACAATAACCGGATTGTTCCGCTCAATGGACACCTGCTCTGCAAACAGGATATCCGAAAGTATAAAAAACAGGTTCTCATTTCTGAGAACCTGTTTTCCCATATGAAGAAGATTACTTTCAGCTAACTATCAGAATTTATATTTAGCGTTGAATAATCCGGTGTGATCCTCGTAGTGATCACGGAATCTGCCCTCGTAACCGAGAGACAGTTCGACGTTGTCATTGACGTCAGCCGTCAGTCCGACACCGGCTTCAACGCCAAAGCGGTCAAGAGCCTGTCCGTTTACGGTATAGGCTGAACCGTTTGCCAGCGTTACAACCGAGCTGCTGTCGTCGTTGAACATGTCGTAGGTCATCGCCAGACGGGCTTCCGGACGCAGATTCATGCCGTTGTCCAAAGCGAAGTCCTTCTTGATGCTGGCGCCGACGACACCGGTCAGGATGTCGGAGGTGTTTTCGCCAACCTTCTGTCCGGCACTGTCACGATAACCGTCCTGACGAATGTTGACATAGCGCAGGCCGGCTTCCGGAGTCAACATGGCGCCGCAAAGGTCAATGTCATATCCGGTCATTGCCTGCAGCCCAATGCTGTCAACATCATAATCGGCGCTTACCGGCATACCGGCGACATTCTTCTTCTCGCTGTAGTCAGACCAGCCGTAAGTCGCAATTCCGTTTACGAACCAATTGGAGGGTTTATACTCGCCGTAAGCGATTGCCGTATGCGTGTCAACATCGGTCTTTCTCATGAAACCGTCGATATCCGAAGACGTATAGGCATAACCGATACCCAATTTTACGTCATCATTGACGTATTTTTCGGCACCGAAAGCAATACCTTCGCTGTCGGCATCAAAGCCTCTGGCCTTGCGGGTATCGTCAGCCTTGGAGTGGTTGAACAGCCCCTGAACCCACATGGCACCGCGTTTGAAAATGCTGTCGCCGGAGGACATTCCTTCATTGCCGGTTACAATCGAACCGCCGCTTAAACGGCTGCCGACGGCGGCAAATACCTGATTGGCGGTTTCGGTAGCATTGGACTGGACCATCGCCGCGGTTTCAGGCGCAAGAGCCGTAACGGCATTGACCAAAGCGCCCTGATCGGTTTGAGCCAGCGTGTTCAGATGCTCGGCCATCGCACGGGAAGCTCCGGTCAGGGAAGACGCGTCAGAATTGCCGCCGACCCAGGCATTGACGGTATTGGCGTTGGAAACCGTACCGCCCGCGTTAACAACCGCGGAAGCAACTTCGCCCGAATCTTTTTTGGAAACATTCAGGGTATTCTGCGTATCTCCGAACTCAACATTGTACAGCGTATTGCTGTTGGAAAGTTTCAGACCTTCTTCGCCGCGGTCCACAGAACCCTCTTTTACAGAAACTTCATCAGCAAAAGAATAGGTTCCCTCGCCGGCGTCAATGCCGATAACCGGATTGATGACAGCCGAACCGCCCTCGCTCAGATAGGTTTTGACTGAACCGCCAACTTTGCCGCCGGCTGCCTCTTCAACATTATCGACATTAAACGACAAAGCTGAACTATCCGCAAGCGTTACGTCGCCGGTCAGGGTGCTGGAAGCCAAATCCAACACGCCGCCGTTGCCGACTTTGGCATCGGCAGTATAGTCAACACCCAGTTTGGTCGTACCGTAAGTGGTCAACTGAGAAGTTTTCAGATTTTCGCTGTCCAAATCCAGAGAAGAACCGGCACTGACATAAATTTCATCAGCATTAGATTCCTCTGCAACCAGAGACGAAGCGGCGACATCGGCACTGATGTTGAGTTCGCCGCCATCAAAACTGGTCATGTGCGCGGCGGAATCAAGAACCGTAATATTGCCGTTATTATCGATTTCGCCGTTCAGAACACCGGCCAAATCGATATACCCGTTATTGGTTACCTTATTGCCTTCGCCCTCAATGTTCAGGGTTGCCCCCTGATTGACGGTCAACAGGCCGAGATTGTTATCAATATTACCGTTAACCGTACTGTTGCCGTTGAATTCGGCTTTCGGCGCGGCCTTAAGTATAGCGGCGATTTTTTCTTCGCTGTCTTCTTTTGCCGGTGTATTTTTGCCATCTAATTTCAGACTGCCGTTTAAGGTGCCGCCGTTGGAGACATAGCTGCCGCCAGCCGTTTGTGTGTCATAGCTTTCATCATTTCCGGCTTCGGCCAATGCAGCGCCTGAAATCGTGATATCTGTTTTTTCGGCATTGATGATACCGTTGTTAACCAGCGAACCGGCAACATTAAATTTGGCATTATCGCCCGTCGGCTCTTCATCAGCTGCCGCACCGCGGTTCATATCCCGAATCAGATTCAATGTGGCATTGTCGGCAACTACAACCGAACCGCCCTGTTCAACGTTGGTCTCACGCGAGGCGATAATACCGACGGCATCTTTCAGAACATTGACAATGCCGCTGACATTAAGGGTTGATTTTTCAGTACCATCATTCTTGGAAGCCGCACGGATCAGGGCATCTTTGCCGCTCATGTTAACCGTACCGGCAACGTTGATTTTTCCATCAGGATAACCGGCGACAATCTGAGCACCGTCGGCGATATTAACCGTTGCGCCTTCTGCAATGTCCACTTTGCTCAAACCCTGCAGAATGCTGCCTGACTGCCATTTCGGGTTTTCCGGGTTGGAAACTTCCATTTGACCGGAAGCATTAACAACCGCGCCTTTGCCAATCGTCAGGTCGGTAACGGCAATACCGGCGCCGTCCGTAATACTAACGTTTGCATTTTCGCCGAGAACAACCGTCCCTTCACCATTAGCATTGCCAATACCGTTAAACTTTCCGTCCGGCGCGCCGCTCATCGAAACATTGCTGTTGGAAATGCTCAACGTATTGTCTGCACCAAGTTCCAAACGCGCGGGAGCGTTTCCGCTGTTGGCGATATTGACATCGGCACCGTCTATTGCAGTATCAATTGCAACATCAACCGTACCTTCAACATTGACAGCGCTGCCATCTTCGCCGGAGATGTTAAACTGCGATTTGGCATGTTCTCCGCCGCTCGCTGCGATTTTGTTATTACCTTCAAATGTTACGGTTTTGCCGGCGGCAATCGCCAGCTTGGAAGTATCGCCTGAAGCGCCTTCTGTTCCGCTTTCGCCATCTGCCGCCTTATACAGGCTGATACGGGTTCCGTCTTCAAAAGTCGTGTTGCCGACCTTGAAAGCCGTCGTGTCGTTATCAATTACCAGTGCACCGTCCGCTCCGACAATATCAGATTCGCCGTCGCCTTTTTTGACGGTCAAATCAACAGCGCTTAAATCAACGTCAGCGTTGCGCGTGGAAGTCAGATAGCCTTCAACATTCATTTTTGCGGCTTCGCCTTCATTGGCGTTGAATTTTGTCTTTCCTTCAAAAGTTACAAAATCTCGGAAAGTATTTTCGCCGGAGACGGAAATTTCGCCGGCGTCAGCAAAACCGACACGGCTTGCATCGGCTTCACTGGTACCTTCCGCCTTCAAGTCGAAAGTAGCGTCTTTTATGGTTGAACCGGCTTCTACCATAAAAGTATTGCCGGCAGTTGTTTCTACATTGCCGGTATATTCTGCAGCCAAAGCATTGGCGGCAGTCAGCAGGACTGCCATAGACGCTCCGGCTAAGAGTGTTTTTTTCATTACAATTTTCTCCCAACTAATGTGGTTTAAAAGGAAAATAACTTTCAGACATCACTCTAAAAGTATAATGAATTATACAAGCTAAATTTTAAATAGCAATAGATTATACAATTAAATATTTAACGATATAACAGGGCATATCGCAAAAACAGCACAAGCCCTGATTTTGCCGGGGTTTCGACTAAAGATAACAGATTGGATAAAATAAACGGAATCAGCGGTTGCCGATAACAGAATCGATTACGGCTTCCACAATATTCAACTCTTTTTCGTTCATGGAGCGCATTTTTATCGACATCGACTCAAGACGTTGCAGATGATTGGAGGGAAAAGCGGATATCCTCCGGCTGACAAATTTCGGATAACCTTCGTCATCTTCGGACGGCTCTATAAAATTTTCGGTTTTGGACAAAGTTCCGGCAAAAAGCTCATCCATGCTCACATTCAAAACATCGCACAGATTGATAACCTGTTTCAGATCCGGCATCGTCCGGTCATTTTCAAGATTGCCGATGGTTTTGAAATTACAGTTCATTTTGTCGGCAAGCTGCTCTTGCGTCAGATTGTTGGCCTTGCGAAAAGCCTTGATTTTGTAGCCTATCTTGAAAATATTTTTATTTGGTAACACCATTGCCTTTTTCCTCTTCGATGTAAAATATATTATACATCGAGAGCGGCTGATTACCCACTATACTATACATTAAGAATTATATGTATAATAGATTATACACCGATAACGGCCAATATTTCGCCCGAGCAAAACATAAGGTTTATTCACACAGTAAAAAAGCCTCCGTAACAACGGAGGCTTTTTTGAAAACATACCCGATGATTAACGTTTCGAGAACTGGTAAGAACGGCGGGCTTTGGCCTTACCGTATTTCTTACGCTCAACGGTTCTGTCGTCGCGGGTCAGGAATCCGGCTTTTTTCAGGACAGCGCGGAGTTCCGGCTCGTATTCGTTCAGGGCTTTGGCGATACCGTGTTTGATAGCGCCGGCCTGACCGGACAAACCGCCGCCTTTTACGGTGCAGACAACGTCAAATTCATTAACGCGGTTAGCTACCTCGAAAGGCTGGTTGATAATCATTTTCAGAACCGGGCGGGCAAAGTACTGATCAATGGACTTGTCATTGATGGTAATGTTGCCTTTGCCGGGTTTAACCCATACGCGGGCAACAGCGTCTTTTCTCTTACCCGTGGCATAAGAACGGCCCTGTTTGTCACGGCTGGGCTTTCTGGCAGCTTTAACTTCGGCGGTCGCAGCCTTAATTTCGTTCAAAGATTCTAATTTCTCAGCCATTATAATGCGCTCCTTTTATTCTTTTCGTTCCAAGAAGCGATGTCCAAAACCTCAGGGTTCTGAGCGGTATGCGGATGCTCGCTGCCTGCATAAACTTTCAACTTGGTCATCTGCTGACGACCCATCGGATTGCGGGAAATCATGCGTTCAACAGCTTTCTCGACAACTCTTTCCGGAAAACGGCCGGACAATACCTTGCCGGCTGTGGTTTCTTTAATGCCGCCGATCCAGCCGGTATGTTTGAAATATTTCTTCGCGGTCAATTTCTTGCCGGTCAGCTTTACTTTGTCGGCATTGATAACAACGACATAGTCGCCGCAGTCCAGGTTCGGAACATAGGAAGGCTTGTTTTTGCCCTGCAGAATTTTGGCAATCTGAGCTGCCATACGACCCAGAACAACACCTTCGGCGTCAACGACATACCATTTTCTTTCAATGTCAGACGGTTTTGTTGCGTAAGTGTTCATATTTATCTCTCTTATAAAGATGGTTATTGAATTCGAAACGAATATACAGGAATAAACATGAATGTCAACAATAAAAAATCGTTTTTTTTCAACAAACTAATCAGAGGTATTATAATACCGCTCATTAACATCTTGTTTTTGCTTTCTTTATGCTCATTATAAGAAAAAGCTCCGCGAAACAAATCGGGAGCTTTTCTTAAATCGGTTATATTTTCATTTACAAGGCTGATAGAGGCCTTGTCCATCTTTGCGGAAACGCTTTTCAACCGCACTTTCATTTGTCTGTTCGCCGTCATCGCACCAGTCATAGGTTTTGAACGTACAAACGACCTCGCCGTCCGGCATTATTCCTTCCCAAACAATCCATTCCTGATGTCCGTAATTTGAGTTATTATGCTCTTCGCAACTTTCATCAACTTTTACCAGACAACGCATTTCGCCATCTGCATATTGATAAAGCCCCGTGCTGCTCAAAATGATTTCATCATACCATATCCCATTACATCCACCAACATAAGTGAGTTTTTGCTCTTTTTGCAAAAACAAGTCATGGTCTTGGGTCTGAAAGAGATTGGAAAATTTATCTCCCAAGAGCAGTTCCGGAGACGGCCTCAGCCAAATACCCAAAACATATTGGTATAACTCTTTCTCATCTACCAGCACATAGCGATGCTTAATTAGCTTTACGGTTCCGGCTTCATAGCAAAATAAAATCAGAAATTTTCTTTCCGTTTCATCCCTTGCGGCACCATCCGAAGTCCAGCAATCCGTATATTCTGGAATCTCAGAGAACTGTGATTTTGCGGCATCATAAGCAACTTCAAGCATCTCTATCTCTTCACGGCTCGGAAAACTCAGACCATATTCTGAACGGATTGCTTCCGCCTCCTTTTGGGTAATTCGTTGACCGAAAGACCGATGAAGAGGGATGTAAATTTCAGGCACGACATAAACACCGTCAACCGTTCTTTCCATGCTTTTATAATGCCATGGCTCTTTAATCTCGCTATCTGTTCTGAAACTTTCAGAATAGCGTACGATTTTATTTTTTGTTTCCATACAAAATAAAGTTTAAAATTATACAATAGAATACTTATTCACTCTGAGCGGGAGAGTGGCGCAAATTTTCTCTTTTGTCAATGTTTATCTAAATGAGAGCCTTGAGTTCATAAAGTTTTTCCAGCGCTTCGCGCGGCGTCAGCTCATCGGGATTAACGGCTTCCAAAGCCTCCTCCACCGGCGAAAAGCGTTCGACTTCCTCTTCCGCGACCTTTTTCTGCACAGAGGCAAAAAGCGGCAAATCGTCGGCCAGATCATTTATCTTCTGGTTTTTCTTGTCGTGTTCAAGGGCGTCCAAAACCTGTTCGGCGCGTTTGATAACCACCGACGGCAAACCGGCCAGCTTGGCAACGTGAATGCCGTAAGAACGGTCGGCGGCGCCGGGAATAACCTCATGCAGAAAAACGACTTCGTCGTTGAACTCTTTGATTTTCATGCAGTGCAGCGACATACGGTTTAGTTTGGAAGTCAGCGAGGTCAGCTCGTGGTAATGCGTGGCAAACAATGCCCGGCAGCGGTTTTTTTCATGCAGATGTTCAATGACTGCCCAAGCTATCGACAGACCGTCAAAAGTCGCCGTACCGCGGCCGATTTCATCAAGAATGACAAACGAGCGTTCATCCGCCTGATTCAGAATGCTGGCGGTTTCGACCATCTCAACCATAAAGGTCGAACGGCCGCGCGCCAAATCGTCCGAAGCGCCGACACGGGAAAAAATCTTGTCGATAACGCCGATATGCGCGCTTTTGCAGGGAACAAAGGAGCCCATCTGCGCCATAACGGCAATGATGGCGTTCTGCCGCAGGAAAGTCGACTTACCGGCCATGTTCGGACCGGTCAGCAGCCAAATCAGCGAACTGTCGTCGCTCAGGCAGCAGTCGTTGCCGACAAAAGCGCCGGCATGGTCACGCTCTATCGCCTCTTCGACAACCGGATGGCGCCCGTCTGCCACGTCAAAGACCTGAGAATTGTCCAGAACCGGACGGCAGTAGTTTTTTTCGACGGCCAAATCGGACAAAGCCGCGCCGACGTCAAGCTCCGCCAGCGCCTTGGCCGTGCGCGAAATGTCATCGGAAGCAATCGTGACGTCCTGAACCAGATTGTTGAATATTTCAATTTCCATCGCCAGCGCCTTGTCGGCCGCACCGCGGATTTTATTTTCCAAATCGGCCAGTTCGACCGTGGTAAAACGCGAAGCGTTCAAAACCGACTGACGGTGAATGAACTCTTTGTTTTCCAGCATTTCGGCGGCAAACTTGCTCTGCACTTCGATAAAATAGCCGATAACGTTGTTGTATTTGATTTTAAGGTTCGAAATACCGGTGCTTTCGGCATATTTGTTTTGCAGTTCCACAATCAGCTTATGGCTGTCGTCCTTTATCTCCTTAATCTCGTCCAGCGGCGGATAATAGCCCTTTCTGACAAAACCGCCGTCACGCGCCAGCAGCGGCAATTCTTCCTCCAGCGCACCGTCCAAAGCCGAAACCAGATGGTCGTGATAGCCGAGCCGGTCGGCGACGGCCTTCAGAGCTTCAGGAAGTTTTTCCAGCAAAGCTTCCGCTCCGGCCGCCGAAAGCAGATTTTTGATTTTCGGAATAGCCGCCAGCGTCGTCTTGATATTGGCCAGATCGCGCGGACCGCCGCGGCCGAGCGTCAGGCGCGAAACGGCACGCTCGACATCCGGACAGGACTTGAGCAGCGCGCGCAAATCCTGACGGATGTTTGAATTGTCGTTAAAAAACTCGATAATATCCAAACGCTTGTTGATTTCTTCAATATCCAGCAGCGGATTGGCAATTCGGTTGGCAAGCAGGCGCGCACCGGCACCGGTTACCGTACGGTCGACAACCGATAGCAATGAAGCTCCCTTGTCGCCGATCATGGACTCCAGAAGTTCCAGATTGCGGCGGGGGG
>ULUG01083975.1_pt1 | contig 11831 bp, 8 predicted proteins | sample 1958331 | NCBI WGS metagenome assembly ULUG01 (sample SAMEA4835755, study PRJEB28245) | human gut metagenome | biome: gut microbiome; material: fecal sample | place: Denmark | collected 2008
CAGAAGTGCGAGCTGAGAAACCTTTGACGACACGAAGAGCATTGCAGAACCGTTCTTGCAGGCAGCTACGCATGCGCCGCAACCGATACATGTAGCGCAGTCCATTGCCTCGTCGGCAGCCTCTTTCGGGATGAGGATTGCGTTAGCGTCCTGCGGCTGACCTGTGCGTACGCTGATGTAACCACCGGCCTGGATGATCTTGTCGAATGCGCCACGGTCAACCATGCAGTCCTTGATGATTGGGAATGCGGCCGAACGCCACGGCTCAACTGTGATCACGTCACCGTCGTTGAAACGACGCATGTAGAGCTGGCATGTCGTAGCTCCGGTAGCAGGTCCGTGGGGATGACCGTTGATGTAGAGCGAGCACATACCGCAGATGCCCTCACGGCAGTCGTGGTCGAACACGAAAGGCTCCTTGCCTTCTTCTATCAGCTGCTCGTTGAGAATATCAAGCATTTCGAGGAAAGATGTATCACCGGGGATATCTTTCATCTCAAAGGTATCAAAATGACCCTTTGCCTTAGGACCGTTCTGACGCCAAACTTTAAGTGTGAAACTTATATTTTTGTCCATAATTGTATGTTCTGTGGTTGTTTATTAATTCTTGTAGTTACGTGTCTGAACCTTAATAGCCTCATACTCAAGCGGTTCCTTGATAAGTTCAGGTGCCTTGGTGTCGTCGCCCTGATACTCCCAGCAACCTACGTAGAAGTAGTTTTCATCGTCGCGCTTAGCCTCGCCGTCCTCAGTCTGATACTCCTCACGGAAGTGTCCGCCGCAAGACTCGTTGCGTGAAAGTGCGTCGTAAGCGATGAGCTCGCCCATAGTGATGAAGTCGCGGAGGTGGATGGCCTTGTCAAGCTCGGTGTTGAGACCTTCTTTCGATCCTGGGATAAAGAGGTTTGTCTCGAATTCCTTACGTACTTTCTTAATAAGCTCAAGACCTTCTTTCAGACCTTCAGCCGTACGACCCATACCTACATGCTCCCACATGATGTGTCCGAGTTCCTTGTGGATTGAGTCAACAGAGCGTTTACCCTTGATATTCATCAGACGGTCGATCTCTGCCTGAACACCCTTCTCTGCCTCCTCGAACTCTGGAAGGTCAGTTGAGATGCGCGGCCAGATAGACTGATCGGCAAGGTAGTTCTGGATGGTGTAAGGCAGAACGAAGTATCCGTCGGCCAGACCCTGCATCAGCGCTGATGCTCCCAGACGGTTCGCACCGTGATCAGAGAAGTTGCACTCGCCGATTGCGAACAGACCCTTGATTGTTGTCATCAATTCGTAGTCAACCCACAGACCACCCATTGTGTAGTGGATAGCCGGATAGATCATCATCGGGTTGTAATACTTGACGCCGTTGATCTCGTTTGCAAGCTCACCCGGATTAACGTCGGTGATTTCCTCATACATATCGAAGAGGTTGCCATAACGCTGCAGAACGACGTCGATGCCCAGACGCTCGATACTCTCTGAGAAGTCGAGATATACGGCAAGACCGGTGTTGTTTACGCCGTAACCCTTGTCGCAACGCTCTTTTGCTGCACGGCTGGCAACGTCACGGGGAACGAGGTTACCGAATGCCGGATAGCGACGCTCCAGATAGTAGTCGCGGTCTTCCTCAGGAATGTCTGTAGGTTTCTTCTTTCCTGCCTGCAGAGCCTTTGCGTCCTCAAGCTTCTTCGGAACCCAGATACGGCCATCATTACGCAGAGACTCTGACATAAGTGTCAGCTTAGACTGCTTGTCGCCGTGTACAGGGATACATGTCGGGTGGATCTGTACGTAGCAAGGATTTGCGAAATAAGCGCCCTTGCGGTAGCATGCCATAGCTGCTGTACAGTTGCAACCCATAGCGTTTGTAGAGAGGAAGTATGTATTTCCGTATCCACCGGTACCGATAACAACTGCGTTTGCAGAGAAACGCTCCAGCTTACCTGTTACAAGATTCTTTGCGATGATACCACGAGCACGTCCGTCAACGATGACGATGTCTTCCATCTCGTAACGTGTGTAGAGCTTTACGCGGCCTTCGTGTATCTGACGGCTGAGTGCAGAATAAGCACCAAGCAGCAGCTGCTGACCTGTCTGGCCCTTTGCATAGAATGTACGTGACACCTGTGCACCACCGAATGAACGGTTGGCAAGCATACCGCCGTACTCACGAGCGAAAGGAACACCCTGAGCGACACACTGGTCAATGATGTTGTTTGATACTTCAGCAAGACGATATACGTTTGCCTCACGTGCACGATAGTCACCACCTTTCACTGTATCATAGAACAGACGATAAGTGGAGTCACCATCGTTCTGATAGTTCTTTGCTGCGTTGATACCACCCTGTGCTGCGATAGAGTGAGCACGACGCGGTGAATCCTGAATACAGAAGTTCAGGACATTGAAGCCCATCTCTCCGAGAGAAGCTGCTGCGCTGGCTCCGGCAAGACCGGTACCCACAACAATAACATCGAGCTTCAGTTTGTTCTTGGGGTTCACCAGGCGCTGGTGAGCCTTATAGTTTGTCCATTTCTCAGCCACGGGGCCGGCAGGAATCTTCGAATCAAGTTGTTTTGCCATAACTTTATGAATTATGTGTTGTATTTGTATAAATGAATTAGATGCAGCAGTTCAAGCTTGGAGCAATGTTGAAAGCGAAAGCCAGTACTACTACGAGGAAGCCAAGCATCAGAAGTGTTGTGTAAACAATGCCGATGACCTTCCAACGGTTGAACCATACCTTACCGTTCCAGCCGAATGTCTGCATTGCGCTCCAGAAACCGTGAGAGAGGTGGAACCAGATTGCAACGAGCCATACGATGTAAAGCACAACGTAAACAGGATTAGCGAAAGTGTCCTTGATGTAAGCGAAACCATCAGCAGGATCGTGTGCAACACTCATTCCTGTGAGCTCGGCAAACATCATGTTGTACCAGAAGTTGAACATGTGAAGAGCAAGTCCGAGCAATACGATGATGCCCAGTACGAGCATGTTCTGTGAAGCCCACTCCACTTTCTTAGGACGCGATGTCACCATGTAACGCTCGTTACCGCGCGCCGCACGGTTCTGCATCGTGAGCCAGAAGGCATAGACGATGTGCACCACTGCCAGGAAAGCCAGACCAAGCGTTGCCACTAAGGCGTACCAGTTGGCACCCAGAAACTCACAAATCATGTTATAGGCTGCTCCAGAGAAGAGATCCGCAACGTTCATTGACATGTGGAATGTCAAGAATAGAATAAGCGCGACACCGGTAACCGACATCACAACTTTTCTACCAATAGAAGAATTGATTAACCACATAAATGATTGAAATTTAATTATTTAACTGTTAGAATTATTTATATTCCACATAATGTAGCAGTTAAGCATCGCGCCCGTTACCTCTTTATAGGTAACAGCTGCCCTATACGGAATGCAAAAATACTATATTTTAATGATAAATCAAATTATTTTAAAGCAAAAATCGATTTTTATTCTTAATTTTGCGACGTTAAATTTTTCCAGCAAATAATGAATTTATTTTATGACGTACTCGTAATCGGAGGCGGCCACGCGGGATGTGAGGCAGCAGCCGCCGCGGCAGGTATGGGAGCAAAGACTTGTCTTGTGACGATAGATATGAACAAGATCGCGCAGATGAGCTGCAACCCGGCCGTGGGAGGAATAGCAAAAGGACAGATCGTGCGCGAGATTGACGCGCTCGGAGGATACATGGGTCTGGTGACAGACGCGGCATCCATACAGTTCAGAATGCTCAACCGTGGCAAGGGACCGGCCGTATGGAGTCCAAGAGCACAGTGCGACCGGGAGAAGTTCATCTGGCAGTGGAGACACACGCTCGACTCAATCGACAATCTCGACATCTGGCAAGACCAGGCCGACGAACTGCTCGTCAAGGACGGACGTGCCGACGGTGTACGCACGATATGGGGCGTAGAGCTGCACGCTCACTGTGTAATCATCACGGCGGGAACATTCCTCAACGGCCTTATGCACATAGGTCACCACATGGTTCCGGGCGGACGTTGTGCCGAACCGGCAGTGCCCCACCTCACCGAAAGCATCACACGACACGGCATAACCTCGGCGAGGATGAAGACAGGAACGCCGGTAAGAATAGACAAACGCACCGTTCACTTTGAAGATATGGAAGAGCAGCCTGGCGAGAACGATTATCATAGCTTCAGCTACATAAGCGGACGACGTCCTCTGAAGCAGCTGCCTTGCTGGACATGCTACACAAACAAGGAAGTGCACGACACTTTACGCGCCGGACTTGCCGACTCTCCTCTATACAATGGACAGATACACAGCATAGGTCCTCGCTACTGTCCGTCAATCGAGACAAAGCTCGTGACATTCCCGGACAAAGATCAGCATCCTCTTTTTCTCGAGCCCGAAGGCGAAGATACCAACGAGATGTATCTCAACGGATTCTCTTCGAGCATGCCGATGGACGTGCAGATAAATGCCCTGCACAAGATTCCGGCATTGCGCGATGTAAAGGTTTATCGTTCGGGATACGCCATAGAGTACGACTACTTTGACCCGACGCAGCTTTACCCTTCGCTCGAATCGAAAATAATAAAGGGTCTTTACATGGCAGGACAGGTGAACGGCACTACCGGATATGAGGAAGCCGGAGGACAAGGACTGATGGCCGGCATCAATGCTGCGCTGGCTTGCGCCGGCAATGATCCCGTAATACTCAAGCGAGACGAGGCATATATAGGCGTACTCATCGACGATCTGACGACGAAAGGCGTTGACGAGCCGTACCGGATGTTTACATCGCGTGCCGAATATCGAATACTCCTGCGCCAGGATAACGCTGATGCCCGACTCACGCAGAAGGGATACGACCTCGGAATAGTAAGCAGAGAGCGTTATGATATCTGGATGAAGAAAAAAGAGAACATCGATAAAATCATTACTTTCTGCAACAATAAGTCGGTGAAACCGCGCGAAATAAACAGCGCGCTCGAAGCTCTCGGCACCACTCCACTGCGTATGGGATGTCATATTGCAGACCTCATTTCTCGTCCACAGATAACGATAGAAAATCTGAGTGAGATTGTTCCTTCACTAAAAGAGCTGATTTCTTCGATAGACGAACGTCGTGAAGAGGTTACAGAAGCAGCAGAGATATGCATTAAATATAAAGGATATATTGAACGCGAAAAACTGATTGCCGATAAAATGCATCGTCTTGAGAATATTAAGATAAGAGGGCACTTCAAATACTCGGAGCTTCATGAGCTCTCAACTGAAGCAAGGCAGAAGCTCGAGAAAATAAATCCGGAGACATTGGCGCAAGCCAGCCGCATTCCGGGAGTGTCGCCGAGCGACATAAATGTGCTGCTCGTACTGATGCATAGATAGTTCCACGTGAAACAAATAAAGTAACAAACACACTATAACTTATTGAAAATGAACAACAAACTATTGCTGGACAACCTTCGTTGCATAAAGGATTGGCCAAAGAAAGGAGTAAACTTCAGAGACGTCACAACACTGTTCAAGAACCCCGAATGCCTGAAGCTGATCAATGATGAGATGTATGACCTCTATAAGGACAAAGGCATCACAAAGATAGTCGGCATCGAATCGCGCGGCTTCGTTATGTCTTCCGCCATAGCAATACGTCTTGGCGCCGGCATCGTATTATGCCGCAAGCCCGGCAAACTGCCATGCGACACCGTACAACAAACATACGCTAAGGAGTACGGAACCGACACCATCGAGATCCATCGCGATGCAATCGACGAAAACGATATAATTCTTCTTCACGACGATTTGCTCGCAACAGGCGGCACAATGAAAGCTGCATGCGATCTCGTAAAGAAGTTCCATCCGAAGAAAGTATATTGCAACTTCATCATAGAACTCGTAAACGAGAATATGAATGGTCGCGATGTGTTCGACGATGACATCGAAGTAACATCTCTCATACAGATTTAATACAATTCCAAAAAGCCGGTCGGTTGAAGCGCAATAATGGTGAGCATCTGTCACCATAAATGCGCCAGCCGGCCGGTTTTCGGTTTATTGCGAATGAGGCGGAAACTATACAGGGCACAAAAAGCTGCGATATATCCAGCAGAATAGAATGATTGCGATAAAAAAGCTTTTTTCAATGCTTGGTAATAAAAGGTTTTTTAGACTACATAAAGAAGCATTCCAGAAAACAGCGTCCACTCTCATGGCAGATACATACTGCAATCAAATTTGCTGTAAAGCACGCATCAGGCAAAGATGCATTGCAATAAATCGCGAGACAATGCGCAAACAGATTCACAACACAACGCATTAGCTTCAAGAATATGAATTTGCCGATGAAACGAGAAACATCGATTTTCTCAGACACAAGATAGAATCCACCTAAAAGAATAAACATTCCAGCAGAGCAATAAGAAGTGCGTGATACCACAAAAGAGAAATGTCCGAGCGACAGCAAGACATTCTTCAGACATAAGTACACCACTTCAATAACAGATACGGCAAACAGATTCGCAGTCGCAAACAGGATCAAGAATAAGAGAAAGCCATAGTGCCACCATCCGCCAAAGTGACCGACGGCACACACGGACAACCTCGACGAAACATATCCGCCAAACACCCACTGACCATTGGTGCACGACCCGTCCGACAACCGTGGAACAAACAGCACCTACTTACGGTTTCACGTGAAACTTTAACGCGCAAATATACTCTATATAAACAAGTTACGCAATATGAACAAAGAAGAAAGACAGCAGTTAACTGACAAGCTGAAGGCCATCGTTCTAAGCATGCCCGACAAGCCGGGAAGCTATCAGTTCTACGACGAGAACCACACTATAATATACGTAGGCAAGGCAAAGAGTCTGAAGAAGCGTGTATCCTCCTACTTCCACAAGGAGGTTGACCGTTTCAAGACAAAGGTGCTTGTCTCTAAGATACGCGACATCAGCTACACGGTGGTGAACACCGAGGAGGACGCCCTGCTTCTCGAGAACAGTCTGATAAAGAAATATAGCCCGCGTTACAACGTTCTGCTGAAAGACGGGAAGACCTACCCCAGCATATGCATAACCAACGAATATCTGCCGCGCATATTCAAAACGCGCCAGATAAACCGCAAATTCGGCACATACTACGGTCCGTACAGCCACCTGGCAAGCATGTATGCGATACTCGACCTTATAAAGAAGCTGTACAAGCCGCGCACATGCCGTATGACGATAACAAAGGAAGGAATAGAGCAAAACAAGTATAAACCGTGTCTGGAGTACCACATACACAACTGCAACGCGCCCTGCATAGGCTGCCAGACGTGGGAAGACTATCGCGCCAACATAAATCAGGCAAAAGAGATTCTGAAGGGCAATACACGCGAAATAAGCCGCGCCATATACGACGAAATGATGCAAAAAGCCGCCGAAATGAAGTTTGAAGAGGCCGAAGCATTAAAACAGAAATACGTGCTTATAGAGAATTTCTGCGCCAAAAGCGAGGTCGTGAGCCACACAATAACGGATATCGACGTGTTCAGCATAGCCGACGACGACAACCGCCGCAACGCTTTCATCAACTTCATACACGTAAAGAACGGTGCAATAAACCAGAGTTTTACCTTCGAATATAAACGAAAGCTCGACGAGACCGACGAAGATCTGCTCATTACCGCCATTCCGGAGATACGCGAACGGTTCGGAAGCAAGGCCACGGAGATAATAGTACCGTTTGAGATGAGCTGGAAACTGCGCGAGGCAGCGTTCATAGTTCCGCAGCGCGGAGACAAAAGACACCTGCTCGAACTGTCTGAAATGAACTGCAAACAATACAAATTCGACCGCCTGAAACAGGCCGAAAAGCTCAATCCGGAGCAAAAACAGACCCGTCTGATGAAGGAATTGCAGCAAAAACTGCAAATGGAGAAACTGCCATACCACATAGAATGTTTCGACAACTCCAACATATCAGGCACCGACGCCGTGGCCGGATGCGTGGTTTTCAAGGGTATGAAACCATCGAAAAAAGACTATCGCAAGTACAATATACGCACCGTCGTAGGACCTGACGATTACGCTTCGATGCAAGAAGTGGTGCGTCGCCGATACGGACGTATGAGCGAGGAAGGCGAACCCCTGCCCGACCTCATAATAACCGATGGCGGACGCGGTCAGATGGAGGTCGTGCGCAAGGTTGTGGAGGACGAGCTCGGACTCTCCATCCCCATCGCCGGACTCGCCAAAGACGACCGTCACCGCACCAACGAACTGCTCTACGGCTTCCCGCCGCAAGTGGGGGCGCTGAAGACAGACAGCGAACTTTTCCACGCTCTCACGAAGATTCAGGACGAGGTTCACCGCTACGCCATCACCTTCCACCGCGACAAACGCTCACGCCACGCCCTACATAGCGAGCTCGACAACATAAACGGCATCGGTCCGAAGAGCGCAGAGGCATTGCTGCGCCACTTCAAGAGCGTAAAACGCATACGCGAAGCCAGTCTCGAGGACATAGCCGAAGTAGTGGGAAAAGCGCGTGCCGAGGTTATCAGACAGCATTTCGACAGTGCCGAATGACGACGTTTACGCCACAATAAAACGCCGGACAAAACAAAGGAGACACAAGAACAAAAACTCCCGGAATACGTGCATACACAGGCAACATATAGCCCTGTCACCAGCATTAAAAAGGCACTATCAGACAGCTAAAGCACTGATAGCTAACTGTTTATATCATACCGCATCGAAAATACCGCTTCTCAACCTCATAATAAAGCCCGTTTCACCCTCAGAAACGGGCTTTTTCGACCCGCAAAAAGCATTATACAACACCCCAAAACAAATAATTTCAGCCCATGGCAAGACACGTTTCATATATCAATAAAGACTATTCCGCAAACTGATATGGAACACTTCGCTAAATTATAAGGGGCACCTTGCTAACTAATAAGGCTCACTTTGCTAAATTATAAGAGGCATCTTACTAACTAATAAAGGACTCTTCGCCAACAAATAAAAAGCTATTTCACAAACCCTTAAAGCCCGTATCACACACTGATATAGTCCATATCATATCCCAATAAAGCCCATTCCATAAGCTCATAAGCACCATTTTGCAAAGCAATAAGCAAGTACATACGTTCCAAACCTCCATTTCGCGCCATTTAATGCCGTCTGAACGCATTTTTCCCTGCCAGTCATATTCACTCCCATAAAGCAACAAATATGGCGTCACACGCAAACGTACAGTCTCCGACATATTATATTCAACATAGATTATAAGCTAAAACACATGATTAATACAGCAAATACAAGGGCTGTAGAAAATCATTGGGGATATCCATACAACAACGCAATTCTGAAAAGAAAAAACCTTTTGCCCGTAACCTCGTGCATATTAGTGGATATTAGAAATTCACAACAAGTTTGTTTTATTCTCTAAATATCACAGTATATCGGAATACATCATGACTGCGCAAAGCGGTATTAATCGGGACAGAATATTTATATCACTTCATGGTAAATCATTACCGCCGCAGCCGATAAATCATCAACGCAGACAAAGCATATATTTTCATTACCTTTACTAACACCCGATATCTGCGTTTAAAAGAGAAAACCCGATGATATACTTACGATTTTTCTTGACTAAATTTTGACAAAATATTTTCGCGAAAGAGGTGTAAATGACTGTTAAAACAAGCCTTATAAAGGCTGTTTCTGCCCATATTGTCTTCTGATATACCCCATATCATAGTCCGGAAAAGCCCGTATTGCATTCCAATATTGCCCATTTCATAGTGCGAAATAGCCCATTTTAGGGTGCAATATGGTGCATTTCAGCCTCCGAAATGGCCTATTTCACAAGCCGAAATGGTGCTTTTTGCAATGTGAAGAAATGTCCCTTGAATATAAATCATTGATATCCAATATTTTATAAAAGCTCCTTATTTTTCGCGTATTAGCGCCCGAAGGAAAGCCTGTCAGCAAATACGCGCTTATTTTTTGGGGTATATCGGGAAACCGGGGCAGAAAAAACGAAAACCGGTTACAAATTGAAAGTTGTCTATATCGGCACATCCTGGCTGAAGAAATCGGCACATCCAGCCTGAAGAAAACACCGCTGATCCGGGAGCACAGCAACCGTTGTCATAGAGACGTATCCATAGCTGAATTTATGATTCACATAAAATGTTCAGTCGCCTTTAAATCGCTGAACATTATTATCCCCCATTGATTTTCTTCTGCCTCAAAATATAGCTGCCGCGACAGATAAAAACAGTTCACAATCGTATAAAACATCGTTCATAATCATTGCATGATGTCATAAAATAGCTGACACAATCAACATCCTATCCTCTCATAATATCACCGCAAGAACAATATAAACAAACGGACTGCATGCCACATATTCACCATAGAAACATAAGATACGATGCTAAATAATGTCCTTTTCGCACCGCACAACGCAATAAAAAACACCTGCCGGACATATCTTCCGGTATGAAAAACAAGACGTTTTCACCGCACATATTCAAGCCGGTAAATTCGTACAATCGTGCTATTAAATCCCAATAAAACCACCCATCGCGTCATCAAAACAAAATAATCACCACCAACGCCCCAATCCTCTCCGCACAGAGAAACCGCATCCGCCCTATCCCTTTGTCCGCACCATCCCCGCCACACGTCCCATACAATAACAAAAAAGCTTTTTTATTTTGAATTGCACCCATTTTCCACTATCTTTGCATAACAGATATTCATACAGGCGGAAACAGGAAAAACAGTCTCCAATCAGCCTGAAAATACCCTTATAAACGACACATACGCGCGACGCGCGCCACATACACAACACATAAATGAAGATAGTAATACAGCGTGTCAGCCACGCTTCAGTAACGATAAACGGGGAAGTAAAGTCGGCTATAGGCCGCGGATTCCTCATACTTCTCGGCATTGCCGACGACGATACGCGCGAAGACATGGAATGGCTCGTCAAAAAAACCGCCGCACTGCGCATATTCGACGACGAACAGGGCGTGATGAACCTGCCCATAACAGCCATCGACGGCGAAATACTCGTGATAAGTCAGTTCACGCTTCTGGCGTCATACAAGAAGGGCAACCGCCCGTCGTGGATACACGCCGCGCCCCACTCCATAGCCATTCCACTCTACGAGGAGTTCTGCAACCGTCTGAGCGAGGCCATAGGAAAGCCCGTCGGCACAGGCGAATTCGGCGCCGACATGAAGGTGGAACTGCTCAACGACGGTCCTGTGACTATCTGCATGGACACCCGTCACCGCGAATAAAAGCGCATAATAACACGATTCCATCGAAACAAAAAACGAACAATATATGACAGACAACGACATAACCCTGCGCGAGGCACAACAGCTTGTAGATGAATGGATACACACCTACGGCGTGCGCTACTTCAGCGAGCTCACCAATATGGCGGTACTGACCGAGGAAGTGGGCGAAGTGGCACGCATAATGGCGCGCAAATATGGTGACCAGAGCTTCAAGGAAGGCGAGAAAGACTCGCTCGGCGACGAGATGGCAGACGTGCTTTGGGTGCTCCTTTGCATAGCCAATCAGACAGGCATAGACCTCACCGAGGAACTGCGCCGCAACATCGAGAAAAAGCCCCGACGCGACAAGGACCGTCACCGCAACAATCCGAAGCTCTGACCCGGGCCCGGACACACGCCGCCACAGCGCGGAACAGCACAACCGTTTGCGCCCGAGACGGTTATACACATACCCTACGATATAGTAAAACACTAAATCACTACTGTCCCGTAAAAGTGGATAAATAGTTCTTT